>Ga0194110_10004644_pt1 | contig 16537 bp, 13 predicted proteins | sample TA2Kig1200mmetaG_FD_146192 | JGI IMG/M metagenome (GOLD analysis project Ga0194110, IMG submission 146192) | Freshwater microbial communities from Lake Tanganyika, Tanzania - TA2015032 Kigoma Deep Cast 1200m | ecosystem: Environmental > Aquatic > Freshwater > Lake | place: Tanzania: Lake... | reverse complement strand
TTATGTTCTGGAATGAGTTAGCAGAGACTGATTATCCCCTCTTTGCTCTTCTTATATAAGACCGAATCTTTGTCAGCATTCCATGAGGAAGGGATTCTATCATCTCCTCAGGATCATAAGGCGCAGGTGGATTTGACAGCCTATCGGGATCAAATTCATTCTTAAATCTATCCACCCACACCTGAAAGTTTGACCAATTCGGTCCTTTATATAGCAAACCGTGATGGAAGGCTCCAAAAAAATTACAAGCGCCTGTATCGTTACTAACATCAGAAACAACTTCCATAGCCCATTTTAATCCTTTTTCGTGAATCTCTGGATTAAAGAAGGGAGAAATTGGATCCCAGTAATCCGCATTCTGATAAAGCATAAACTCAAGATAAGCTGAATGACCAAAGTCATTTGATTGCCACCAACCTACATCACCCTTCTGAGGGAGAAAACACTCCTCATAATGACGGGATAGAAGGTCCCCCAGACGTTTCCCAGTCTCAAAAACACATCTAAGGCTCTCCTGCCCTCCGAGGGTGGAGATATAACTGTTTGTCATCATATACATCCCGTTAGCGTCTGCATTCTTTATCCAGGATTCATCGGAAGGCCTTGTCCTCCTCTCCTTCCCTCCGTACTTCTTCATAATATCTTCACAAACCTTAAGCTCATACTCCATCTGTTTCTTAGAGGTATAGCCTACGAAAAGCGTACGAAGCAGATGGAAGTTATCTATATCTTCCTTATTCACTCCGCTCCATTTTTCCCAAAAATCCTCCTTATCCTTAGCTATTGCAATATATCTCCAGAAAACAGGAACTTTTGTCCATGCCGCTCCGATTTGGGTATGACTGGCCTCAATAATGCACTCTTCCATCGATTTTCTATCAGGAAGTTGGAAGTTAATCCATCTTATCCGATCAGTATCCTTAAAAGAGAGATGAGTATCAGGTGTTATACCTTCAGGAACGAGAACCTTTGTGGCGTTTTCCAAAAAAGGAAAAACCTTTAGACTCATTCGGGTGACAATTCCCATACCCCCATTCCATGAATCGAGACCCCTTAGCATGCCCATCAAATTTGGGCCGGGTCCATCCCCCCAGAAACCCTCTTCCCCTTGGGTCCATGAACCAGAATAGGCGATTTCACCTTCAGGGGTCACCCATTCCAAACTCAATGCCCTCCTCTCAGCATTACCCATCCTGTAATTAAGCGGCGATACCCCATAATTTATGGTGTTAGCAATCACACAGGAAGCAGAGCCCCCACCCGTATTGATAAACCACAAATCATATTCCATACAGCCTTGGCAATGATGCCCGTAGCGGACACCAGCTCCTAAGGTAGCAACCATATTCTCCCGATCTATCTTCCATTCCCACATCCTCTGAAGGTCAATTAATACCATATCAGGTCGATGTCTTGGAAAAGCGGTAATCATCCATCCCGAACTCATCGGAAGATAAGGGAGATTATACTTGTTACAAATCTTGACGATCTTAGCTACTTCTTCAGTGGATGCGGGTAGGACAATTATACACGGGGGATAAGATAAACCCAAGTAGCTATACTGTTCAAATCCATATCCTCTGCCACAATAGGCCTGACGAGCTACCTTTTCCTTTGTTATCCATCTCGACCCAACCACCTCTTCCATCTCTTTAAATGCCCCATCTGGCGCTTCCTGCCAATATGGATTCCTTCTCATCTGACTCAGTTTTTCCTTTACCTCTGTCTCTAAAATATAATGTGTGGTCATCTCCTAACCTCCTTGTCAAATAGCCGAGGCCAAAAGGCTAGCCAAATCACGGACCCGTTTTACGTTCAATGAGATAACACCAAGTGATTTTTCTACCCCTATAAAACGCTCTTTGACTTCTCTTATGCTATTTCTTATACCCCCTATTTTCATTCTTGCTAAAGACTCTTCAAAGACCTCAAGAGTCCTGGGATTTGCTGTAACAATGGTCTCAGCCCCTACATAATTGGCCTCCCTTAGCCTCACATCAGTCAAAAAAGCTTGTTGTTCTGGAAATGCCTCCCTAACACCACCACATGAACCCGAACAGATGGCATTAAAATGGTGGCGCCGCATTTCAATAAGATCAATTCCAGGAATACTCCTTAGAATATCCCTTGGGGGTTCGTAGCAACCATTTGCTCCCCTTCTGAATTCTCGTCTTGGCTTCAACTTGCCCCAATCTTCAGCGTCCCTTAGACCTTCCCAAGGAATCCATGGTTCAGAAAGCCTTCCCAAGCCACAAGGATCATGATAGGTAACCTTTTCGTCAAACTCCTTCTCCACTTTTATCTTCCCTTCCTTAATGAGTTGGTTAGCATACTCAGCAATATGAAGGACTTCAAAGCCAAGGTCCTTTGTAGCCATATTGAGAACTTTTGGATATTCAACTTTAAGCATTCTGTAACAGTCCGCACACTCTGTGACAACTTGCTTCACACCGAGTTCATTTATCTTCCTAATTGTATGCTTTGCTGCTGTAGTCACATCCTCAAGAAGCCCCACGGTGAAAAGTTTATACCCGCAACAACCTTGACCCTCCATTAACATAAATGGAACATTTGCGACATTTAGAATTTTGGCAACACTTTTGGCGATCGTAGGGTATTTATAAGCTGCATAACAACCCACGAAATAAAGGAGTCCAGCCTTTTCGGCAACCTTAACTCCTTCTTTTGCCCAGGCCATCCTCTCTTTCGCTTCTTTTCCGAAATAATTTCCAGTGCGATTGATCCTTTCAGCCAATATCTTATGTCGGGGCATAGGACCCATTCCAGCATTTACCAGATGCACCATTAATGCTTCATGCATCATCAGCATCTCTAAATCGAGATTTCTTTTACAAGACACGTCGCAGCCACCACAAAGATGGCATCGATAGACCATTTCTTTTAGCACGGGATCATCAACCGCTAAATCTCCAGCAAGAAGACCACCCACTATCTTAGTTCTCCCCGCGGTGCCATAATGATCCATCACCCCCCATTCCCACTCAGGACAGATCCAAGAAAAATCATACTCCTCAGGAGAGGGAACATAAGTCCAATCCCCATACTTGCACATCGCACAATTACAGCATGTCTTGGCTTCCCAATGATAATTCCTCAGATCCAAATCTAACTTAAAAATGACTGGTTCTGGTTTTGCCCTGATTTTATCCATCTCCATCTCCTCTCCTTTAACGATTAGAAGCAAAGCTTTCCCGGGCTAAGAATCCAGTTGGGATCAAAGAGCCCCTTTACTCTTCGAATATAATTTACATAACTTTGAACCCTTGGAAGAGAATAGACGACTTCTCCCACACCCTCGTAGATACGATTGAAATATCCACCCTTATTAATGAATTTTCTTATAGATTTTTTATTGATCTCTCTTATGATCCCAAGCTCCTGATCATCATTTGGATTGTAAGGAAGCATAAAGGTCATCTGACAGGCTCTCATATCTTCAATAGGTTGAATATAGATACCTATATCCTCCTTTGGGTAATCAAACTCAGATGCAATCTCCTTAAAGGCCTCAACAAACTCAGGAGTCCTATTGAGCGTTGTGATAAATATAACTTCGTGGCAATTGCTTTTATTGCCATGCTTCCAATACATCCTTTCATCCGGCCATGGCTTTCTTAACATTTCAGGTAATTTTTCCTCAATTCCATTTGGTGCCCCTTTGAGCTTTTCTCCGATGGTGAGCTGAGGAAATCTATTCCTCAACTCATTCTGAATATAATCAAGCTGGTAGCCCACCATTTCCTCAGGTCTTCCTATCGGAAGACCACTGAGAACATTGATTATTACCCAATTGGGCAAAGAAGCTCTTAAGTGAGTACCACCCAATATGGCCGAAAGAGACGCTTTATTTACTAAAAACCTTTCAAACCCTATATATTTACGGCCCATTTCATAAAGCGGAGAAAGCAACTGGCCGAGAGTGTCAGCAGGAAAGAAGATCGTTTTTGAGATCGATGGTATGAACTCAATTTTACAGATCCCCTTGGTCACAATCCCAAAAGTTCCTTGGGAACCCTGGAGAAGCCTCCAGAAGTCGATCGTGCCAGGGCCTTGAGGGTTCACACCGTCAGCAAAACAACCCTTTTGCCCGAAAGTATTGATGCTGGCAGAACCAGTGGTAAACTTTTCACCTATGCCCCACACCACCCACATTGAAGCGATCATTTCACTGTATTCAAACTTGCAGAGGGTAGGCTGCTCCCTCTCAAGATAATCCATAAGTACACTTCTATTAGGATGAGGGAGAAGAGGCATCACACATCGAAAGCCCTTCGTCTCAAGCACTCGCTGGAGCTGCCCCCATGTCACACCTGGCTCGATATGAACCCAGTGATTTACCTCATCGATCTCATGGATCCTGTCCATCCCTGAAAGGTCCATGACAACTGCTTTCTCTCTTCTCGGTATGGTGCCTCCGTAAAAATGGACCTTCGAACTTGAAGGGTAAACCACTATCCCATCTTCGTTAAGTCGAAGCATTACATTAAGCACATCGTCGGCATCATGTACCTTTATGGCCATATCAGGCTTCTTTGAAATCACAAGACTATAATCTGATGAAAATTTTTCCAGTTCCTCTTTCCTATCAATCACCTTGCCATTTCCTATAATTTTCTCTATGGCCTGCTTCATGTTCTATCTCCTTTATTTGGTTCTTGTGTCCTGAGTCATTAATTCGCTTCCATATTTTTTAGGGTTTTATTCCCACGAAAGCAGGAATCCAGACTTGTCCCTGTGAAAACAGGGAACCAGTATTTAAGGACTATGGATTCCCCGCATCAAGTGCGGGGCAAGCTCTGCTTCCGCAGGAATGACTTTTTAAGGGAACAAACTTCTGACTCACCACCCTAAGTATTAAATTCATATTTCTCTCTTTCTTTTTTCTCTCTTTTCTCACTTTTTTAAGACTTTCTATTTAAAAAAGTGAAGGGTCAACTTTCTCATGCCTTTCTTGCCATTTTATCTCAGCTTCTGAAGGCCTAACATAGATAGGGGTAAAAATCGACAAATTTAAATGTTCCCCTTTTTTAAGAAGTTCTTGTCCCAATTTGGCAACTCCTGATCCAAGAGGAAGGTTTAATGGGAGAGGTGCAAAGATGGCAAAGGATGGGAGAGAGCTTTGGAGATAGTCTCCATAGGTTTTTATTCCATCTCCGACAAAGATCGTTCGTTCCCGTATCTTTTTGACAAGGTCTCCTGGCCCTATTGCCTCATAAGGGGATAATCGATTGAGGGAATTACGCTCATCATAACGATAAAAAGCGCTATAGAGCTCCCTTTTTCTCGCATCAAGAATTGGGCAGATGAGATATGGGGTGGGAGAGATTTGAGAAGCCAATACATCGAGCGTGGAGACACCTACTACTGGTTTTTGAGTGGCATAGGCTAAACCTTTCATTGTGCTCACGCCAATTCTCAATCCTGTGAAGGAACCTGGACCGAGGGAGATTGCCCAACCATCTAAATCTTCTACAGCACAATGAGCCTCTTTGAGAATGAGTCCAATGGCTCCAAGGAGCCTTTCGGAATGAGTCATCGAAACGTTGAGGAGGTATTCAGAAGCGACCCATCCATCAATGATCAATCCTACACTGCCACAAGATGTCGAGGTATCGATCCCAAGAACTTTCATTGATAAATCATAGCTAAAAATATTTAAAATTTCCCCTCACCCTTCCCCTCTCCCCAACGAGGGAGAGGGAGGGGGTGAGGGGTACACAAAATGTTAGAAGAAAATTCTCAAATTTAACTATGTAGGAATCCAATAACCAAATCACACTTATCAAGACTTAAATTAAGAGCTTTTTGTTTGTTTATTCAGACATGTGGAGATTGGACATTGTCTTAAAAATTAAAACCTCCTGGAGAGAAGATCCGAATCAGATCATTATAAAAAGCAAAGAGCATTAAGAGAATGATTAAGACCAGGCCGATCTGTTGGGCCATTTCCATTTTCTTAATGCTCAGGGGCCTTCGCAAAACGGCCTCCAGCCCAAGGAAAAGGAAATGGCCTCCATCGAGGATCGGGATGGGGAAGAGATTGATCACCCCAAGGTTGATACTGAGGATGGCCATAAAGAGGACCAGGCTTATCAACCCCTTTTTCGCCTGTTCTCCAGCCAATTGCGCGATCAGGATGGGGCCGCCAATCGTCTTCGCAGGAATAACCCTTTGGATCAATTTCACAATCCCTATGACCGTCAATTTGATTCCCTGCCAAGTTTGAACAAATCCATTGCCCAGGGCGATGAGAGGGTTGACCTTCTGGATGAGAACTTCTCCAGAATGGGTGATGCCAATCATAAAGACGCTGACTTCTTCCCCAAATAAATTTTTAGTCTTAGAGGCTTGTGGAGTGACCTTGACTTCAAGGACCTCACCATCCCGCTTCACTTTGATTGCGAGTTCTTTGCCTTTGCTAAGGCGAATGATTTTGGAGAGCTCCTCCCATTTCGACACGGCTTCTCCATCGATGGATAGAACGATATCCCCCTTTTTTAAACCTGCCTTTTCTGCTGGAAGACCAGGGCTCACCTCTCCCACTTTAGATGGAAAATAAGGAATGCCAAAAAGATTAATACTGGAGAAGAGAACGACAGCAAGAAAGAAATTGAATAGAGGACCTGCGCTGATGATCAGGGTTCTTTTCCATATCGGTTGGGCCGAAAAAGAACGGCTGAGATCTTCTTCCTTTACCTCCTCTTCAGGATTCTCTCCGATGAGTTTAACAAACCCTCCTAAAGGGAAAGCAGAGATCTGGTACTGAGTTTCTCCGATCTTCCTTCCGATGAGTTTTGGCCCAAATCCCAATGAGAAGGTGAGAACCCCCACGCCCAACCTTTTGGCCAATAAAAAATGGCCCAATTCATGAATGAAAATAAGAATACCTATAACTATGATAAAGTAAATGATAGAATAAATTATACTTGTCATTAGAATAATTTTCTCCCTTCTATGATTGACCTAGACCTTTCCCTGGCCCACTGATCTGCTCTCAAGATGTCTTCGATCGTCCGGACCGTTTTCACCTCATGTTCCGCCATCACCTTTTGGAGGAGAATGGGAACTCCTGTGAATTTGATCGCTCCCTCCAGGAAAGCGTTTACCGAAACCTCATTGGCTGCATTGAGAATGGTGGGCATGGTTTCTCCGATCTCAATAGATTGGTAGGCCAATCTGAGGCATGGAAATCTTTCTGGATCGGGAGACAGGAAAGTGAGCGCACCCACTTGAGAAAGGTCTAAGGGGGGAAGGTTCAGATTGAGACGTTGGGGAAAAGAAAGGGCATAGGAAATCGGGATCCTCATATCGTTGATCCCCATCAGGCCAATGATGGAGCCGTCGATATATTCGACCATGGAGTGGATAACACTCTGTGGATGGATTTGGACAACGATCTTTTCAACGGGGATGTTGAAAAGCCAATGGGCCTCAATGACCTCCAATCCCTTATTCATTAAGGAAGCGGAGTCGATGGTGATCTTTTTCCCCATCTCCCAGTGAGGATGGTTGAGAGCCTCTTTAACAGTGACCTCCGAAAGCCTGGAGATGGGAAAGTTGAGAAAAGGGCCTCCGGATGCAGTGAGGATGAGGCGATGGACATCCTGACTTTGGTGGCCGAGCAATGCTTGGAAGATGGCGCTGTGTTCGCTGTCCACAGGTAAAATCTGAGCGTCATTCTTTTTTGCCTCCTCCATCATAATCTTTCCAGCCATGACTAAAGATTCCTTATTAGCCAAGGCAATGGCCTTTCCGGTCTTGATGGCTGAAAGGGTTGGGATGAGGCCCACTGCACCAACGATGGCGGAGACGACCTGATCCACATCTGGATGGGTGGCTACCTGAATGAGTCCTTCTATACCATAGAGAATTTCAATAGGTATATCATGGATCTCTCTCCGAAGAGATGATGCCAGTTCTTTATTCAGCACAGAAACCAGCTTTGGTCGAAACTCAAGGATCTGTTGCTTAAGGAGTTTCGTGTTGAGGCCAGCGGAAAGGCTGATGACCTCAAATCGTTCTGGAAATTGACGAACGATATCGAGGGTATTGACCCCGATTGAACCTGTTGAACCCAGTATGGCAAGACGTTTCATTGGGTCTCCTTCATAAAATAGAGCAATGAATAATGAAGAAAAGGTGCGGAGAAGAGGAAACTATCTAAGCGATCCAACATACCTCCATGTCCTGGGATAAGGGAACCCGAATCCTTCACCCGAGCACTTCGCTTCAGCATCGACTCGGTGAAATCTCCTGCTTGACCTAAGAGCCCCAAGCCAATGCCTAAGAAGATACCGAGCCCTTTATCCAAACGGTGAAGGAAGAACGTGGAGAAGATTATCGCCACGATGATGGATCCGACTATTGCCCCCACCAAACCCTCATAAGTTTTATTTGGACTGATCTTGGGGTAAAGTTTATGTTTCCCTAAGAAAGTCCCGCTGAGGAAGGCAAAGATATCTCCAGCCCAAACCGTTATAATCAGGAAGAGGACCCACTCTTTTCCATCTTGTCTGTTCCAAATAAGAGAGACATGGGGGAGTAGAAATCCGATATAGAAAATTCCAAGGAGCATGATTCCCATATTGGAGATGGTAGATGAAAGGTTCTCTGAGGTAGCCATGGATAGAATGGAGAGCAAGAGAAAGAGAAGAAAGAAGAAAAATAAAACTACATGTATGCCTCCAAATGAGATGATGGAGGAAAGGACTAAACCCAGTCCAATTCCTATAAAACGCTCCATCCATTTCAAATTTGGAAGGGAGAGGTTATAGAACTCACGGAGACCAAAGAAAGTGGCCAGGAGTATCATGAGCGGAAGAATAGGCCTAGGTCCTATAGCGATTAATAAGATCACAGGAGGGATGATAAGGATTCCTGTCCATACCTTCTTTTTTTCTATTTTCCCCATACCCACCTTTGAATTTTAGATTTAAGATTTTATATTTAAGATTTTTTCAATCCGAAATCGGCAATCTGAAATATATTTATTCCTCCTTACCATTTATTTGTTCGCTGGTCAGACCGAACCTCCTCTCCCGGGATTGATAATCGGCAATCGCCTTGAGGAGTTCTTTTCTATCAAAATCCGGCCATAGGGTCTCCGTTACGTACAATTCTGTATAAGCGATCTGCCAGAGAAGAAAGTTGGAGAGGCGAAATTCACCGCTCGTGCGGATGAGAAGATCTGGGTCGGGTATCCCATGGGTCCAAAGATATTGTGAGAAACGTTGTGGGATGATCTCTTCCGGCTTGATCTTTCCCTTTTGAAAATCTGAGATAATTCTCTGAATAGCATGGAGGATCTCTGAACGACCACCATAACTCAATGCGAGGTTGAGGACCATTCCATCACAGTGTTCTGTCCTTTTAATCGTCTCTTGCAATGTGTTCTGGACATCGTGAGGAAGATCCTCGACCCTGCCAATAGCACGGAGTCGGATATTATTCTGGACCATCTCCTCCACCTCCTTAAGGAGATATTCCTTCAGCAATCCCATCAATGCCGCCACTTCCTCCTTTGGCCTCTTCCAATTTTCTATCGAGAAGGCATAAAGTGTTAACACTTTTATCCCCAGTTCACGGCAGGCGGTGACAATTTCCCTGACGGCATCGACTCCTTTGATATGGCCGCTGATCCTGCTGAGGAACTTCTTTTTCGCCCAACGACCATTCCCATCCATAATGATTGCAATATGCCGGGGAAGTTTGTCCTTATCAATCTCTTCCATGGTTCATGAGGTTCCCCCAGCCCTTCCCTCCCCTTCCCGTGGTCGGGTGTCGGTACGAGCCGGTACGGCTGTCGTGCCGACACAGTCGTTCCGACTCTTATCGACAAGGAGGGGTGAGGAAGGGGGTTATATAAAATAAAAACACTATCCAACCTTTAGGAATATCTTTATTAAAATTACCATATCAGATATTGATTTTCAATCATTAATACGCGGTCAATGGTTTCAATAAGTTAGCAAATTGATTCTTGAAAATGTAACACAGGTTAAAACTATGAACAAGATTTGTTTGATTAAAAGTGGGGAAGTAATGGGAAAGTGAGGTCATTTTTTTCTACATCTCGCCCAAGAATCTGCTTGTTTTTCTTGACATTCAACTCCATTTTTCATATATTCAACTTACCCGAAAGCGAGTTCTTATCAAATCTTATAAAACAGACATGCAATAAGAATCAAAATAAATATAATTGATTTCCTGTTCATGATAGATTAAGAACAGTCTATCAAAGAATTTTTGAAAAGTTACTTCAAGGGGTATTTAATATTTCTACATAAATAATGCCTCTCTCTCCTCTCCCCACAAGGGGAGAGGGTGAGGTAACTTTGCTTAATGCGTTTGTATTAATTATAATTCAGTAGATGGTAGGCTGAGTTTGAAACTAAGGCATAAGATAGCAATTTTTGCAGTTATAATCCAAACCCTGCTGATTGCGTCAATCACAGTTGAAAGCGTCAGGACAGAAGTAGACAGGTCATATGCATCAATGTCTTCTTATGCAAAAATGATGGCAAAAGTTATTGCAGGTAGGTGGATAAGCGATATTATAAGTAAATCTAATTCGGGAAATCGTGAGATAGAAAATTTTATTGACGTTGTTATGTCGTTTGACAACAGAATTGCCTGCATTGCAATCACAGATGAAAAGAAAAATCTCATTGCCGGCGATATTAACAGTCGCTGGGTTGACTTTGGTGGTAATAAAAAGGCTGCCCTTGCAGAACTGCTCGGAGCCGAATTAAAACATAAAGGTTTTAAATCCGTTTCTGTGAATATTGAAGCTGACAGAAATGTCATTGGAAGAATCAAAATCATCTTCAGCTTGTCTTATATGAAAAAACAGATATTTGATTCTGTCGTAAAATGGAGTCTCGTCGGGTTGTCATTTATTGTTATAGGCATCGCAGGCGCTTTCTTTGTCTCAAAAAAAATTACAGATCCCTTAAGCAGAGTTATGGAAGCCATGGGACTTGTTGAAGCAGGGAACCTTGAACAGAAAGTGTCTATAAAAACAAAAGATGAAGTCGGCAGGATGGCTGCTACATTCAATAAGATGGTCGAAGGGTTAAAGGAAAGAGATTTTGTCAAAGACACCTTTTCAAAATATGTGTCAAAGCAGGTTGCCGATAGAATTCTGAAAGAAAAAGATTATCTAAAACTCAGAGGTGAAAAACGTATTGTAACTGTTTTTTTTGCGGATATCAGGGGATTCACCCCGCTTTCCGAATCAATGCCTCCTGAAAAGGTGCTTGCAATTTTGAACGAATATTTCAGTGTTATGATAGAAACTGTTTTTAAGTATAATGGCGTCCTGAATAAATTCATCGGCGATGCCATCATGGTTACATATAATGCCCCGCTTGACCAGAAATATCATGAACTCAAGGCAATCCTGACAGGAATTGAGATACAGGAGAAGATTGGGGAGCTAAATAAAAAACGCCTGATTAAAGGCGAACCCCAGATAAATATCGGCATCGGCATAAATACCGGTGAGGCGGTTGCCGGCAATGTCGGTTCATCAGAGAGGCTCGAATACACTGTAATAGGCTCAGGCGTAAATCTGGCCCAGCGGATTGAATCAAGCACTGAAAAAGGAAAGCTCCGTATCAGTGAAACAACATATAATGCAGTTAAAGATTATGTCGATGTTATAAAGCTTGAACCGGTCCTTGTAAAAGGCATCTCAGAGCCGGTTCAGCTTTATGCGGTTATTAATGCAAGAATACCGGAGGATTTTTATGAAAATGATTAGAATTGCTTTGTTTATGTTTACAATTTTTTCGTTCCTCTATGGTTGTACAGGCAGGGATACTTCAGAGGAAAAAATCCGTATAACTATAGAGCAGCAATCAGATAGGTCCGCCCCTGAGCCTGCGAAAAAACAGGAACAGACTGTTCAAAAAGATCAAAAAGAAACAGAATCGAAACCCGCCGCCCCTGCAAAACCAGAGCCCCAAAAAGCTCTTTCAGGGAAGCTTAATTTTAAGGCATTTGCCGATAATCTCAATGTTGATCAGCACTCAAAAAATGAAATAGATCAATTTTGGCTTTCGGTTCGGGGGAAAACAGTTATCTGGGGTGGAAATATAAATCAGATAAAAATTGGGCGCAACGAATTTAGAATATTAGTTGACAACTGGACAGTAAAATCAAAAGAAGGATTTAATATAGTGCTGCTGGGGCTTGGCCAGACTGAAAAGATTAATCCTCTTTATACAGGGCAGACAATAATATTCAGTGGCGTCCTAACTAAATTCGATTACGGAAGAAATAATGCAAGCGCAGTCATTGTTTTAAGGAATGCAAAAATTTTCTGATATAATTTTGACAATCGGGGTCATCAATTAGGGTCTTGCCTTTCGATGTTTCATAAACATCAAAATTAATGGGTGACCCCTTTTATTTACTTCATGCAGAGACCGCGAACACTTCCTTAAGCTCTGGAATTTCTTCCCCATGTTCAAGCCGGTCAGCCAGGACTCGTAAGGCTAATGCTTCCGCCTTTGAGATAGCTTCGTTCCGACTATCGCCGTACATCATGACTCCAGGAAGGTCTGGGATTTCAGCAATTCAGCGGCCATCCTCTTCTCTCTCAATTTCGATCTTCATGCGGTCACCCCACGAATATGATACCTCACTTCAAGAGTGGTATGCACCTACATATTTATTGATTATAGGTTTCACTCTTTTTTAATGAAACTCGGGTCCCATGTGCTCATATTTTTACCTTAAAGAAAATTAAATCAACACCTCTTCCATCCAGCCGAGTTTGATTAGCTGAATGCGGCTCAAGTCACTAACCCCGAGGTGATATGTTTTATCAGCTACCATGATATGGATAGGAGGCACATCCAGAGCCCGGTCTTCGCCGAAAAAGGCGATCCGTTTTGCCTGGAGGAGATGAGCGCCTATCGCATCTACAGCCACGGGATCGGTTCCTACGATTAGCCCCTTATAGGGCCAAACGTATCTTTTGTCGAAAAAACTGGCCCCCCTTCCATAAAATTGGGGCGTGAGGGCACAGAGGATATTCAGGCGGGTCTTTCCCTTCACGATGGGATAAGTCCATATTTTACCCAGGGACGAGCAAGCATCATCATGGTAATCTGGGGGGTTTGGAACAAACTGAATGTAATTTTTAAGGCGAGTCCCGACCCCGGACCAGTGATGCGTCCTCACGGGCCGTACATTGACCAGTGCAGTAGCTTTGAGAAAGATCGGATTGTTCAGTACTCCCCGGTCATCGATGCCGATATTTTTTTCCGCTACTCCCACATCCAACAACCGACGCTTAATGACTGCTTCCAATTCCTTTGGGGTCGGTAGCTTCGCCCATGAGTTACTCTTAATCCCCACTATGTCCGAACTCTTAACGAGCTTCTGCCAGGCTCCGAGGGCTTCGTCTGTTCCCAGGAGGCTCTTGACGGCATCATCCAGCATGGATTGCAGGATCTCCACTTGTATTTTCTCTTGGTCTCTCAGCACCTTAGCATTCCGGATGAGGACGACTTTCGCCGTTGGCTCTGCCCTGGCTTCCCCCAGGATCCCTGACCCAAAAGAAGTGGCTATCGTGGCCGAAGCTGCGACTCGAAGAAAATCCCTGCGGGTGATGATTTTTTCTTTCACCGAACTCAAACTCCTTTCCTGTTCTCAAGGCATCCTCCATAGTCATCTGGTCATCTACAGACTAAGAAAATTGATAACCCCCCTTTATCCCCCCTTAAATTAAGGGGGGATAAAGGGGGGTTATGGGACGAGACCTCTATTTACCAGCCAATTTTTCTTCTGTAGCCCTGAGCAGACCCTCGGCACTGTCCTCCGTGGGGGCTCCAAAAACAATGAGAACAAATTTATTCCTTCGGCGAGCAATGGTTCACTTCTGGTCTTCCGTTTTTGAACGATCCTTCCCCTCAGCATCTGGAAGGAAAGCTTTCATGAAGCCCTGATAAGCATCTCCGGCTTCTTTCAAAGTGGGGTATCGGATGAGAAGAAGTTGGGTCTTTTCTTTTTCTTGCATGTATTGGGCGAGCACAGCTTCCGTTTTCTGGCTGAGGTTCAAAATATTCTGGTGGGAGATGAAAAACCGCTGGTTCAAGAGAACGTGGCTCTTAAGATACCGAACACTCTTATCAACCAGCCCGAGGTCCTTGCCTGGAATAAAGTCAACCAATTTCGGCTCCGGACCCGTTACTGGGATTGAATTTGCCGCAGCCCTGCCCATCTTGATGCATCCACCCCTTACCTCAAGCTTTTCACAGAAATCCCTTTGGTTTCTTTGGTTGAGGCTTTTCTTCCTTTGGAACGCTTTTCTTTCCTTCCTTTTTTTCTTCGACCTTGAATCCAGATTCTTCCAAGATGAATTTATCATCGCCGGGGTCGGGCTTAAATTCCAATTCGAGCTTCTTAGCCTCTTTGATGTAAGAACCCTCCTTCAGACGAATCTCTCCATTTGTTACGACAACGATCGCTGATTCTCCCCGGACAGGGCATCTCTGTTCACAAAATCCGCAACCATTACACTTGGAAGCAATGACAAAAGGACGTCGATATCCCTCCACAGGGCGAAAAACAATGGCATTGTATGGACAGATTTCATCGCAGATCAAGCAGAGTTTGTTCTGAGCCCAGACCAGGCACATCTCTTTCCGTAAAATAGCCGTCCCGATTTTGGCATGGGTCTTTTCATCCAAAGACAAAGAACGGATCGCCTGTGTTGGGCAGACTTTCCCGCATACATTACAGTTTTGTTCACACGGCGCCAGACGTAGATCCAGCTTCGGGGTCCAGAGGCCTGAAAAACCGGATTCCCAGAGGCAGGGCTGGAGGGTATTGGTCAGGCAGGACTTCATACATTCCCCACAACGAATACAGGTACGCAGAAACTCGGTTTCGGGGATCGCACCGGGTGGCCGAATGAGCTGGTGCTTGCTCTGCCGAAGAGCAAAAGGAGTCTGGGTAGCTAAAAACCCAACTGCCAATCCTCCTGTCAAAGAGTAAAGAAATCCCCTGCGAGAAAAATTCGTGTATAAATACTCTCCTCCTGCGGAATGAGAAAAAGAGGCTGAAAAACTGATCGCCTCCTGGGGGCATACCTTGGCGCAGGTTCGGCATTGGATGCACTCGGGAAAAAGGGTCTCCCTCGGGTTATCAGGGACAGCTCCCATGGCGCAGGCTTTCTGGCATTTCAGACACTCATTGCAATCTTCATTGACCCGGCGTTTAAAAAGGCCAAGAGGTGAAATGAGGCTGAGCAAAGCTCCTAAAGGGCATAGATAGCGGCACCAAAAACGTGGAGTCAGAAGATTAAGGGTGATGATTCCCCCAAAGATCAGTAATGTGATAGCAGACATGTAATAGACAGGCTGAGGGTAATGGAGATGAGATAAGGTTATCCATCCCAGGGCTTGAAACAAGGGACGTAGCAAATCCAAGAAGAGATTGATCAGAGTAATCACCAGAGGATAGATAAAGAAAGTATAAAAGCGTGTGAGAAGCGCCATGGGGTCCATGAGGAATGCCAGTGAGAGGCCAATCAGTGCAGCGCTTACGAAAATGATTAAAAGAAATAATTTCGTCTTCCGAAGAACGGCTTCAGATTTCAGCCCCAGGCGTTTCTTTTTTCGGAAAAAAAGAAAATCTAAAAAGTCTATGGAGGCGCCCATGGGACAAACATAGGCGCAGAAGAACCGGCCGATGACGAGAGTGGCTCCGATCGTGATAAGAGCCCATAGAGCCCGGCCAATGATCTCCCTTGCAGCAAAAACAGCGTTTAGACCTAATAGCGGATCGAGGCGAAGATAAATATCCGCTGGGAACCAATCCGGAAGTTTATAGGTGGCAAAGACAAAGAAGGCGGTGAAGAAGAGAAGAGAGATGGTCTGGAGAAATTTCCTCATACTTTCTCCATGAGGATTTTGAGTTGATCGATGTCTATCTTTCCCAGACCCCGCTGATGAGCCATAAGCAAATGTTCAACTTGTCGGCCTTTAAAATTTTGACCATACCACGGAACGACGCTCACCCCGTAGGAATCCACAGCCACAGGATCCACACCTGCTATGATGAGGTTGGGCTTCTTTACTTCGCCGGGTCCTCCTGGCCCGCCGGATGCCAGCGCCCGTGTCGCATCCAGGATAGTGAGCTGAGGCTTTATAACGGTAGCGAGATCTGCTAATGCCTGGTTGATATTATACTGGGTATGGAAGCTCTCTCGATCCCAAATCAAGCCCATGAGGCCCTTGATCCCTAAGCTTACACCTGTCGCAGAGTGAGACTTTGCAACCGGAAGGTTAATCAGCACTTGGCCGTCTAAAATTTCCTTCATGATCTCCACGCGCTCCAAGACTTTTCCCTGAGGAATCTTGATCTCACGAAAGAACTTTCTATCTTGGAGAGTAAGAACATGGACGCCTGGAATGTTCTTACAGGCTTCTCGAATACCTGTCCTTTCAAGGCAAAGTTCTGCCCTTTGAAGCGTGTGATCCAAGACCAAAATTTGCTTGGC
>Ga0194110_10004636_pt1 | contig 16554 bp, 18 predicted proteins | sample TA2Kig1200mmetaG_FD_146192 | JGI IMG/M metagenome (GOLD analysis project Ga0194110, IMG submission 146192) | Freshwater microbial communities from Lake Tanganyika, Tanzania - TA2015032 Kigoma Deep Cast 1200m | ecosystem: Environmental > Aquatic > Freshwater > Lake | place: Tanzania: Lake... | reverse complement strand
TCCCGTTTTCACGGGAAACCCTGGATTCTCTGGTCAAGCCAGAGAATGACACTTATTGGGTGATTGCATTTTCTTTAGAATACCTTGATTAATATGGTTTTAAATAAATAAATCGCTCAATTTAGGTAAGGATTATTTTTTTACAACTGTAGAAGATGGGTAATGGTAACCTTCGATGGAATACCTTATGAGCTTTATGCTGAAACCCTATCTGAGGGCGGTATCTTTATCAGGAAAAAAGACAGTTTCCCCTTAGGTTCGGAGGTTGAAGTAACGTTCCATTTGAAGGGTGGAGAGCCGCTTTATCTAAAAGGTGTTGTCATTTATATAAAAGAGCTTTTTGGTAATATGCTAAAACTCCCGCCTGGCATGGCAATAAAATTCAGAGAAGTCACCCCTGATCAGTCTAAACTATTAAAGAATTTTATTGAACATTTAATCGCTCATGACCTTTTTTATGGTCAGGAAGAATCTATAATAGAAATTGAAAGAAATGAAATTTGATATAATGTTTCGATTGTATAGAGACGTAAACAAATCAAACAGAATTCAACAGGTTAACGGCGTTTTCTCTTAAAATAAGTTTTTCTTTTACTTCACCAAGATGAAGATCCTTCAACAAAGAAAGTGTTTTTTTCTGGTCTGTCCAGGGAGAATCTGTACCAAAAAGAATATATTCCGGAGGGTGGTTTGAAACAATATTTTTCACGGCTTCATTATCCAAAAATTCAAGCGAGAAGGACATCTCCATATAAATCTGTTTCCCGAGCAAAAACTCTTCTACCTCTTCCCACTGTTTCCATGCACCAAGATGTGTGGTCACAATTTTAAGAGAAGGAAATTTTCCTATAACGTTTGAGATTCTTGAAGGGTCTGCTATTTTTATCGGTGGAAAAGCAATATCAAATCCAGTATGCGCTACCAGTATCAGATTTTCCTTGCATGTTTTCTCATAAATCGGGAAAAGCCTTTCCTCATCTAAACTGAATTTCTGATAGTAGGGGTGGAATTTTATACCTTTAAATCCCTCATCTTTCACCTCGGAAATTCTCTCTGCAAACTGTGTATCATCCGGATGAAAAGAAGGAAACGGGATAATTCTTTCTGACCTGATCTTTTTACACCATTTCAGAATTGAATCGAACTGTGTTGGTTTTGTGGCAATGGAGCACACAACACTCTTTTCGATTCCACAGCTGTCCATGGAAGAAAGCAGGGAGGAAATTTTACCGTCAAGATGAGCCTTGATGTCTCCTTCCTCTTCAAGTATCTTTATCGCCCTTTCTGCTAAATCATCAGGAAAGGCATGGGTATGGAAGTCAATAATTCCTTTCATTTCACAATATTTTACACTCACTCTTCAGATAGCTGGTAGAGTAAAATGATTAATAGAGGCTGAATAAATGGCATCTATGTTAATATTTCTCAATGCTACTCATAAAAATCTCTGAAACTAACTTAGAACAGGCTTTACACCACGCTGTCGATTCACTCAGAAACGGCAGCATTATTGCGTATCCAACTGAGACATTTTATGGCCTCGGAACGAAATATGATATCGAGGGCTCACTTAAAAAACTTTACGATATTAAACAAAGGCCCAAAGAAAAGCCGATGCCTCTTATTATCGGGAATAAGGAATTGCTCTCTGATGTTGCTGTATCTGTGAATCTTTTAGCACTATCTTTCATAGAAAGGTTCTGGCCCGGCCCCCTTACCTTAATCCTTCCTGCAAAAGAAAATCTATCAGAATATATCACCGCAGGCACCGGTAAAGTTGCGGCAAGAATACCTGGAGAATCATTCGCCCTCTCTCTTGCAAAAACTGCGAATTTCCCTATTATTGCAACAAGCGCAAATCTATCAGGCATGCCACCCGCGCAGGACGCAGATGCTGTTATAAGATATTTTGGAGATAAGATAGACCTCATATTTGACGGTGGCTTCGCCACTGGTGGACTGCCCTCAACGATAGTAGATGTGACAGGAGATGAGATTTACATCTTAAGAGAAGGAGCAATTAGTAGAGAATCAATAAGAAAATTTCTCAATACCCTTGACTTTTCTTCACCTCTGAGTTAAGAATATTCTGTAACTTACAGGTGCTGAAATGCTTAATAGGGAATCCTGTGAAATGCAGGAGCGGTCCCGCCGCTGTAATCAGGGACGAAACCCGTGAAAGCCACTGTCCCGACATATCGTGATGGGAAGGCATGGGGAATAGGATGATCTGAGAGCCAGAAGACCTGCCTGTAAACAGCAGTTGTTAGTTATTAGTGATTAGTTGTTAGTTTAAAAACTAAAAACTATCAACTGACAACTGAATTGCCCTTCCCGTGGAGGAAGGCGGGGATGAAGGAAATCAGGGTGCAATCCTCAGGACCAATTATGGTTTCTGAGGATTTTTTATTTTATGAGAAAATTTTATTTATAACATCGGGATGAGCAGGCATGGCATGGTATTTGAGCGGTTTTAAATTCTGTCGAAGACAGAATTTACCTCGGAGACCTGTTGAATACTAATATTCAACAGGTCGAGAATAAGCGAAAATACTATGCCATGCCTTCTTTGGATGAATCATTGATAATATTGTGTAAAAGAAAGCACCAATGAAAAAATTATTAATCTTATTTCTTATTACTCTTTTCTCATTTCCCATTTTTACTTATGCAGGTGAATTACCAAACCGCATCATTTCCCTCTCACCAAACACAACAGAAATCCTTTTTGCAATGGGACTTGGTGATAAAATTGTTGGTGTGACAAACTTCTGTGACTATCCTGAAGAGGTAAAGAAAAAACCAAAGATTGGGGGCATGTCTAACCCCTCATTGGAAGCAGTTGTTTCATTAAAACCTGATATTGTCGTTATGACTACTGACGGTAACCCAAAAGAGTTTGAGGAAAGATTACGTTCTTTGAAGATAAGGACTTATGTATTTAAAGCAAGACGTCTTTCAGAACTCCCGCTGGGCATTAGAGAACTGGGTCTCACCCTTGATGTGAAAGATAAGGCAGAAATACTCGCAAAAGAGATCGAAGGCACCATGAACAAAATGAATAACTATAATCCCCCCTTACCCCCCTTTAGTAAAGGGGGGCATGGGGGGATTTGGAAAAAGAAGGTCCTTTTCATCATCTGGCCAGAACCATTAATAGTTGCCGGACCTGGTACCCTTATAGATGATGTCATTACTCTTCTTGGTGCTGAGAATATAGCAGCAAAGGCAAAGACCTCATACCCAAAATACTCAATAGAAGAAATCATTCGTCAGTCTCCAGATGTCATTTTTATTGGTAAAGGACACACAGACATAAAAGAGGTCTCAGAGAATCTCCTGAAAAGAATTTCATTAGTTCCGGCAGTTAAATATAATGCTGTCTGTTATATGAGCGATAGCATTTACAGGCTCGGTCCAAGGGTTGTTCAGGGCATTAAGGAAATGGCCATATGCCTAAAATAAAAATCTCAATAGTAATCTTAATCTTGGTCATTATTTTCCTGGTCTCTCTTTGCCTTGGCCCAAGGGTAATAAATCCTTTGAGTTTAGATGATCTGGAAAAAGAGATAATGCTGTCAATAAGACTCCCGAGGTTTGTTGTTGCAGTCCTTATGGGAATGGCTCTCGGAGCCTCAGGTGCCGTGCTCCAGGGCATATTAAGAAACCCACTTGCCGACCCTTACATACTCGGGATTTCAAGTGGTGCATCACTAACTGCAGCATTTGGACTTATATCAGGATCTTATTTTCTTGGCAAATACACAATACCATTGACAGCATTTATTGGTGCCGCTATCGTGAGCATGATAGTCAGCGCATTTGGATGGAAACGCGGGGGACTCTGGCCTGAACGTCTTCTACTTGCAGGTGTCGGCCTGAGTTTCCTCTTCCAGGCAGTTCTTATGCTTCTTATAAGCACCTCTACTGATGAGGGCATGAGGAGGGCAGTGCTCTGGATATTTGGAGACCTATCGATCGCGGACTGGTCATTGATCCCGTATGGTTTTGTATTGGTCATACTGGGTCTCGGTATCTCCATCTCCCGCTCAAAAGCACTCAATGCATTAATACTCGGTGATGAATTCGCACACAGCCTCGGGTTTTCTGTGTATAAAGAAAGGGTACTTCTCTTTTTATCTGTCGTGCTTATGACTTCAGCATCTGTATCACTCGGGGGCATAATCGGTTTCATAGGTCTCCTCATGCCTCACATTGTGAGGTTTTTTATTGGTTCTGACAACAGGTTCTTAATACCTGCATCTGCTCTTTGTGGTGGAGCTTTTCTGTGTGTTGCAGACCTCATAGGAAAATTAATCATGCCGCCTGCGGAAATTCCTTCAGGGATTATAACTGCCATTATTGGTTCACCATATTTTCTTTATCTGTTAAGGAGAAAAGATGTCCTCAACCTATAACCATACCATCCTTCAGCTTGATAATGTGACGTTTCAGTACCCCAGTGATAAAACGTTCATCACTCATCTGACATTCTCTGTGGGTAATGGTGAGTTCATCGGGCTATTAGGGGCAAATGGTTCGGGGAAATCAACCATCCTTAAACTTGCAAGCGGGATATTCAAGCCATCTGAAGGGTCAGTAAGACTTTGGGGTAAGCCTCTGCATTTTTATAAGAATAAAGATAGGGCGAAACTGTTATGCTACCTTCCACAGCTCCTTGATATCAATGTGCCCTTTACAGTCAGGGAGGTTGTGAGTATGGGGCTTTATCCATATGATATACACCCTGAGATGAGCGCAGATGAAGCTATTGAGATAGTCGGACTCAAAGAAAAATCAGGATCATATATTACAAATCTCAGTGGCGGTGAAAGAAGGAGGACATTTATTGCAATGACCCTTCTTCAGGGAGCAGGGCTTTTACTCTTAGATGAACCACTTGCAAACCTTGATATAAAATACCAGATAGAAATTCTGCGGTTACTCGGTGAACTGAAGGAGAAGAAAAATATCTCGATAATTATGGCGCTTCATGATATAAATATCGCATTACAGTTCGAGAAGGTGATGCTTATTAAAGATGGCAAAATACTCGGTGCAGGAAACCCCGGGATAGTCCTGACAAAAGACCTGCTCAAAGAGGCTTTTGATGTCAACATTGCTGTAAAGAAAAATGATTCTGGAGGAGCATATATAAGCTATGGAAATAATTTCTGAGCACGGTGAAGATATTTACAGGCTTGCAGAAGAACTTAAAATACAGGAAAGAAAGATAATTGATTTCAGCACATTTGTAAATCCACTTGGTGTATCGAAAAAGGTAAAGGCAGAGATACGAAAACATCTCAAGTATCTCCATAACTACCCTGACTCTGAGGCAATAAGATTAAAGAAGAGGCTTGCTCAATACCACGGGATTGACCTTGAGATGATACTTTGTGGCAACGGAAGCACTGAACTTATCTACCTTATCGCAAGAACGTTGAAACCAAAGAAAGTCCTTATACCAGCTCCGACGTTCTCAGAATATGAAAGGGCAATAGCTTTATTACAGAACACAGAAATGAGCTCCCCCACCCACCCCTCCCCCTCGAGGGGGGAGGGTAAGGGAGGGGGTGAAAGTCCGGACCCTATGCTCTGGAATCTTGAATCTATCAAACATTTCCTCCTTTATAAAGAAAACGGTTTTGAAATAATTCCTGATGAACTTATTAAATCCATGCAAGACTGTAATATGGCGTTTCTCTGCAACCCGAACAATCCAACAGGGTTGCTCGTCGGGAAAGATTCAGCCCTGAAGATTGCAGAAGCAGCCAGGGATTTGAAATGTTATCTAATTGTCGATGAGGCATTTATAGATTTCTGTCAGGGAGCTGTCCCGGATTTACCGCCGAGCCAGAGGCAAGGGGTAGAATCAGGACTGTCCCTAATTTCAGTGATAAAGGAAGTAGAAAATAATCCTTATCTTATTGTCTTAAGGTCAATGTCACTATTTTACGCCCTTCCCGGATTGAGGCTTGGATATGGTGTCTTCCCCCAACATCTTATTGACAGACTAAAAGAAAACAAGGAACCATGGACTGTAAACAGTCTTGCACAGAGGGCAGCAGTTGTTGCACTGAAAGATAAGGTATATCGAGAGGGAACTTTCAGACTGATGAAGGAAGAGAAGAAATTTCTCGAAAAAAGTTTCAAGAAAATAGGGATAGAGTTTTTCCATACTGATGCGAATTTCTATCTAATAAAGATAAACAATGCATATGAGATATGCCAGCACCTGAAGAAAAAGGGCATCCTTGTCAGGGATTGTTCAAATTTAAGAGGTCTCGACAATACCTATATACAGGTTGCGATAAAATCACACAAGGAAAACACAATTTTGATCAAAGAGCTTGCAAAAATATTTCAGAATCCAGAATAAATGGTAAGGGTTATCTGAAAGGAGGTGAGAATAAATTTAAGAGTTAGTATCTAAATCATATACTGGCTGGAAGTCAGAGAAGTGGAGTGAAAGTCTCCTGCTGCCCCGCAGCCGTGATGGGAACGAAAACCCTGAAAGACAGTGAAAAGTGAAGAGTGAAAAGTTAAGAGTTTAATGTTTTAAAATTTTTTAACTTTCAACTTTGAACTTTGAACTGTTTTAAAACCACTGGTGGTTTTAAAACCCCTGGGAAGGTGGGTAAGTAGGTTGTCCTGAGCCGGAAGACCTATCCAGACCAAAAGAAGCGCAGAGTTAAGAGTTCGGAGTTATGCGTTAAGAACACGAACAGAAGACTCTAAATAATAATAATCCAAAAGTTTTTCTCGAGGGAGGAAAAATGAGAAAACTTCTCACTTATTACCTATTACTTTCCATTCTTCTATTTTTGCCTGCCTTTGTTTTAGCAGAGGGGAAAACATCCATATTGGAAGAGTTTTTCGGCTATGAAAATAATTTCTGAAGAGAAGGCAGCAGTGTATATTTCATCATGGAGCGGAGGAAAAGACAGTTGCCTCGCATGTTATAAGGCATTACAGGCAGGATACAAGGTCACATACCTTGTCAATTTTATATCAAAGGAATATAAGAGAGTGAGTTTTCATGGAATTGAGAGTAGATTAATAAAAACACAGGCAGAGCTTGTCAGTATCCCTCTTTGCCAAAAAGAGACAGCGCCAGATAATTATGAGAATGCATTTAAAGAAGCTGTAAGAAGTCTTGAACATCTTGGCATAAAAGGAATGGTTTTTGGTGATATATATATTGAGGAACACAGACAATGGGTTGAAAGGGTTTGTAAGGAACTCGGTCTTGAGGCTATAGAGCCTTTATGGGGAAACAATACGGAAGAACTTATGAAGGATTTTATCAATAACGGTTTTCAAGCAGTTGTTGTAAGCGGGCAGGCAAAGTTTATTGATAAACAATGGATAGGACAACCGATTAACAGAGATTTTATGGAATATCTGAAGACAAAACCTGATGTAGATATATGCGGTGAAAATGGAGAGTATCACACATTTGTTATTGCTGGACCTCTGTTTAAGAAAGGAAGGATTAAGATAACTGAAAAAGAAGTTATAAACAAAAACGGATACTGGTTTCTGGATATAAAGGACTACAGGGTTATTAGTTGAACAAGAAGATAATCTTCATCACTGGTAGTGCAAGAAGCGGAAAGAGTTCATTCGTTCTTAATGAGGCATTGAAAATTTCAGGCAAAAAGGCATACATAGCCACTGCAGAGGCACTTGATAAGGAAATGGGAGAAAGAATCGAAGAACATAAAAAACAGAGGGGAAAGGATTGGGATACCTATGAAGAACCATTGGAGATTGCTGAAGTCATTAAGAAAATAGAAGGTAAATATAGCGTAATTGTCATTGATTGTCTGACAGTGTGGTTATCAAATATCATGCACGCTGGTTTAAACATTAAAGCTGAAATTGAACATCTCATCTCGTCACTTGCCACTTGTCACTCGTCACTGGTGTATATCGTCTCGAATGAGGTCGGTATGGGAATTGTTCCTGATAACGAGATGGCAAGAAGATTTAGAGACCTGGCTGGGTTTTTAAATCAGAGAGTTGCAGGGATTGCACATGAAGTATACCTCTTAGTAAGCGGAATACCTTTGAAAGTGAAAGATTAAGGAGATTACAGTATTATGGACATTAAGCAAATTATCTCACATATTCAACCAACCAGACAGGAACTCTCAGAAGTAGCTCAAGAACGTCTCGACAGACTCACAAAACCTTCCGGAAGTCTTGGAAGGCTAGAGGAGTTTGCCAGAAGGCTTGTAACAATCACCGGGGAGACCATGCCTGTGCTCAACAGAAAGGTCATCTTTACATTTGCAGGGGACCACGGTGTTGCGGATGAAGGTGTTTCAGCCTTCCCGAAGGAGGTAACCAGACAGATGGTATTTAACTTCCTCAGAGGAGGAGCAGGAATAAACGTGCTTGCACGCCATGCGAAGGTAGAAGTAGTAGTTATTGATATAGGAGTTGATTATGATTTTGTTAATACTCCCCCCTCGCCCCCTTTTGACCCCTCTTTATCCCCCCTTATTAAGGGGGGAATTAAAGGGGGGTGTGGGGGATTATTTGTTTCAAAAAAAGTCGTCATGGGGACAAAGAATATACGAAATGGGCCTGCCATGACGCAAGAGGAAGCGATAAGATGTATCGAGGTCGGGATAAATCTTGCAGAAGACTATACCTTGAAAGGCTATAAGATTTTTGGTGCAGGTGAGATGGGTATTGCAAATACAACTCCGTCATCTGCAATAGCAGCAGTCCTTACCAGGAAATCCATATCCGAGGTAACAGGCAGAGGAACCGGAATAGGTGATGAGGCATTAAGGAACAAGATTAAGGTGATCGAAGATGCAATTTTAATAAATAAACCTGACCCGTCAGATCCTATTGATGTTCTTTCAAAAGTCGGAGGTGCTGAGATCGGAGGGATTGCCGGCTTGATTCTGGGCGCAGCAGCGCACAGGGTTCCTGTTGTTATTGACGGTTTTATTTCAACTGCAGGCGCATTAATAGCCTATTGCCTTGAACCAAGGACAAAAGACTATATGTTTGCAGCACATAACTCTGTTGAGATCGGGCATAAAGCAATGCTTAAAAAAATTGGGTTACAGCCTATTCTGGATCTTAACCTGAGACTCGGTGAGGGTACCGGAGCTGCTCTTGCAATGCTTATCATCGAGGCGGGACTGAAGATCTACAAAGATATGGCTACCTTTGGCGAAGCAGGGGTATCAGGGAAAGATCACAAAGAAAAGTTATTATGAAAAAGTTTCTGATCGCATTACAGTTTCTCACCATCCTTCCTGTCAGGAAGGATATGACTGTCACCGAGGATGATATTGCAAAAAGCTCTTCAGTCTTTATCCTGGTCGGCATTATTCAGGGCATTATCCTGATGACAACTGACTATGCAGCAGGCAGTCTCTTCCATCCTTACCTTGTCACAGCGATAATATTGCTTGTATATGTTGTATCCAACGGAGGGTTTCATCTCGATGGACTTGCTGATACTTTTGATGCAATAGCAGCCAAATCAGAAGGCATACCGGTTGCTGATAAACAAAAGCGGCTGTTGATATTGAGGGACTCCGTAACAGGGCCGATAGGTGTAACAGCAATACTATTTTCACTGGGGTTAAAATATCTCTCTTTAAATAACATATCTCATCTTTCAACCTTCACATACTATTCGTCTCTTTTTTTCCTCCCGGTAATCCCGAAATGGACAATGGTCATATCCATGTTTCATGGCAAGCCGGCAAGAGAGGATGGTCTTGGAAGAATCTTCATAAATAAAATCGGGTTTAAAGAGGTTGTTATTTCCACCCTGATACTTCTCCTGTTATTAATATTACCGCAGGTATTCTTCAGTTATTACATGCCAAGCGGCCAGCATATCTTTTATGCTGTTCTCTTGGTAACAATGTATTTTTTGTGCCGTGCATGGATACATTTTTTCCATAAAAAATTTGGCGGTCTAACAGGAGATACCCTTGGCACGATCAGTGAATTTACAGAGGTAATCTTTTTATTGATGGTGATTGCATGGTCACGATTCTCTATTTAATAAAATGCTGATTGAGACATTTCGTCTGCCATTGGCAGTATAAGGAGGTATTTGAGGGGAATCCCGTGAAAATCGGGAACTGCCCCGCAACTGTAAAGGGAACGAAAGTTAGACAAAACAGTAATTAGTGAATACTGAAAAGTTAAGAGTAAAGAAATAATAAAGCTTTTAACTTTCAACTTTGAACTGTTTTAAAACCACTGGTGGCTTTCAATCCGCCGGGAAGGTTGTCGAGTAGGTCGCCCTGAGTCAGGATACCCTCTATACCTGAAAAACTTATACCCTTCGAGGGAAGAGGAGGTTTTTATGAGATTGAATACAGGTTAATTATCGGTCACCAGTCTTGAGCAGGTAGTCTAATAAAGAACTAAAATTTAGAAAAGGAGAAGACCATTATGAATAGATTCTTGTTGATACTTCTGCCATTTCTTATGATTTCATCTGTATGGGCAGAGGAGAAAATAAAATTAGAAGAAGTGGTTGTTACTGCTACAAAAATAGAGAAATCAGTTGAAGACGTTACACAGGATGTGACTGTAATAACAAAAAAAGAGATAGAATCTGGCAGCTATAGAAGCATATCAGAGGTCGTGAGAAATGTCATGGGCATCAACCTGTTCGAATATGGCAATCGCGGCGCAACTGCTTCTGTGAGCTTAAGGGGCTCTACATCTGAACAGGTACTTATCCTGATCGACGGCAAGCGTCTTAATAAACCAGGAGATGGACAGTTTGACCTTAATACGATTTCTATCCCTTTGGAAAATATAGAGAGGATTGAGATACTTAGAGGTGCCTCATCTGCGCTTTATGGTTCGGATGCTATGGGTGGTGTCATAAATATAATTACACGAATCCCTGATGAACCTGTAACAAAATTCAGTGCATCATATGGTAGATTTGTCACAAGAGATCTCAGCTTCAACACCTCAAGGAAAATAGGAAAGACCGGTTTTTATCTTTCCCTGTCTAAGGGGAGTTCAGAAGGATTCAGGGCTAATTCAGATTATGACATTGATGCAATAAATACCAAAATTACCTTTGATTTATCGAAAGACATCCGTGCTGATCTCAATATTGACTATAACCATAAGGATGTCGGCTCCCCTGGATCCTTAACGTGGCCAACCCCTTTTGCTACTCAAACAGATGAGAACCTTTTAACTGGCATAACTTTAAAAATAAAAGACGCTGTGTTAAAGCTCTACAGTCATAATTCAAGGATACGATATATAAACCCCGGTAGTGAAGACAACACCCATAAAAACCATGTCAATGGACTTGATTTACAGCACAGTATATTAATAGGTTCATCAAATTTACTTACAGGTGGAATTGAACTTTTAGAAGAGGACATAGATAGCAGGGATAACATAAATACTGCTAATTCTGTGGGAAAACACAGCAGAACAAGAAAAGGCATATTTTTGCAAAATGAAACATCGATATCTGAAAAAACAGTTTTAACACTTGGGGCACGATATGACGATATTGATTCTAAAAACAGACTCAGTCCCAAGGCATCTTTTCTGGTAAAATTGCCCAGGCAGACAAACATTTCCTTATCTGCGGGAAAAGGGTTCCGTGTTCCTGCAATGAATGCCCTTTACTGGCCTGATACAGGCTGGGCCGTAGGTAACCCGAATCTCAAGCCTGAACAATCAACCGAGTACGAAGGTGGTATACAGAAATTTTTTGGGAACTCCGGCAATGTCAAGCTCATTGCATTTGAAAAAAGATCCAAAGACCTTATTCAATGGCAGGAGATCAGCCCGGGGAGATGGTCTCCTGTGAATGTGGCAAAAGCAAGGATAAGAGGATTTGAAACAGAAGGGAAACTCCATATCAATGTAGTAGATATAGGGTTAAGTTATACATTTATGGATCCTGAGGACATATCAACTGGGCAAAAGATAAGATTCAGTACAAGGCATCAAATAAAAGGCACAACATCTATTTATCCAGCAAAAGGGACAACTATTTCCTTAGAGGGGAGTTATGTAACAAATTACGTTGTTCAGGCAGGAGACCCTCGCTGTTATTTCCTGCTTGACGGAAAGCTTAGCCAGAAGGTAAAACTATCCAACGGAGTTTCAGGTGAAATATTCATCACAGGCAAAAACATTCTGGACAGAGATTTTCAGACAGCAACAAATTATCCGATGCCACCAGTGCAATTTATTGGCGGGATAAGTCTTAATTTCTGATGGGAATCAGGCAAAATATATTTATCTCTATAATGATTCACGCAATGGTTATCGCTTCTGTCTTCATTATCGGAGGCAGAATCAGGGAAGCAGCATACCGTGTCCCAGCAGATTATATATTTGTTTCTTTATTAAAAGAAGCGACTGATGTGACAACCACAATTTCTCAAAACACAAAGAAATATTATATGAAAAATACCCCACTCCATTTGAGCTCTCTTTATCAAGATGAAATGATAAGGGATAGGTCTTACAAAGACGAGGCGACATTAGTTTTGCCTCATAATGACAATGCTTCTTTCAATGAGCTCACAACATCCCTTGTAAACGCACCATACGAAAAAAATGCAGTAACTATAGGTTTTACTCAAGAAGGGATCAGATCATCTGAGTCAACCGTAAAGTCATTTTCAGGTGAACCAATTCAGGGAGGCAATACAGGAGATAATTCTCTCTCCCTCGAGGTTATAAGAACTGCTATAGAAAAAGCAAAAAGCTATCCACTCCTTGCAAGGAAAAAGAAGATTGAAGGCACTGTGCTGGTTAGGTTTACAATAAATAAAAATGGCTTACCACAACGTATACAGATAATAAGAAGCTCTGGTTCTCACATACTCGATGAAGAAGTTTCAAAGATAATCAAAAGGGCTGCCCCATTTCCCGAAGTCACCCACGAAATAATTGCGCCAATAACCTTCAAACTCATAGAATCTCATGTGAATCGTTAAATGAATCATTTTGATTTTTCTTTTATCAAATTCTAAAATATGCTATATTTCTCCATTAGAGATGTCAATAGGTAATTCGTATAATAATTATTAGACATATAAAATGAATATCATACAGAAAATTAAAAACTGGTGGCGTGGTGAATATATTCCTCTATCATTACAGGAAATAATTGATCGTACTCGTAGGAGAGAAAATATATCTGACAGATTCAAACCTCCCTTATTCGCCAGAATTTGTAATCTTATCGGACGTTTTTGGCTTCGCCACTGGCAATGGCTTATCGTCACAATCATAGCTCTCGTTAGCCTCTACTTATTATACTTACAGCTAATAAAATCCAAATGAAAAGGGCAACCCATAGAATATATAGTTCATCATTAAATTTCATAATAAAAACCTGTGTAACAATTTGCTCGACCCAACAAGGGTCAAGCCTTCTTGGTTTATATATAGCTGGTCGCCCTTGCGGGTCAGCCAGGGCGTTAGCCGGAGATAAAATAAAATGGGTATATTGAGAAAAATTTTTGGCGGCAACCAAAAGGCACAAGAAAAACAAATGCCAAAAACCATAGCTGAAATAAACAAAATCGTAAATGATTATGGCGACTTTATGGAGAGCCCCTATTTCCCGGCACCCGGATGCATTGCCGATACAAAAAAACTTCCCTACGATAAAAAACTCATTAAGGTAGCCCTCGTTCTCTCAGCCAAACTATGCAATGATCCTAAAATGAAGGAAATGCTTAAAGTCGCTTATGTTGGCCTTGCAAATTTTCAAGATGGTGTTGGCGAAATGGACGTGGGTCTTGATATGAGGAAGTTCCCTAATCTTCAGAACATTGATCTCAACGATCGGACCCAATTTGAATCTATTAGCAAAAAAATGGATAGGATGATGGAAGCATATGAACAATTTAAGAAAAAAGCAGACGAAGAACATCAAGCCCTTCTAATGGATATCAGTCAGTTTTGATATCAGATTACGGCTAAAACTTATTAGGCCTCCCCTGTCAAGAGAAAAAGCGATTCTAATCAGAAATAAAAAAGAGAATCTATTTCAATCAATAAGAACCCCCATTGACAGCCACATAATCAATACGTATACTACACGTATAAGAGAGGAGGATTTTAATGCAAAAGAAGTTGACCATCACCATAGATGAGGAAGTTTATGAAGGCCTTCATAAGGCCATCGGCCCCCGCAAGATCAGCAAATTTATTGAGGAGTTGGTTCGCCCGCATGTAGTTCGCCCAAATCTGGAATTAGCATACTCCCAAATGTCAAAAGACAAAAAAAGAGAGGCGGAAGCTCTGGATTGGGCAGAAACAACTTTTAAGGACATAGCACATGAAAAGAGGTGAGGTCTGGTGGGTTAATTTTGATCCCTCAGTAGGCGGAGAGATCAGGAAAAAACGTCCTGCAGTGATCGTGAGCAATGATGCATCAAATAAGTTCCTCAATCGAGTCCAAGTTGTTCCTTTAACCAGCAAGACAGAGCACCTGTATCCGAGTGAAGCACTTGTCATTTTTGACGGCAAAGAAAGCAAGACAATGGCGGATCAACTGGCAACTGTAAGCAAGTTGCGATTATTTAAACGTGCCGGTGTACTTTCAGAAGAAGACATGCTCAGGATTGGAGAGGCAATTAAAATACAATTAGATATTTATTGAAAGATGAAGTTCAAAAATTTCTCTCTATTGCTTCTATCAGCTTATCCCTCACACCCTTATCAAACAGTATCTGTGCATGGTTAAGCGGGAAATTGTAATGCTCACTCCCCCAGGGAATCTTTGAACTCTCTGCTGATACCAATCCATCGCCCTTTCCTCTTTTTATCTCTTCAGGATAAAGATTTTTAGGTATCACCTTTTCAAAGATATCAGGAATTAAGAAATTGTAAAGACTGAAGAGCGTTGGATCTGTTCCTCCAACAGAAACATAATATACCCCATCACACGGCCCGTCTTTTAGAGATTTAAAAAAGTGCGATTCAGGAAGAAGCTCTTTGAGTGCCCTGCTCTTAAGAAAATCAAAAATGCGCTTTATTGAAAAGGAAAATGACCCTTTATCTCCCCCATGAAAAAAAGGATCTATTACAGAGATAAGGGGAGATAAATAATTGGCAATCTTCGCCACAGAGCTTCCTTTGTGAGGAGTAGAAATTGTTATAAGAACTTTTATTGACTTGTCCTTTCTCATGAGATACTTTCTCCCAATAAGCCCACCCCTGCTGTGGCCAATGAGCACAACGCCCTCTTTTGTCATCTTTTTTGCAATCTTTACAACCTCTTTCAGTTCCACGACAACCGAATCTATCGTACCAGCAGGTCTTTCCTGACTCCATGTAATTGTAGGGTACTCTTTAACCCTGAGAGCATCAAACAGTGTCTGGAGATTATCGGTTTGCTCATCTGTTAAGGGTGTTGAAATTGTATCCCCGGAGGAATTTGTGTCAGATACAGAGTCATTACGTTGATGTCTTTTACTCAGTAAAACTGTTAAAGGGAACATCCCACCAAGAATACGGGATTTGGATGGATTCACCCATATATCCTTATCCATACCGAGTCCATGTATAAGGGTAAAAGGGGTAAAAGTAAAAGGTAAAAGGGGGGGGTAAAAGGGGGGTAAAAGGGGGTAAAAGGGGACGGTTCTATTTATTGACAAAAGCTGCATAATCTGATAGATTTTCAGCATGCCGAGGTTAGCAAGAATTGCTCCTGATGAACATATCTATCATATTCTGACAAGAGGCAATAACCGCCAGGATGTCTTTAAAGAAGAAAAAGACTATAAGAGATATATCGAAATAATCCAAAGATACAAAGAGAAATTCAAATTCAAACTCTATCATTATATACTAATGAGAAACCATGTCCATCTTGTTCTTGAAACAACAGGGAAAGGTGGAAGACTTTCAGACATAATGAAGGGGATAAATCTGTCGTATGCCCAGTACTACAAAAACAGACACAGGCACATAGGGCACTTTTGGCAGGATAGATATAAAAGCATTTTGATATCAAAAGATAATTATCTTCTTGCTTGTGGAAGTTATGTTGAACTTAACCCTGTGAGGGCAAAGATAGTAGAAGATCCAAAAGACTACAAATGGAGCAGTTACAATGCATATGCTTATGGAAAGAAGGATTCAATCGTTGATGAGCATCCAATCTACAAAGGACTATCAAAAGTTGATGGAGAACGCAGAAGCAAGTATAGAGAATTAGTAAAAGGGATGATTAAAGAGAAAGGCTCTATGAAGGGAGAGATGGATAGAAGGGTGGCATATGGGAGTGATGTTTTTCTAAAGAAAGTGGCAAAAGAATATAAAGTGGATGCGGTGATAAAGCCAAGAGGAAGGCCAAGGAAAGAAGAAAATGAAGGAAAATAGAACCGTCCCCTTTTATTTTTTCTTTTATTTATTTTTATTTTAGGGCTGCGCCATTCCCAGAAGTTAACCATGAAATAGTAGCGCCAATAACCTTCAAACTCACCGAATCTCATGCGAATCGCTAAACTCGATATTCCTGTAGTCCTTGTTTGTCATTCCGCACTTGTC
>Ga0194110_10004627_pt1 | contig 16576 bp, 18 predicted proteins | sample TA2Kig1200mmetaG_FD_146192 | JGI IMG/M metagenome (GOLD analysis project Ga0194110, IMG submission 146192) | Freshwater microbial communities from Lake Tanganyika, Tanzania - TA2015032 Kigoma Deep Cast 1200m | ecosystem: Environmental > Aquatic > Freshwater > Lake | place: Tanzania: Lake... | reverse complement strand
ATTCCTGCATCTGCAGGATGGAGACAATCTGTGCCTCCGAGAAGTTCTTCCGTTTCATGTTTAAACCATTTAAGTTAGGAAATTTCTCCAAACCTGGCTGGTTGAAATATGGGGAAGCCTACACTGGTACTTTAAAATTAGTTTTAAGTACTTTTGTTAGCTATGGAAATACATACACAACTCTAATAATTATGGTAGACTCATACGAAAAAATTTCAGTAAAAGTATTTAGTTCCCCTGTAAATGGTTCTGATTACGTCGCACAGCAAATAGCTAATATTATCAGGTCGAAACAAAAACTTAAGCAAAACTGTGTGCTCGGCCTGGCCACAGGCTCCACACCCAAGTCTCTTTATGCTGAACTGGTAAGATTGCACCGGGAAGAAAAACTGAGCTTCAAAAATGTTATCACTTTCAACCTGGATGAATACTACCCCATAGCTAACAATGCCCTGCAGAGTTATAACCGCTGTATGCGTACCCAATTGTTCGACCATATTGATATAGACCCAAAGAATATCCATATACCTAACGGCGCCATTAATAAAGAGAAGATTAAAGAACATTGCGGCCAATATGAAAAGATGATAGAAGATGCCGGTGGCATTGATTTGCAGATTTTGGGTATTGGCAATAATGGTCACATTGGTTTTAATGAGCCCGGGTCTGGTATCTACTCGAAAACAAGGCTGATAACACTGGACAATTCCACCCGGATTGCCAATGCCTATGAGTTTGCCAATATCTCACAGGTGCCCCGGCTGGCCATTACCATGGGTATCAGTTCCATCCTTAAATCAAAAAAAATTATTCTGATGGCCTGGGGCAGCGCCAAAGCCCCCGTTATTAAAAAAGCAGTGGAAGATGACGACAGTGAGCATGTACCGGCATCCCTGTTACAAAATCATGATGATGTAACCTTTGTAGTGGATGCAACGGCCGCGGCTGAACTCACAAGAAACAAATCACCCTGGCTTACCGGCGACTGTGAGTGGACGCCTAAAATGATAAAAAGAGCGGTGGTGAATATGTCTATGAAACTCAGGAAGCCTGTTTTAAGCTTAACCAATTCAGATTATAATGAATATGGCCTAAGCGACCTGCTTGTTGAAAAAGGGGATGCCTATGAAATAAACCTTGAAGCATATTACATGTTGCGGGACACCATTACCGGATGGCCGGGCGGAAAACCCAATTCCGTTATTCCGGGTCACCCGGAAAGACCTGCACCGTACCCCAAAAAAGTGGTCATCTTTTCTCCTCATCCCGATGATGATATCATCAGCATGGGCGGCACTTTTCAACGACTGCATGACCAGGGGCATGATGTGCATGTGGCTTACCAGACCAGCGGAAACATTGCTGTTACCGATGAGTTTGTTACAAGGTTTCTGGATTTTGCCGTTGGTTTTGAGGAAATTACAGGGATTGATACAAAAAAATCAGGCAAAATTCTGGAAGATGCCCGGAAGTTTTTAGTAAGAAAAAAATCAAACCAGGTTGATACGCATGCCATCCGTTCCATTAAAGGACTGATACGCCGTGGCGAAGCAAGGGCAACCTGCCGCTATGTTGGCATTAAAGAAGAGAATATCCATTTTCAGGACCTTCCTTTTTATGAAACCGGTACCATAGAGAAAAAACCGATGAGTGAAAAGGATATCAGACCGACCATTGAGCTGCTCCGGCAAATAAAACCGCACCAGGTGTTTTGCGCCGGCGATTTTGCCGACCCGCACGGCACCCACATCGTTTGTTTTAATGTAGTGCTGGAAGCATTGAAAAGGATAAAAAAAGAAGCAGCCGGGTCACTGAACTATGAGTGGATCAATGACTGCTGGCTCTGGCTGTATAAAGGCGCCTGGCAGGAATGGAATATCGAAGAAATTGAAATGGCCATTCCCATGAGCCCCGACCAGGTTTTGAAAAAACGCTTCGGGATTTTTATCCACCAGTCACAAAAAGATATGGTACCCTTCCAGGGTAGTGATTCAAGAGAATTCTGGCAGCGGGCAGAAGAAAGAAATGCAACCACTGCCAACCTGTATGCAGATCTTGGATTAACCCATTATGCCGCCATGGAGGCCTTTGTCCGGTGGCATTATTAATAAATACAGTATATTTCTTTTCCCCGTAATTTTAACGTCTAAAAACAAAAATCTATGGCATTGTTTAAATCAAGTAATCCTGTTTTTCAGGAAAAAAGGTTCCAGGGAACCGTTCTGGAGGGTATCAGCACCGGCGAAGAAATGACTATGAAAGGCACCATGAATAAATTTGGTGTGCTGATCATGCTGATGATTGGATCCACCCTGCTGGCATGGACTCAATTTGACAAAGGTGCAGACCCAAAACCGCTCATGTATATTGGAGTTTTTGGGGGACTGGCTGTGTCATTGGTATTGGCATTTAAAATGAGGTGGGCCAGCTTTCTTGCTCCTATATTCGCAATATTGGAAGGATTGTTTGTTGGCTCAATTTCCGCCATGTACAATTATGCCTATCCCGGCTTACCGGTTCAGGCGGTTGCACTTACCCTCCTGGTTTGCCTGGTAATGTTTCTCATCTACAGGTATAGAATTATTAAAGTTACCAGCAAGTTAAGAACAGTGATAGTGGTTGCCACATCGGCTGTGGCCCTGTTCTACCTCATACAGTGGACGACTTATGCTTTCACCGGGTCAGCGGTGGCCTCTTCACTTACCAGCACCAACACACCCCTTAGCATTGGCTTTTCTATTTTGATGGTTGCCCTTGCTTCATTTAACCTGCTGCTCAATTTTGATACCGTAGAAAAGGGGATTGAAATGAAAGCCCCAAAGTACATGGAGTGGTACAGCGGTTTTGGTTTGCTTGTTACTGTTGTTTGGTTGTATTTGGAAATACTTCGTTTGTTGTCCAAGTTCAAAGATTAACCAACAAGGATATATTGATAAAAAGCCCCGATCATGTCGGGGTTTTTTATGCGAAAGAGGTTTACTGCTTTGGCATTTTTGCTTATATTTGCCGCCCGTTGGTCCCGTAGCTCAACTGAATAGAGCATCTGACTACGGATCAGAAGGTTTCAGGTTTGAATCCTGACGGGATCACAAAAGGTCAACTCACAGGTTGGCCTTTTTTAATTATTTCTCCAGTTTGGAATATACTGATCCAGTATATCCTGAAAACCTTTCAGGTTTTTCAGGAGTTCAAAATCCGGATCATCCAGCAGGGCTTTGTAATTCTTGTAACCCCTTTCTATGGCCTGCCGGATATACAGTATGGCCTGTTCCGGCTGGTTAGCCAGGGCATAGCTGGCAGCCAGTTCATAGTAGGCTTTGTTTTTGGAGGGGTCGTTCAGGATGGCTTTTTTCAGGTAATAAATGGCCCTGTCGTATTGTGCCATGGCATGATACAGCAACCCGAGGTTATGAGCAGGAGCATAAGCCGTGCTGTCGAGATGATAGGCCTGCTGAAGATAGGATTTGGCTTCATCATACATCTCTAATGCCATATATGCCTGCCCGGTATTGGTATAAGCTGCCGTAAACTTGTTGTCTTCTGCAATCGCTTTCTTAAAAGATGATATGAAAAACTGGAAACAGGCAGACCTCGAACGATATTTTAAAACATACTATGCACCGAATAATTGTGTAACCGTTATTTCAGGTAATGTAAAATTTGATGAGGTAAAAAAACTGGCGGAGAAACATATTGAACCCATACCTTCTCAGCCGGAGCCTCCCAAAGTGCATATTAAAGAACCTCCCCAAACCGGCGAAAGAAGAGTGATGGTGCAAAAAGATGTGGCCACGCCTTACCTCGCCGTGGGCTGGCATGTGCCGGAGGCCAGGCATGAGGATTATTATGCCCTCACTTTATTGGGCGATATCCTTTCCGGCGGCCGCTCCTCAAGGCTCTACAGCTCATTGGTAGATAAGAAACAACTGGCCACACAGGTGTTCACCAATTTCGGCGAAAGCTTTGACCCTACCCTGTTCATCATCGCCGGGGTAACTGCCAGGAACGTAAATGAACTTGACCTGGAAAAAAACGATTTATGAGGAACTGGACAAGATTAAAAAAGAAGGCGTAACCGAAACTGAGCTGCAGAAAGTAAAAAACCAGAAACTGATGGAGTTTTACGGGCAGGTGGAAACCATCAACGGCAAATCCAATAATATCGGCACCTACGAAGTCTTCTTTGGTGATTACCGAAAAATGTTTGACGCCCCAGCCGCTTTTAATAAAGTAACCGCTGCTGATATTCAAAAAGTGGTGACAAAATATTTTTCCAAAGCCAATCGTACGGTGGGCATTTTAAAATCAAATACTGAAGAATAAATAATCAAAAAGAAGTTATATGCAACGCATATCCGCAATACTGGTAATGTGTATACTGACAAGTCTTGGTCTTTCAGCGCAGAGCTATAAACCGCCCCCGTATCAAAAATTCAAATTAAAAAAAGGTTTGACGGTTTATCTCATGGAGCAGCATGAAGTGCCCGCCATCAGCGTTTCGGTGATACTGCCCGCCGGGGCCATTTATGACGGGGAAAAATCCGGTTTGGCTTCGCTTACTTCAGCAGCCCTAAAACATGGCACAAAAAACTATACCAAAGAAAAACTGGATAACGAACTGGATTTTCTTGGCGCCAGCATCACTGCTTCCGCCTCCAAAGAGTCGGCCGGATTGTCGGCAAGAATGGCTGCAAAGGATCAAGACAAAGTGCTGAACCTGCTGAAAGAAATATTACTGGAACCCACTTTTGACACTGCACAGTTTGAAAAGGAAAAGAAACGTTTACTGGTAAGCCTCGAGCAACAAAAAGAAAGCCCCCGTTCGGTTATTGGCTCCTACTTCGACAAATTCCTTTACGGCGACCATGTATATGGCAATATGGTGCAGGGCAGGATCTCAACAGTAACTCCGCTTACTGCTGATGATATACGAAAATTCTATACAGAAAATTATCTGCCGGAAGGTTCGGCTATGGCAGTGGCCGGCGATTTTAAAACGGCAGAAATGAAAACCCGGATCACTGATTTATTTTCAGGCTGGAAAAAAGAAACAAAACCCCAGGCGAACCTTGCTTCCAAACCCATCAGCAGGCTGGATAAACAACAGGTGCTGCTGGTGAATAAGGATGACGCTAAAGAAACCACTTTCTATATCGGCGCACCCGGTATCAGCCGCAACAATCCTGATTTTGTGGCTGTGGACGTCATCAATACATTATTTGGCGGCCGCTTTACTTCCATGCTCAATGATGAACTGCGGGTGAATACCGGCCTCACTTATGGCGCCAGCAGCCGCTTTTCCGCCCTGAAGAACGGCGGCAGTTTTGTTATCTCCACTTTTACCGAGGGCAAAACAACCGAACCTGCCATTGATAAAGCGCTGGAGGTACTGAACAAACTGCACAAAGACGGCATCGACGAAAAATCGCTGACCTCTGCCCGAAACTATGTAAAAGGACAATTCCCTCCCCGCTATGAAACAGCGGGTCAGCTGGCCGGGCTTATGACACAGATGTTCTGGTACAATTTTGAAAAGAATGTGGACGGATTGACACTGGACAAAGCCAAAGAGATCATCGCCAGATATTTCCCGAAAGACAAACTGCAGTTTGTGCTGGTTGGCAAAGCGGCCGACATTAAAAAGATTGCAGAGAAATACGGACCTGTAACCGAAGTGCAAATCAAGGAAGAGGTGAAAAAAGGTTTTTAAGCCGGCTATATAAAAACACAATAATTTAGCCCTGACAGTCCTGTTGGGGTTTTGAATTCAAATCATATAATATGAAGATCCGGCTTTGGAGTATTGGCAAAAATCATGAGCCGTATGTAAAAGCAGGTGTGGAAGATTTTACGAAGCGCATCTCCAAATACTACCCGGTGCAGTGGAATAGTATTCCCTTGCCCAAAAATGCCGGCATGATGAGTGAAATGGACCTGAAGAAAAAAGAAGGAGAAATAATACTCGGTTGGCTGGGCAAAGACGATTACCTGGTGGCGCTGGATGAAAGAGGTAAACAAATGAGCAGTGAAGGACTGGCAGAGTTCATTCAGAAAAGAAGTAACGAAAGTGTAAAAAATCTGGTGTTCCTTATCGGCGGAGCATTCGGACTGGATGATGCACTATTCAGAAGGGCCAATTACAGGTGGAGCCTTTCACAATTGGTGTTCCCGCATCAGCTGGCACGGCTGATACTGGCCGAACAGGTGTACCGGGCCTGCACTATTCTTAAGAATGAGAAGTATCATCATAAGTGATCTTTTGGGAAATTAGTTTTTCACATTTAGATTTATAAAATGGAACTGTCCATAACACTCATCATCATCATCATTACAACCCTGGTTTCTTTCGGTGGTTTTAATAATGACAAGATCATTAATGACCTGATCTTTTATCCGACAGCCATCACACAAAGAAATCAATGGTACCGGTTCTTCAGCTGCGGACTGATACATGCGGATTTTACCCACCTGATATTTAATATGATTTCCCTTTACATGTTTGGCGGGTTTGTGGAAAATGCTTTTTCCAGTCCCATCCTCTTTGGTGAAAAAGGAAAGATCCTTTATACTAGTATGTATGTACTGGCCCTGTTCTTCTGCCTGCTGCCCACTTTTGCCAAACACAAGAACGATTATCACTACCGGAGTCTGGGCGCTTCGGGTGCGGTGAGTGCGGTGGTTTTCGCAGGGATATTATTTAATCCCACAGCTAAACTTGGATTCTTCTTTATCCCGCCGGTGATACCAGGTTATATTTTCGGTCCGGTATACCTTATTGCTTCCACCTATCTTGAAAAGCAGGCTAAGGATAATGTGAACCATTCCGCCCATATCTGGGGCGCCCTGTTTGGCATTGGTTTTTTCATTGCCGCTGCCGCAGCATTAAAAACAGATTACCAGCCGATGGAGCAGTTTGTGCTGAAAATAAAGGGCAGTTTAGGAATGTAAGCTGAGCTGAAGCACCTTTTTTGTTTTACTGGTTACTTTAAAACGTTCATCAATACGGTATGCCACCACCCAAACAATTCGTTTGTTGCTTTCAATTACCCACACTTTTTCTTTTTCTGGTTTTGACAACTTAAGATCCATGAGGAAACGGGCAATCTTCTTTTTTCCCTGCCTGCCGGCAGGCTGGTTCATCATTCCCAGCGGGTAGAAATAATCACCGGTCTTCCATTTGCGGAGAATAAGCGGGTAACGGATCTCTTTTGCATCGAGGCAGGCTGTCAGGTTGCTGGTTGCAGGCTGCAGGCTGCTGGTTTCCTCAATTTGAAGCTTCCCTCCTTCAAAGACGATACTGGTATCGTTTTTTTCAATGATGATTGTTTCAGCAACTGCCGTTTGCACCGGGCTGATGATGAACCAATGGCGGTGCTTAATGATCCTGTAATCAGCGCCGGGTGAGTCCATATATTTTCCGGATTCACTGCTTCCCAGTTTAATCACCTCATCCACCTGTTTTTCGGTAAACCCGAAATCCACGATTATTTCATACATGAGAGCCCGGTTGTTATAACCCAGCAATTGCTTTACCGGAATATGCAGTTCATTCCCCTTCTTTCTGATCAATTTCGATTTGATGGCACCGACTGATAATTTGTACAATGACTCAATTTCCCTGAAGCGGCTGATATTATCCTGCAGGTTCTCGTTTACCTTCGGAAATACTTTCTGCAATGCGGGAATCAGTTCATTACGAAAATAATTCCGGGTGTACTTGGAAGAGCGGTTTGAGGAGTCCTCAACATATTCAAGATTATTTTCTTCCGTAAAAGCGATGAGTTCTTCTTTGGAGAAATGAAGCAAAGGCCTGCGGATATACCCTGATTTTTCCGGAATACCGGTAAGGCCGTGAAGTCCTGTTCCCCTGAAGAAATTCATCAGCAGTGTTTCATTGTTATCACCGGCGTGGTGGGCGGTGAGGAGCCTGATAGCTGGTTTATTGGTTAATTGGTTCATGAGTTCATGAAACCAGTCATACCTGAGTTGTCTCGCTGCTTCCTGAACGGAGAGTTTATTATCAGCGGCATATTTTCCCGTTTCAAACCGCTTAACCTTAACCTCCGCTTTGTATTTAAGGCCCAGCTCTTTTACAAAAGCCTCATCCCTGTCACTTTCCTCTCCTCTCAGCCGGAAATTACAATGTGCAATAATAAAATCATATCCTGCCTGCTTGCAGAGTTCGCATAGCGCCACAGAGTCCACCCCGCCGCTTACGGCCAGCAGCAATTTATCTTTTGGGGTGAAAAGATGCTGCCGTTGAATATGATCCTTGAAGCGCTGTAACAAACTCATGTTAAAAAATTATTTCCTCGTATGCACTTCTTAATTCGCCAAGAGCATGATTATCCCCTGCCTTCTTCGCTTCTTCCATCCCCTTCTCATACACTTTAACGGCCTCATCCGTCTTATCATTCCGTTCCAGCAGTTTGGCAAGGTGGTAATAGCTGCCGGTATAGCCCGGCTCCCTGTTTAAGATTTCTTCAAAAAGGCGGCGGGCCTCTTCATCATTTCCCAGCTTAATATATTCAAGTGCAAGGGCATGCTGTAAAAAACTATCGGCCGGGTTTTCTGCCAGCATCGTCTTTATTTTATCCATTCTCTCCATCTGAATAATTCTTAATTAATAATTATTAATTATTAACTGCACCGCCTTACCTTTGTCTTAGTTGCATAAACAACTATCCTCCTCCCGCCTCTGCGGAATCAGGATGACCAAATAAATTTTTGCAAAAAGCAGCTTTATGAAGATCCTTGTTTGCATCAGTAAAACGCCGGATACCACGGCAAAAATAGCCTTCACCGATAACAACACGAAATTCGACACAAGCGGTGTGCAGTGGATCATCAATCCATACGACGAATGGTATGCCCTTGTCCGTGCCATTGAGCTGAAAGAAGCCAATGCTTCCGCTGTTATTCACCTGGTAACAGTGGCCGGGGCAGATGCGGACCCCATCATCCGCAAAGCGCTGGCGTTGGGCGGTGATGAAGCCATCCGGGTAAATGCCGGCAGCCAGGACAGTTTTTATATCGCTTCACAAATTGCGGAAGTGGCAAAAACAGGCGGTTACGATTTGGTGTTCACCGGAAAAGAAACCATTGACTACAACGGATCTTCTATCGGCGGTATGGTGGCTGAACTGCTCGACCTCCCCTATGTTTCATTAGCTACCAAATTTGAAATAAACGGCAGCACATGTACCATTAACCGTGAAATTGAAGGCGGAGAAGAAACCTGTGAAGCAGCATTGCCCCTTGTTGTAAGCTGCCAGAAAGGAATGGCCGAACAGCGCATCCCCAATATGAAAGGCATTATGGGCGCCCGGACCAAACCGCTGAAAGTGGTGGAACCGGTTGCTGTGGATGCACTCACATCGGTAGCCGGTTTTGAATTACCGCCTGCTAAAGCCGGCGTAAAACTGGTGGATCCGGAAAATATGGAAGAACTGGTACGCCTTTTACACGAAGAAGCAAAAGCCATATGATAAAAATTCCAGGCCCGATAGCTATCGGGTTCAAACTACAAACTACTAACTATAAACTTTAAACTCTTCAGATGTCAGTTCTCATTTTCATAGATACAGCAGATGGACATGTAAAAAAAGCTTCGCTGGAAGCGATGAGCTACGGGGCTAAAGTTGCAGAACAACTCGGTACAGTTGCTGAAGGCGTTGTTCTGGGCACCGTAACAAACGACCTGGCTGCTCTGGGAAAGTATGGTGTAAAAAAGATTCATCATGTGGCGAAAGACACACTGAACCACCTGGATGCGCAGGTTTATACCAAAGTAATTGCTGAGGTGGCCCGGGCAACCAGCGCAACGGTCATCGTATTCTCCAATAATGTGGACGGCAAAGCCATTGCACCCCGTCTCTCTGCCAGGTTAAAGTCCGGGTTGGTTTCAGGCGCTGTTGCATTGCCTGATACGGGCAAGGGTTTTGTAGTTAAGAAAAATGTTTTCTCCGGCAAGGCATTTGCCAATGTAAGTGTAACCACCGATGTAAAAATCATTGCCCTAAATCCCAACGCCTACCCGATCATTACAGGCGATGGAGCGGCAGAAGTAGTTGCTTTTAATGCAGCGGTTGAGCCGGGTAAAATAAAAGTAACCCAGGTTACCAAAGCCAGCGGCGAAGTGCCGCTGACCGAAGCGGAAATTGTGGTAAGTGCCGGCCGGGGTTTAAAAGGTCCCGAAAACTGGGGCATGGTGGAAGACTTGGCCAAAACACTGCATGCAGCCCTTGCCTGCAGCCGCCCTGTTGCCGATGCACACTGGCGTCCGCACAATGAACATGTTGGACAAACAGGTATTGCCATTGCGCCCAATCTCTATATCGCCATTGGTATCTCCGGCGCCATACAGCACCTTGCGGGGGTAAACCGCAGCAAAGTGATCGTTGTCATCAACAAAGACCCTGAAGCGCCTTTCTTTAAAGCGGCCGATTACGGCATAGTGGGTGATGCGTTTGAAGTGGTGCCCAAATTTACTGCAGCTGTGAAGAAACTGAAAGGAGTGGCTTAATCGTTCAAATTCAGTCAATCAGTCTCAACACACTTGTGTTTGTGGTTTTTTATTGCCAACTTTATAGAATAAAGATATTCTATGAAGAAATCCCTCACCCTCCTGTTATTTTCCGGCATCTGCCTGTTCTCTTACAGCCAGAAGAAAAAAAGTAAAGGGAAAGAAACAACCCATTACGAACAAACTGACTCCCTCCCTCCCGTTGTAAAGGACAGCAAAAAAGGCAAGGACAGTAAAAAAGATAAAAAAGCGCCGGTTAAAACAGAATATATTTCCGTGGGAGAGGAAAACCCGGTTCCGGATACCGCCACCAGATTCACCGGCATCATCAAATACCGGATGACATCCGACGATCCGGCAGAAAGAGATTCAATGATTATTTATTTTGGTGAAAACCAGATACGGGTTACCATGTTCATACCCGGTTACCGGGCCGACCAGATCTTTGAACAAACCGCCATCGCCCGGTTTGCTGACAGTATGCTGATAACACTTGATCCCCGCACAAAAACCTATAAAACAGAACCCCTTTCGGCCCGTAATGCCGGTACAGAGTTTATGCTGCTGAACCGTAAAAAAACAATGCCCATTATGAGTATTACCTGCCCGGAATACAGCGGGGAAATGACGCTCATGGACGGTGAAACTTTTCAAGCGGCCTGTCTTGTAAGCAAGCAGCACTCCTATATTGCTGCCATGGATTATAACTTTCTGAACATTCAGCCGGTAGTGTTTGGCTATAAGATAGTACTGGGCTGGCGTACCAAATCAGCCGAAAATGAAAACACTTATATCATTGCTTATAAAATAGAAAAAGGCAGTGTGGAAAGCTATTTTGACCTTATGGGTTACAGGCCTAAATGATACTGAATTTGCTCATGAAAAACAGCCGCTAACCTCCTTCATTTTTAAGGTCAAAAGCCGTAGTTTCGTACGGCAGTATGAAAAAAATAGAACTGGAAATTGTGGCCTTATCTCACAGTATCACACAAACACATTCCTATGCGGTGGTGCTGGGCGAAGTGAATGGTTTGCGCCGTCTCCCCATCGTCATCGGCGGGTTTGAAGCACAGGCCATTGCCGTGGCGCTTGAAAAAATGCAGCCCAGCCGGCCCCTTACCCATGACCTGATGAAGAATTTTATGAGCGCCTTTGCCATTGACCTGCATGAGATCATCATCTGCGACCTTCAGGAAGGGATATTTTATTCCAAACTGGTTTGTTCCACCGAAAACGATACGGTGGAAATTGACTCCCGTACCTCCGATGCGATTGCCCTTGCCGTCAGGTTCGGATGCCCCATTTACACTTATGAAAATATACTGGACAGCGCCGGCATACTTATGGAAGATTCCGGCAGCGGTAAAAAGAAAAAAGGCAAACAGGAAGTGGTGGTGGAAGAAAGTGACAGGGCGGGCAATGAAGATTTAAAAACCATGACGCTGGAAGAACTGAATAGGCTGCTGAACGATGTGCTGGAAAGCGAAGACTATATCCGTGCCGTCGCCATCCGGGACGAAATCAACAGCCGCAAAAAAGGAAAATAGCGGCAGCCCGGGGCCGGCTTCACTTTATTTTATTTTGCTCATATCTAATCCCCTGACCCGTGATAATATTTCCCAATGCCAAGATCAACCTCGGTCTCCGTGTTCTGCGGAAAAGAGATGACGGTTATCATGAACTGGAAACCGTATTTTATCCTGTACCCCTGCAGGATGCACTGGAAATAATTCCGCTGGCTCCGGCTGAAAGAACATCCTCTTTTCCCTTCTCCCTTTCCGGCGCCGAGGTAAAGGGGCGCCTTACCTCCAATCTCTGTGTAAGAGCCTACAAAATGCTGAAGAAAGATTTTCCCCGGCTTCCCAAAATAAAAATGCACCTGCACAAAGTTGTTCCTTCCGGCGCCGGGCTGGGCGGCGGCAGCGCCGATGCGGCATTTACCCTTGCATTGCTCAATAAAATGTTCAGCTTAAATATTTCGCTGGAGAAGCTGATAATGTATGCTGCGGAACTGGGCAGCGACTGTCCCTTTTTTATGATCAACAAACCCTGCTATGCCACCGGGCGGGGCGAAGTGCTGGAAGAAATCCGGCTTGACCTTTCCGGTTACAATCTCGTTATTGTAAACCCGGGCATCCATATTGACACCGGTCTTGCCTTTTTAAACTTCATACCTTCTTTGCCCGGCAAAAAGATAAAAGAAATAATCAACCGGCCGGTTGAACATTGGAAAGATGAACTGCAAAACGATTTTGAAAAGGGGATCTTTCACACTCACCCCGAAATCGGGGAAATTAAAAACCTCTTGTACAGGGCAGGTGCCCTGTATGCTTCCATGAGCGGCAGCGGCAGTACAGTGTATGGCATTTTTCCCCCGCCCATAATACCTGGGCTGTCTTTTCCGCCGCATTATTTTGTAAGGCATTTACCCGGCCAGTTGCAATAAGGCCTGCAGGTGCAGCGGCTCAGTTACCATTTTCAGTTTTCCCGTTGCATCACGGGGCCATTCCTCTTCCGGTTTATCCCAATAAAGTTCCACGCCGTTTCGGTCAGGATCGTCAAGGTAAATGGCTTCGGATACCCCATGGTCCGATGCGCCGGTTAACGGGTAATTTGCTTCCAGCAATCTTTTTACAATAACCGCAAGGTCTTTTCTTTCAGGATATAGAATAGCTGTGTGATATAAACCCGCAGTCCTTAGGGGTGCAGGCCCGGCATTTTTGCTGTGCCAGGTATTCAATCCGATATGGTGATGGTAGCCGCCGGCAGAAATAAATACGACGCTGTCGCCATAATATTGCTGCACTTCAAAACCCAGCAGGTCACGGTAAAACTTTAACGACCTTTCAATATCCGCTACTTTCAGGTGCACATGCCCTATACGGGCGCCTGCAGGAATAGTGTAACCCATCCATTTATTTTTAGCCGCTGAAAAAAATCAGGCGACAGCCAATGCCCGCCTACTACATTTGCAGCAAAATTATACCAGATGGAGATTTATAAAGAATTTGTCTTTGACGCTGCACATTTTCTGCCTCATGTTCCGGACACTCATAAATGTAAAAATATCCACGGGCATACCTACCGCCTCAGGGTTTATGTAAAAGGCAGGCCCGATGAAAAAATGGGATGGATCCTTGATTTTAAAGACCTGAAAGACCGTGTAAAACCATGGGTGGATCAGCTTGATCATATTCTTATCAATAACATTGCAGGTCTCGAAAATCCGACTGCAGAAAACATAACTGCCTGGTTCTGGAATCATTTAAAACCTATACTCCCCGGCTTAAGCCGGATTGAACTGAAAGAAACCCCCTCTACCGGCGTCATTTACAGCGGGGAATAGCAGTACTCTCACGGTCTTTTTGTATCTTGCAGGCGAATTATGAACGGCAGATCAAATATCAGAGATATCCTCGCTGCTAACCTCGACTTACTCAATCACCGAGGATAAACATCTTCTTTGGCCCAGCTATACCGGGCCTGTTTTGCATTTTCTATTCTTCAACCTTTATTTTACATTTTATGCTTTCTACTATTACAATATCAGATAAAACGCAATATTATCTGAACCTGGAGGAGCAATGCGGCGCTCAGAATTATCATCCCATTCCCGTGGTGCTCAACCGTGGCGAAGGCGTTTTTGTATGGGATGTTGATGGTAAAAAATATTTTGATTTTCTCAGCGGCTATTCCGCAGTAAGCCATGGGCATTGCCATCCAAAAATTGTTCAGGCATTTACTGAACAGGCTAAAAAAATTACATTAACCAGCCGTGCATTTCACAGCGATCTGCTGGGTGAATTTGCAAGATTTATTACGGAATACTTCGGTTATGATAAAGTGCTGCCGATGAATTCAGGCGCCGAGGCGGTGGAAACAGGTATCAAGCTTTGCCGGAAATGGGCTTACGAAGGAAAGGGAACCGAAGAAAATAAAGCCGTTATCATTGTATGCGAAGGAAACTTTCATGGAAGAACTTCCACAATTATTTCTTTCAGCAGCGATCCCAAGGCTAAGAAAAATTTCGGGCCTTATATGCCGGGATTCAAATCCATTCCTTACAATGATCTGAAAGCACTGGCTGCTGCGCTGGAAGATAAAAATGTTGCGGGTTTTCTTGTTGAACCCATCCAGGGTGAAGCCGGTGTGATCGTACCGGATGAAGGCTACCTGAAAAAAGCCAAAGAACTTTGTGAAGAAGCCAATGTGCTTTTTATTGCTGATGAAATTCAAACCGGGCTTTGCCGCACCGGTAAAATGCTGGCCTGTGACCATGAAAACGTAAGACCGGATATTTTGTTACTGGGCAAGGCCCTTAGCGGCGGTATGATGCCTGTAAGCGCCGTACTGGCTGATGATGAAATTATGCTGACCCTTAAACCCGGAGAACATGGCTCCACTTATGGCGGAAATCCCCTTGCATGTAAAGCAGCAATAACAGCCCTTCAGGTTTTGAAAGATGAAAAGATGGCAGAAAATGCAGCAGCGATGGGTAAGCTGCTTAGAACTGAATTAGAAAAACTTCAATCACCGCATATCAGCAATATAAGAGGTAAAGGTTTATTCAATGCAATCGTTATTCAACATACCAACAAAGATGCAGCATGGGAACTTTGTTTGCAACTGAAAAAAAACGGATTATTAGCTAAACCAACGCATGGTGATAAAATTCGCCTGGCTCCACCACTGATCATTACGAAGGATCAAATAATAGAATGTACTGAGATCATTGGTAAATCTTTATCTTCTTTATCCTGAAACAAATAAGGAACAAGAAAACAGCAACCAGTAACCAGTATGGACACACACCTGCACCACGACCTGCCCCACAAGGAAGAACACCTGAAAAGCAGCGAAGCCCTCCGGGATATTGTAATTGGTATGAGCGACGGCCTTACCGTTCCCTTTGCCCTTGCGGCCGGCCTGAGCGGGGCGGTAAGTTCCACTTCCATTATTGTGATAGCCGGTATTGCCGAAATAGCGGCCGGATCCATTGCCATGGGTCTGGGTGGTTACCTGGCCGGTAAAACAGAACAGGATCATTATAAAAGCGAAGAGAAAAGAGAGTATTACGAAGTGGATAACCTGCGGCACCGGGAGATTGAAGAAACCAAAGAATTCTTTGCCGGTATCGGCCTCAGCAAAGAACTGCAGGAAAAAGCCACTGAAGAAATTGCCCGTGATAAAAAGCAATGGGTGGACTTTATGATGAAATATGAACTGGGGCTTGAAAAACCCGACCCCAAGAGGGCCACCAAATCTGCATTGAACATCGGGCTTTCCTATATTATTGGCGGCCTGGTTCCGCTCAGCCCTTATTTTTGTTATTGACTCTCCGCTGGAAAGTTTAAAAATATCTTTGGTTGTTACCCTGGCCTGTCTTTTCTTTTTTCGTTATTTCAAAAGTAAGATCACAGGTATTCATCCCTGGAAGGGGACCCTGCGGGTGATGCTTATCGGCGCTGCTGCGGCCGGTGCCGCTTTTGGGGTAGCCAAACTTTTTGAAGGATGCGCAATGCTGAACTATAGCTGCAAACCGTGAATGTCAAAAAAAAAGACTGTACTGTTACAGTCCTTTTCAAAATCCAACAATAGTTATCTCCGCTGCTTTATTGTCTTACAAACCTGCCATTCGCTTCGCTGCCATCTTGTCCAATTACTTTGATAGTGTAGCTTCCTTTTTGCAGCCTGCTGATGTCGAGCGGCAGGTTATTGTTGCCAGTTTCTACATTCATTACCTGCTGCAGCGCTCCGCTTGAACTTGGAAATTCAGTATTTGTTGTGGTTTGAGAAGATGTACCTGCATAAATAAGAGTGGAGGATACGCCGTAAACAGCATTTGTCCCTGCTAATGAACCTCCCTGATTTAATTGAAAGGTGCCATTTACATTCAATGTCCCACTGTTTGTTAATACAGCAGCCGTCTCATTCATGGCATGACGCAGCAGGCATCCTTTCAACAGGGAACAGACGGACTGATTTTCGGGGAAGGTTTCGGAAATAAAAATAAGGGCTTTCCCCTATGCCGCAGGGGCCGGGCGGGTTTTG
>Ga0194110_10004625_pt1 | contig 16584 bp, 13 predicted proteins | sample TA2Kig1200mmetaG_FD_146192 | JGI IMG/M metagenome (GOLD analysis project Ga0194110, IMG submission 146192) | Freshwater microbial communities from Lake Tanganyika, Tanzania - TA2015032 Kigoma Deep Cast 1200m | ecosystem: Environmental > Aquatic > Freshwater > Lake | place: Tanzania: Lake... | reverse complement strand
GATCGCGAAACTCGCGAAAGAGACGAAAACCGCGAAAGCGAGCGCGGCAAGCAGTTTGGTTTTCATTGGGGAACTCCTTTTTCTGAAGGATGAAGGCGGAAGGATGAGGGATGAAAGATGAAGGATGAAGGATGAAGATATTCTCTGACCTCTGATCCCTGACCCCCGACCTCTGCCTTTTGTCGTCTAATAGACGCTGCGCGAGGGAAAAGAGTTCCATCTCAAAAAGACCTTCCAGGTTTTCGCGCAAGCGACCTGGAAGGTCTGGTGTCACGCGATGTTCTTTTCCGCGTTCTCAATGCGCGGTCTCAGGATTTCGTCTACCAAGTTCGTCATTCCCAAATCATTCCAGATTTGCGCGGCTTGACGATATGCAACAACCGCGTCGCGCCATTTGGCTTCATCCGCATCGCAATCACCCAGACGGTAGAGTGCGCGCGCCTGACTGTACAAATCGCCAATCGTTTGATAACTTGCCAGCGCAGATCGAAAATTCTCACGCGCCTGATCGAATTTCTTTTCGACGCGCAGAATTCCGCCGAGCGAAAGGTACACGTTCGCTTCGCCCAAGCGGGCACCGACGCTGCGAAAGAGGGCGAGCGCGTGCGCGTAACTTTCCAGCGCGGCGTCGCGTTCATCGCGAAATTGTTGCACGTCGCCAATCGCTTGCAGCACGTTCGCTTCGCCCAAGCGGGCACCGACGCTGCGAAAGAGGGCGAGCGCGTGCGCGTAACTTTCCAGCGCGGCGTCATTGTCTTTGCGAAATTGTTGCACGTCGCCAATCGCTTGCAGCACGTTCGCTTCGCCCAAGCGGTCACCGACGGAGCGAAAGAGGGCGAGCGCGTGCGCGTAACTTTCCAGCGCGGCGTCGCGTTCATCGCGAAATTGTTGCACGTCGCCAATCGCTTTCAGCACGTTTGCTTTCAGACGCGGATCATAGTCCTTGCCTACACGCAACGCGTCGTTCAGCCATCCCAGCCAATCATCCCACGCGCGAAAAATATTGTAGAGCCAATTGCGCGGCGTAGTTGCCAAACGCGCGAGCATTTCGCCATCGCGTTTTTCGCGCGCCCACTTTACCGCCGCGCGCAGGTTGTCTAACTCCTCGCCAACTTCAGGCGCGTTGCTGAGATCATCCATAGAATGTTTCTCAAACAGCGCGATCAAGAATTCACAATGTGCGCGATTCGTTGTCTCGCTCGCGCCTACCTCGTTCAATTTCAGCCACGCAAAATCGCGCACCAGATCGTGCAAACGGAAACGCCCCAGCGTCTCCGCGTTCATCACGAGCGATTCATCCTGCAATCGCTCGATATTTCCGCACGCGTCCGCTTCCGTTTCGCCCCACACTGCGCCTGCCGCGCGCGGCGCAAAACCGCTCGGCGCAAAAACCGCGAGCGCGCGCAAACGACGGCGGTCGGCGTCGTCCAGCGCGTCGTAACTGATCGCGATATTCGCGGTGATGCTGTCGTCACGCGTCGGTTGCGCGCCGCGCTGCAATTCCTTCAGCCGATTTTCCAGCGCGCGATTGAATGCGGCGACGGGCGTCGCGGAAAAGTGGAGTTGCTTGCGGAGCCGACTGGCGGCAATATCGAGCGCGAGCGGGAGATAGCCGCACAAGCGGCACAGTTCGCGCGCCGCGTCCTCTTCGCGCGCGATCACGTCGCCCAGGTTATGTGCCTCGCGCAAGAGTTCGAACGATTGCGTTTCGTCCATCACGTCGAGTTCGAACACGCGCACACCGCCGCCCAGTTCGCGTTGGCGCGAGGTGATGAGCGCGGCGGAGGGCGATGGGGGAATGAGAAATTTGAGCGCGGGGATCGAAACGCGGTACACGTCGTCGAAGATGACGATGTGCGGCTGGTCGTGGAAGACCGCGCGGAGAATTTCGCCGCGACTTTCGTCGGTCGCGGTCGGAGGAAACGTAATGCCGAGCGCGCGCGCCAGTTCGCCGTGCAAGATCGCGAGCGAGCGATCGCGCACTTCCAGATAAATGACGCGCTGCGCGTCTGCAAGTTCGCGCCACAGCTGCTTCGCCAACTCCGATTTGCCGATGCCGCCCATCCCCGCGACGCCGACGACGGCAACCGTATCGCGCTGGGCGAGCGCGGCGCGCACGTCAGTTTCGATCTTGCCGCGATGGACATAGTGCTTGGTGCGCGTGGGCGGCGCGGCGGAGCCGCGCGGCGCGCGTTCGGGCGGCGCGAGATTCACAGTCTTCGCGTGTTCGATGTACGGCGCGCCGTGCGTTTGAATCTGGCGCGCGCCATCGCCTTGCGCGATTTGCGCGTCGCCGCCCGTGATGGTGAGGTTGATCGGCGCGGCAAGACCCTTCGGGTTTTCCGAAACCCGAAGGGTCTGCTTGCGCTTGAAACGAAATGTAACGAATGGCGGCGTCGCGGTCAGGTTGACGCCTTCAAATTCCATCTTGCGCGCGATGATGATCGTGACGACGATAATCGCGCCGCCGACGACGATCACCCATAACCACAATGGAAAACCGAAAACGGGCAAGTTCAGCAGATCAAGCATTGTTGCCTCCATCAGACGACTGCCGTTGTGCCACGATTATACCACGCAACCGCGCGCAGATCAAAGCCCGTCGCAAACGATTTAGGGTTTTGTCAAAATCGCAGCTATGTGTCATTGCGAGCGGAGCGAAGCAATCTCAAGTCGCTTGGGGATTGCTTCGTCGCAAAAGACGCTCCTCGCAATGACACAATAGGGACTCTGACAAAGCCCTACCAACCATAGGGCTGAACAGCACAAGGACGCTTGAGCGTCCTTCGCCTGCTTTGCCCAAAGGCATTCATCCAAAGCAAAAAGACCTCCCAGGTTTTCGCGCAAGCGACCTGGAAGGTCTTTTCTCACCGTTCCATCAACTCGATCACGCGCACCGCCACGCGTCCCGCTTCGCCCAGCCAGTCCGCGCGCACCTGATCGAACGTGTCTTGCGGCGTATGCAACAAATCGTACTCGCGCATAAAAAAGACCGCGTCAATGCCCGCGTTGCGAAACGACGCGTGATCGCTGCCGTATCCCGCGCCCAACGTGAAACTGCGCGCGTCGATCCCAAGTTCGCGCGCGGCGTCGAGCGCGAGTTTGCCCACGCGTCCCTCGCCATCGAACATCAATGGACCCGCGCCGCCGCCGAGCATATCGAAATTGATCATCGCGGCGATTTGTTTGCGCGCGTCGTCCGTCAATCCGGTGACGTAATGCCGCGAGCCGATCAAGCCGATTTCTTCGGCGTCGAACGCGATAAAAACGAGCGTATGCTTGAACGATTTCTGCGCCAGCGCGCGCGCGGTTTCCAGCAACACCGCCACGCCCGATCCGTTGTCGTTTGCGCCCGCGCCGATCTCCACCGAATCGTAATGCGCGCCGAACACGACGACATTGTCGCTCGCGCCGCGTTTGAGCGCGATGATGTTACGCGCGGGCTTGAGCGCGATCAGCGTCTCGCTTTCGATTTTGATTTTCACCGCGCTGCGCGCCAACAAATCCAACAGTGCTTGCCCCTCGCGCCCGCTGATCGCCAGCACGGGGCGCGTGGATTTTTCGCGCAACGTACCGGCAAAACGCTCCGGCGCGTTGTTGTAGACTATCGTCGCGAGCGCGCCCGCGCGTTCGGCGTTGCGCGCTTTGTCGGAAAATGAAAGCGTGCCGCGTTGCACCAGCGCGATTTTGCCCTGCGCGTTCACGCGCGCAAAATCGCTTTCGTTCCCCGCGCCGCTCACCGCGACAAGTTCCGCTTCGACACTGCCCGCCGGACTCAATTGCAACGGACGCGCCTCCAGCGCGCGCGTTTCGGGCGCGGTGATCTGGACCCGCGTTCCGCGATCTTCCCAACTTTCGAACGTGAACGCCTGCGTTTCGATCGCGTAGCCGTAACGCGCGAACTCTTGCGCGATGAAATCGCCCGCGCGCGCCACGTTCTCCGATCCGGCGACGCGCGCGCCAATCGTCTGCGCGAGCATCCGCGCGTGTTCCAACGCGCGGCTCTGATCGAATTCGACGCGCGGCGCGGGTGTTGGCGATGGCGGCGGTGCGGGCGTTGGCGTGGGCGTAGGCGTCACGCTCGCGCACGCGACCAGTAGCACGAGCGCGACAAGATGTATCGTTTTGTTCATTGTTTCTCCTTGAACGACGAAGGACGAACGACGAAAGACGAAGGACGAACATTCGTCATTCGTCCTCTGTCATCGGTCATCCGTCATCCGTCCTCCGTCATCCGTCCTCCGTGTTCACGGCACACCGCTCCACCCTGCCAGCCGCGCCAGCATCCACCACAACGCCGCGCCTTTACGTTTGCAGTTGAATCCATGCGAGTGCGCGCAACTCGGCAAGCCAATACACTGATCGGGATGCGCGGTGCACCAGGTCGTACACCAATTGCACGCGTCGGTATCGTTGGGATAATAATTCCCATCCGGATCGTAACTTTCGATGTCGGCAAAATCGAACAGGACTTTGCCGTTCGCGCGTACGTAATCGCGAATTTGATTGTTACGCGCGTGCGTATTTGCGCGCGAAGAACTATCGCTGGCGAGATGTCCGGTCATATAGACAAAGCGAATGCCGGGATAATCCAGTTCCAATTGATTCATCAGAGAAAGGTACGTGTTGATGTCCGCTTCGGTTGCGTTGCTGACCTGTCCGCACCACGACCACATCACGCCGTTGCGATTGTTCCCCGGCGGCGTGCCGCCGTTCAAGTACGTGCGCGTGCGCGTCGCCCAGGTCGTTCGATCCGGATTTCCCAAATCACCCGAGGGTGTGTAATCATGTAACGACAAAATACCGGCTTGGAGCGATCCATTCGTGTTGTAATTGTACGACGGATAAATGCCGCGCCAATAATTCAATCCCGAGACGAGTTGACTCCCGTGTGAGGTGTGCCCATACGATAAACGCAGGTTCGTCTTGGCGGCGTCAATGTAACTCGATGGAATCTGCGTAATGTCCGTCATCGTATGATCGATGATCAACGCGCCGGACGATTTCATCACGATTGGAAAATAGATCGTGAACACGGCTTGCGGACGCGCGGCGACCGCCATTGTGGGCGCGACGCCCGGCGCGACTTTATCCGCCGCCGTAGTCGCCGCGCCGCCAACAAGACCCAGCATCGCCGATAGACCCAGTATCACAAAAACACGCAATTTCATCTGAACCTCCCCGCAAAAATAAAATGCCTGCGCGACGCGAAACCGCGCGCAGGCATTCATCACCTTGTCCCCATTATCAGAAAATTATTCGATTGTGACAATCCCCCAATGTGGCTAGTGATGCGTGATGAACGGAAAGTAATAATAGTACGGCGGCGGACCGACGCGCGCGTAATAATCGTACGCCGCGCGCGCGTCAATCCGTCCGTACCCTTGCACGTTGTTCGGATATTGCCCCGCGCCATCGCCGCCGCACAACTGCACGATCGGCAAGCGCGTCGCGCTCGTCGCCAACACCGCTTCGGTCAAGTCCACGTTGCGCCGCAACGATGGAAACGCCGACCACAACAACGCCGCCGCGCCCGCAACGTGCGGCGACGCCATCGAAGTGCCGGAACTGAACGAGTACGCATTCGTCGGATAACTCGAACGCACGGACGATCCCGGCGCAACCAGGTCGGGCTTGCGCCGATTGCTTCCGTCAATCGTCACCGGACCGCGGCTGCTGAAACTCGCGATCGCATCGTTTTGATCAGTCGCGCCGATCGAGATCGCGGAATCGTAAATCGCCGGTGGCTCGTACACCGTCGCGCAACTCGATCCGGAATTCCCCGCCGAGACCGCCATAAAAATTCCTGCCGCGCGCAAATTATCCATCGCCACAAGCAAACTATTCGCCGAGCAGCCCTCGCTCGGCGGACAACCGTATGAATTTCCAACCACATCCGGTCGTTTATCCGGATCAGCATTTTGTTTGTTGAGATCCCAGGGCGCGAGAAAAAAATCGAAACACTCGATATACGTGCTGGGACTGCCCCAACCCTGCTCCATATTCCGGCACGCGATCCAACGCGCGCCCGGCGCGACGCCGATCTGATTGCCCGCACCGTCATCGCCGATACCGATGCCGGTGGTGTGCGTGCCGTGACCGTGATCATCGCACGGCGCGGCGATGCTATAGCCGCACGGGTTCGTTCCATTGCCGCTGAGATCGGAATGAATCGCATCCCACCACGCAAAATTGTGATCCGCCGCGCCATTCCAACCGAGATAGTGCGACTTGAGCGCGGGATGATCCCACTGCACACCGGTGTCCGCGTTCGCATACACGATATTCTGTCCTGTGTAACCCAGCGCCCACACTGACGGCGCGTTGATCTTGCCGATATTCCACTCGATTCCGCTTGGCGCGGCAAGCGCGCGCGTCGCGTTTTCCAGATCGACGCGGAACGCGCGATCCGACTCGATGGCGAGTACGTCCGCGCGTGCCGCCAGCGCGTCTACGACCGCGCGACTCCCTTCGACTGCGAACGCGTTGACGATTGTGAACGCGCGATAACGCGCGCCCAGCGCGTCGAGTTGCGCGCGAACGCCAGGTTGCGATGCGTTCGCGGCGCGGCGCAGCGCGTCAAAAACGATCCGCCCGCGCGCCGCGCGATTCGGTTCGGCGGCGACGAGCGCGCGGGTGTTCGTCTGCGATCGCAAGACGACGAGCACGCGCGTGGTCGCGCCATCGGCGGTATCGGCAAGCACGCGCGGATCGACGCGCGCGCCGGGCGCGAAGGTAGAGCCGGTAAGCACGAGCAAAAGCGGAATGAGAAAAATAAGACGTTTCAAAAAGCCCTCGCCTACTTTGACACCAACGGCAAGTACAACCGCACGCCGTCCGCGTACTCGAACGCGCCGAGATCGGGCGCGCTGCCGTGATAATCGTCGTTGATGCCGGGAATCAAAACGCCCGCGTCGATCAGCGCGCTACCCGGCAACAAGGTGTAATCGCCGCTTGCGCGATTCACAAAGCCGGGGGCGACGTTGCGACCGTGCGCCTCTTGTCCGGTTGCAGTCGCGAACGCGGCGAGCGTTGCGTAGTTCACGCTGTTCCAGCGCGCGAGATTGCCGCTCGTCTCGCGCCACAAATTATCATAGTCCAGATTGATCGGCTGCGTCGTGTTGTAATTTTCGAGCGCGTAACCGGTGCCTGCCCAAATGTTGTTGCGCGCGTAAATCAGCGCCCAGGTGCCGGGCGACTTGACGTACAACCCATTGTTGTTGCCAGAAACATCCACCAATGCGGCGTCCGCCGTATTGTGAAAAAGATACATCGCGCCCGAGGCGCCGTAACCGCTGTTGAATTTGAACGGACTGCCGGTGTACGAGTTGTTGCCAACACCGGTGCGATAAATCAAATTGCGAATCGCGTACGTGGGTCCGGTGTACGTGGGCGCGAGCGAGATGCCCATCAACACATCGTGAATCGTATTGCGCCAAATTCGCACATTGCTACATTGACCATCCGTTTCGATTCCATCATCGCCCGCGTTGTAGATCAAGTTTTCATACACATCCGTTTCGTTCGTCAGCGCGGCAGTCGTATCGGGACACACCCCCAAGCCGTCGAAATAATCGTGGAACGTGTTGCGCCGAATGATCGTGCCGCGTCCAGTCATCGGATCGTAAGAACGAATTCCGCCGCTCGACAAGTTGATCCCGGCGTAGAACGCATCCCAGTTCCAATCGAAAATCGTATCGTAAAACAGATTGTCCTGGATCACGTTGCGATGCGAATCGCGCTTGATGCCGATCCCCAGATCGTTGATCGCGAACGTACACCCTTGCACGAGGTTATCGTTTGCGTTGTTGAAGTAAATCGCCTTTGCATACGCGCCCTGCCCGTAATGCCGAAACGTCAGGTTGACAAAGTAGATGTAATTGCGTTCGACCCAAAACGCGTGATTGTATCGCGCGATTGCCATCGTCGCGCTGTTAGGATCTGCATCGCCTGCCAAGCGCGCGTACACCGTCGTTCCGCTCGCGTAAAAACCCGGCGCGCCCCACACCAGGTTTTGCACATCGGCGAGCGACGTGTACGGCAGCAGGCGTTGTCCATTCGCGACGATCAGATGCGCATCGGCAACGTTGACCGTCGCGCGATACACTCCGCCGCCTTGCGCGCTCCACGCGAAATTCGACGGGTCGCTACCATCAAGGATCGCAGTTTCGCCGGAGTACGATCGGATGACGATCGGCGCGCCCGCCACGCCGGAACGCGGCAAGGTAATTCCGCCCTGATAATATACGCCGCCGCGCAAAATCACCGCGTCGCCCGCTTGCGCGCGATTGATCCCCTCGCTCAACGCGCATGGCGCCGCGAGGGAACACGTCGTACCACTGCCGGTAGGACTGACGTAGTACGCATTGCTCGACACGGGAATCGCGATTTCCGCGCGCGTCGTCATCACGCCTGTCAGGACGACGCCGTTCAGCAAACCACCATCCGGATCGCTCAACGTCACGCGCACGTCGTATGATGTGCCGGGCGTCAGCCAGAACAGACTGCCGACAAAACGCGTATCTGCGACGCGCGACAAGGGAAAGCCCTGCCGGTACACGCCGCCGCTCGCGCGATACTCGACCGTCGCCGTCGCATCGCGATCCGGATCGTCGGACGCGGCAATGGTGACGATCACACCCATCGCGTTGAACGTGCCGTACAGTTCGAGCGACGCGGCGGCATACGCGATTGACGGCGCGCGCCACGCGCCGAGCGTCAGCAAAATCAAAAGCGAAAATCTTTTCCAGCGTAACATCGTCGGAATCATCGCGCTAGTCGCGCGCTCTGGCAATCACCCATCGTGACTATCTTCGAACGCGCGCAAGAGTTGCCGCGCGCTGACCTCCCACGAAAATCGCTTGACGTTTTCAAATCCGCGCGCGATCAGTTTCGCGCGCAACGCGTCGTCGGTCCACGCGCGCTGGAGCGCGCCCGCGATCGCGTCCACGTCGAGCGGATCGCAAAAGAGCGCGGCGTCGCCCGCGGCTTCCGGCAGCGACGAAGTCATCGAACAGACAACCGGTGTGCCGCACGCTTGCGCCTCCAGAATCGGCAAGCCGAACCCTTCGTACAAACTTGGGAACGCGAACACGCGCGCGCCGCTGATGAGCGCGGGGAGAGCGGACGCGGGAACGTAATCGAGAATCGAGATTGGAGATTGGAGATTAGAGATTTTCGCGCGCGCAAAAATCTCTTCGGATAACCAGCCACGCTTGCCGACAATGACCAATTCGCAATTTGCATTTTGCATTTTGCAAAACGCTTCGATGAGCCGCGCGTAATTCTTGCGCGGATGGATCGTGCCGATGGTCAGGACATAGTCTTTGCCTATGCGATATTTGGCGCGCGTCTTTTCGATCACCGCCGCGTCCCGAATCGGCTGATAGAGTTGCGCGTCGTACGCCGGATACACGACCGAGATTTTTTCGTGAGGCACGCGCAAGAATCGCGTGAGATCATCGCGCGTCGATTCCGAATCGGCAAAGAGGTGCGCCGCCGCGCGCGCGCTCCACCAGACTGCCGCGTTGTGGTACGCGCGTTGCAGCGGCGGATGCGCTTTAGGGAAATGGACTTGCCCTAGATCGTGAATCGTCACAAATGAACGACGCGGATGAATCAGCGGCAAGACGTGCGCGGGTACCCACAGCACATCGGGCGCGCGCGTCAACATTTCGAGTGAGAGGCGCGCGTGGGTCCAGAGGCGCGGAAACGGGATAGCGCGAATTGTGAATTGCGAATTGCGAATTGCGCCTGAAGCGAAAAAATCTGGCGCAACGCGCTCGCGGGTGTACAAGCGATATTCGTTTTTGCGATCCAACGCGAGAAGCGCGCGGATCAATTCGCGCGAGTAGATTTCGGTTCCGGTCGGTTGCGCGCCGGTGGCGCGGGAGGCGTCAATTCCAATCAGCATAGTTTGCTGGTTAGATAGTTGGATAGTTAGATAGTTGAGTAGTTAGATTGTTGGCTGGTTATCCCTCAACTAACAAACTATCCAACTATTCAACTACCCAACTCTCCCCAGCACTTGCTCAATCTCTTTCACCGCGATCACTCCCACCCGCAACACGCGCGGCGGATCGGTCGTCACGTCAACGACGGTGGAGGGAATATTGGCGCGCGTCGCGCCGCCGTCGAGAATGAGCGGGAGGCGTCCGTCCAATTGCGCGCGAACTTGATGCGCGTCTGCCGGATCCGCCCCGCCGGAAAGGTTCGCGCTCGTCGCGGCGAGCGGCACGCCGAGCGCGTCGATCAGCGCGCGCGTCACACGATTGTTCGGCACGCGCACCGCAACGCTCTCGCCGCGCGCGATCAAAATTTTCGGCACGCGCGCCGACGCGGGGACGATGAGCGTGAGCGCGCCGGGCCAGAATTTCGTCGCGAGCAAGCGCGCAGCAGTCGGAATTTCGCGCGCGACGAGATTCAAATGTTCCGCATCCGAAAGCAAGTACGGAATCGCTTTGCCGCGCTCGCGCGTCTTGACGACGAAAAGTTGTTCAATCGCGTGCTCGCTGAAACCGTGCGCGCCGATGCCGTACACCGTATCCGTCGGAAACGCGATCACTTTGTGCGCGCGCAACAAGCGAACTGCGTGCGCGAACGCTTGGGTATCAGCGGCGGGAAGGATTTGGGTTTTCATTTTTTCTGACCGCTAACCGCCGACGGACGACCGCCGCGAATTTCTGCAGTCGGCGGTCTGTCGTCAGCGGTCGCCTCTAGTTCAGCACAAATTTTTCGATCACCACCGCCGCGCCATCTTCATCCACCGACGGCGCGATAAAATCGGCGATGGCTTTGACGCGCTCAATCGCGTTGCCCATCGCAACACCCAACCCCGCCCATTCGATCATCGAACGATCGTTGTCGTGATCGCCCAACGCGATCACTTGCTCGCGCGCGATGTACCAGCGCTCCGCCAGCCACGCCACCGCGCTGCCTTTGGAAACGTCGCGCTGCGTCAGCTCGACGTAGGTTGGATACGATTGAACGACTTGCAATACTTTGCCAAAACGAATTTTCAGTTCGACGAACAACGAATCGGTCACCGCCTCGTCGTTGATGAAAAGAATTTTCTGCGGCTCGCCCGGCAACGCGCGAACGAGATCGGGAACGATGTGGAGATAACCGCGATAGACGTTCACGAATTTTTCGATGTTCGCCGTCAAGCGCGGCGCGTAAAATTCTTCGGCGATGCAAACCAGGATCGCCAAATCGTCGCTCGCACCTTCGATCACCTCGCGCGCCAGATCGCGCGGCACCGTTTTCTGAAACAGAATCTCGCCCGACCGCGCGTCACGGATCGTCGCGCCGTGATCGCAAATGATCGCGCTGGTCAAGCCCAGTTCGCGCGCAAAGGGCACGGCGGTGCGGTACATTCGTCCGGTCGCAATGACGACGCGCGCGCCGCGTTCTTGCGCGCGGCGCACGGCGCCACGCAAGCGCGGCGTGAATGATTGCCCATCCGAACGCAGAGTGCCGTCGAGATCGGCGGCGATGAGTTTGTAGGTCATTTCCAATTTATGATTTTTGATTTTCGATTTATGATTTCCGCGTTCATCCGCGCTCGTCCGCGTCCAATTCAATCTCCACCACGCGGTCGAGTCCTTCCAAATCTTGATGCACAGTCACTCTCGCCTTAGGTAACTCACGCCGCACCTCGTTTACAGCCGCATCACCCTGCTCTTCCGAGACTTCAAACAGCGCGATCGCGCCGCGCGCCGCGCGCGCTTGCAATGGCGTGAGCAAGCGCCGAAAAAGATCAAGCCCGTCTTCGCCGCCATCGAGCGCGCAGCGCGGTTCAAAGGCGCGCACTTCGCGCGGCAGTTGATCCCAGCGCGCGCGCGGAATGTACGGCAAGTTCGCAACCAGAATGTCGAACGGCGCGTCGACGCGCGCGAGCAAATCACTTTCGACGAACTCGATGCGCGATTCCAGATTCAGGCGCCGTGCGTTCTGCCGCGCCACCGCCAGCGCGTCGCGCGAAATATCGGCGGCAATCACGCGCGCATCGGGCAAATGGTGCGCCAGCGTCAGCGCGAGCGCGCCCGAACCCGTGCCAACGTCCACAATCACCGGCGACGTTTTTTGCCGCGCGCGCTCCAGCGCGATCTGCGCGAGCGTTTCAGTTTCGTGGCGCGGGATCAGCACGCGACGATCAACGAAAAAATCGAGTCCGCAAAATTCTTGATGTCCCAGAATGTATGCCAGTGGTTCGTGCTGGGCGCGCCGCGCGACGTTCGTGCCGTAGCGCGCAATAACATCAGACACAAGTGGCTCGCTCAAACGCGCCAGCACATTCGCGCGCGTTGTTCCAAGCGCGTGCGCGAGCAACAGTTCGGCTTGCAGATGCGCGTCATACTCTGGCATCGTCGCGCTCAGCGCGCGCGTCGCATCGCGGAGCGCGGCTTGGAGCGTCTGTTGCGTCATCGCGTCACCGTGATCGTTGGCGTGATCGTCACCGTGCGCGTCACCGTGATCGTCGCGGTTGGTGTCAGCGTTGGCGTTGCGGTCGGAGCCAAGGTCGCCGTCAGCGTAGGCGTCGCGGCGCGCGTTGGTGTGCGCGTGCGCGTCGGCGTAAAAGTTGGCGTGACAATCGGCGTCGCGGGGGGCCAATAGTCGAAAAAATACAAGCCGTAGAACAACGCGCCACGTGAATGATCGGGCGGCGATTTCCATTCGATCACCAAAACGAATTTGTCGCCATCAACTAATCGCTGCAAATCTGCGTCGCTGAATTTGCCGCGCACTTTGACCGCGCTTCCCGTCTGCTCGTGCGTGCCCGTCCAGTACGAATTGTCAACGAAATGCCGCGCGCCGCGCGTCGGATCGCCGTCGCGCGTTTCCGCGCTCAACACCTCCCGCGCGATTTCCAGCGCACGCGGATCGGGCGGATCTTTTTTGCGCTCCGCGTAGGACGCGTACCGACTCGTCACGCGCTCGTCCGCGTAGCCGACCGCGCCGCCGAATCCGATCTCGACGCGATTGCGCATCGTCCAGATGATCGCGCGGTACGCTTGCGATTTCAACGGTTCGGGGAACACCTGCCCCTCGTACGTCGCGATGATCGCGGCGACGCGCACATCGTCATCGGTGAAGCGCGGCGTCGGCGTTGCGGTGGCAAGCCACGCGGCGATGGGCGAAAGAATCTCGCGCGGCAACGGACTGAGCCGCACGATCAAGTTGCATACGCTCAACCAAAAGATCGCGACGACGAAAACGATCAGCAAGACGCGCTGGCGTAGAGGCGAAGCATTTGGCACAGTTCATTCCTTGAGCAAATCAGTTTACGATTTGAAAAACGCGTGTGGAAACTAACCGGCGGCACAAATGCTTCGCCCTTACACGACACCCGCCGCCTTCAGTTTCTCCGATTGGTCCGCTTGCGTCAACGCGTCGACGATCGCGTCCAGATCGCCGTCCAGAATCTTGGGCAAGTTGTGCGCGGTCAAACCGATCCGATGATCGGTGACGCGGTCCTGCGGAAAATTGTACGTGCGAATTTTCTCCGCGCGCTCGCCTGAACCGACCTGCGAACGCCGCGTTTCGATTTGTTCGCGCTCTCGCTTTTCCACTTCGATTTCGTACAGGCGCGCGCGCAAGACGCCCAGCGCGCGAATTTTGTTTTGCAACTGCGAACGCTGATCCTGACAGGTGACAACCAGCCCGGTTGGAAGGTGCGTGATACGAACAGCGGTCGCGACTTTTTGCACATTCTGTCCGCCGTGACCAGAGGCGTGAAAAATGTCAATCTTGAGATCGTCCTGCTTGACATCCACTTCCACTTCGTCCACTTCCGCCAGCACCGCGACCGTGGCGGTCGAAGTATGCACGCGTCCCTGCGCTTCGGTGACGGGAACGCGCTGAACGCGATGCACGCCGCTTTCGTACTTCATTCGCGAGAACGCGCCCTTGCCCTTGATCTCAAAAACAACTTCTTTGAATCCTTTCAACCCCGTCCGATTTTCATCCACGAGTTCGACTTTCCAGCGCTTGTCCTCCGCGTAGCGCGTGTACATTCGATACAAATCGGCGGCGAAGAGCGCGGCTTCGTCGCCGCCGGTGCCCGCGCGCACTTCGACAAACACATCCTTGTCATCGCGCGAATCTTTGGGCAAGAGCAAAAAGCGCAACTCGCCGAGCAAGCGCGTTTCGTCGGATTCGAGTTTGACGATTTCATCTTTCGCCATCACGCGCATCTCTTCATCCGACTCGTCACGGACGAGCACGCGCGTCTTTTCGAGCGCGTCGCGCGTCGTTTTGTATTCGCGATATTTCGCGACGAGTTCTTCCAACCCGCTGATCTCGCGCGTGATTTCGCGCACGCGCGTCGCGTTGCTCGACACGGCGGGATCCGCCATCGAGTTGTGCAGTTCTTCGTACCGTTGTTCGATTGATGCGAGTTTGTCGAGCATAAGTCCTCAATTTATGATTTCTGGTTCTGACGGACGACGGATGACCGACGACCGAATTTTTGCAACATAAACGCGATTTCTTCCGAGCGCAACAACAGCGTCACACCAAAATACATCGCCGCGCCGATGAGCGTACCGACAAGCGCGACGAAGATCGGCGACGACGCAAAATGATTTGCGAACGGCACCAACGCGATTGCCATCGCGCTTGCCGCGACGACGATGCGCGCGGTCGAACGCGCGATGCGCTGCGCGTCAAGATCGCCGATGCGTCGCCGCAGCATCACGAGCAGAAGCGAGACTTCCACGATCGTCGCAATCGAGTTGGCGAGCGCGAGCCCGCCGTGCGCGAGCGGCGCGATCAGCGCGATGCTCAACACAATGTTCAACACCATCGCGCCGACGCCGACTGCGACGGGTGTGAGTGTGTCGTGCAGCGCGTAGAACGCGCGCGAAACGATTTCGAGTCCAGAGTGCGCGAACAGCGCGAGCGCGAAAAATTGGAGCGCCCACGCGGTCTCAGCCGTCGAGCGCGCGTCGAATTGCCCGCGCTGGAACAAGAGCGCGATGAACGGCGCGCCCAGCACCATCAAGCCGACCGTCGCAGGAATCGTCAAGAACAATGTCGCGCGGAACGCGGTCGAAAACGTCGCGCGCAAATCGTCAATTTCCGCGCGCGCGGCTTGCGCGGCAAAAGTCGGAAAGACCGCCGTCGCCAGCGATTGTCCCACAATGCCGACCGGCAGCAACATCACGCGCCACGCATACGCCAGCGCGGCAATCGCGCCAACGGGCAACACAGACGCAAGGATCGTGTTGACGAGAAAATTGATCTGCACCGCCGCGATGCCCAGCGTGCGCGGGAGCATCAAGCGAATGACCTCGCGAACATCGTTCGATTGCAGATTGCAGATTGCAGATTGCAGATTAGAATTCTGAAATCTGAAATCTGAAATCTGAAATCGTTTCCCCCAAAACCACGGGATTTGAACAAGGAGATGCAACCCCGCGCCTGCGATCACGCCAGCCACCAAGCCGTACACGCCAAGCGTCGGCGCAAGGACGAGCGCGCCTGCGATGATCGCCGCGTTGTAGACGACGGGCGCGAGCGCGGGCAAGATGAAATGGTGATGCGAATTGAGAATGCCCATCACGATGCCGCTGACGCCAAAGATGATCGGCGTGACGAGCATCCAACGCATCAGATCGGCGGTCAGCGCCTGGTCGCTTGGCGCGAACCCGCGCGCGACCGTGAGCGCGACAACTTGCGGCGCCAACAGCGCGAGCGACGCGGAAATCGCAGTCAGCGCGACGAACGCAAGATTGATGATCGCGCGCGCCAATTGCCACGCGCGGCGCGCGTCGTTTTGCGCGAGCGCGGCGGAAAACGCCGGAATGAACGCAGAGCCGAGCGCGCCGCCTGCCAGCACGTTGAACACGAAATCGGGCACGGCGAACGCGGCAAAGTACGCGTCGAGCGCGCGCGACGTGCCGAACTGATGGCTGATCACAATGTCGCGCAGCAAACCCAGCGCGCGACTTGCGATGAAAAACAGCATCACAATCGTCGCGGCGCGCGCGAGGCGGCGCGGGATTATCGGCGGCGTGGATTCCGCAATCACGCCGCTATTATAGCGTGACAGGCGACAAGTGACAAGTAACGCGATCTAAATTCGATTTGTCAAAAACGCCAACTTGTAGTATAGTGCGCCCGAAATAATTTTGGAGGATTTTGAAATTGGCTACACAGGTCAAAAAGACAAAAAAGCACGCGGGACTCAAAGCAATGCGGCAAAGCATCAAACACCGCGCGCGTAATCGCATCGTCCGAATGACCGCCCGGACGGAAGTGAAAAACGCCGGCGCGTCAATCGCCACAGGCAAAGCCGAGGAAAGCGAAAAAGCCGTGCGACAGGCAATCCGCGCGCTCGATCGCGCCGCGCAAAAAGGCGTCATCAAAAAGAACAATGCCGCGCGTCGCAAAGCGCGCTTAATGAAGAAACTCAATCAAGCCAAATCCGCCAAAGCATAAACCCGCTCTCGGATTCTTCAGGCGAGATCGTTCGGTCTCGCCTTTTTTCATTTCCGCTGGTTGTGATATAATTCGTAATTGCCAATTAACAATTGTCAATTGTCAATTGTTAATTGTCACACTGATTTCCCTGAAGTAGAA
>Ga0194110_10004621_pt1 | contig 16604 bp, 10 predicted proteins | sample TA2Kig1200mmetaG_FD_146192 | JGI IMG/M metagenome (GOLD analysis project Ga0194110, IMG submission 146192) | Freshwater microbial communities from Lake Tanganyika, Tanzania - TA2015032 Kigoma Deep Cast 1200m | ecosystem: Environmental > Aquatic > Freshwater > Lake | place: Tanzania: Lake... | reverse complement strand
CCATGGCCGCCATCATAGCGTGATGGCGCAGGTCTTCCTCAACCGCCTCTGCCGGTGAGGGACCCGGAAACACGCGGGCTGTCCCCGTGGCGGAAACACGCGGGCTGTCCCCGTGGTCCCGTGGTCCCGTGGTCCCCGTGGCCCCGTGGCCCTAGCGGCCCCGGCGCGGGCTGCGGGAATGGCTGGAAGGGGAAACCGTTCAATGTATAATGAGGCGTGGCCAAGGGGCCAGAACGCAGAATCTGGTTTAAGGGGGAATGCGATGAGGAGAATGCTTCTGCTGGCGGGCGCGGTGTTGGCGCTCAGCCTGGGGATCTATGGGCAGACACTGGGCACCATCACCGGCGTGGTGACCGACCCGTCGGGCGCAGTCGTGCCCAACGCTTCCGTGACCGCTACCAACACCGCGACGAACGCCTCGCGCAACACGGTCACCAACAGCGAGGGGCTTTACAGTTTCCCCTCCCTGGTTCCGGGGCCTTACGCGGTGAAGGTTGAGATCAGCGGCTTCCGCTCGGCCACTACCAAGCTCGAGCTTCAGGTTCAGCAGACCGCCCGGGTGGACATCACGCTCCAGGTGGGGCAGACCACCGAGTCGATTGAAGTCAGCGCGAACGCGGCTCTGCTGTCCACTGACAACGCCACAGTTGGTACCGTGATCGAGGAGCGCCGCATCTTGGACCTGCCTCTGAACGGGCGCAACTTCCTGCAACTGGTCTCTTTGAGTCCCAACGTCACCTATGGTTTCGGCATGCCCGGACAGGCCAGCGGGCGCCAGGGCGGAACCCGCACCCAGCAGAATATCTCGGTTTCCGGAATGCGCGGAGTGTGGAACAACTACACCCTGGACGGCATCGCCAACACCGATGTGAACTTCAACCTGTACGTGGTGCTGCCGTCGGTGGACGCGCTTCAGGAATTCAAGGTGCAGAGCGGCATCTACCCGGCCGAGTTCGGGCGCGCGGCCACCCAGATCAACGTTTCCACCAAGCCGGGGACTAACGATTTCCACGGCGCCGCCTACTGGTTCCATCGCAACAGCGCGCTGGACGCGCAGCCCTATGACTTCGACGGAAGGCGTCCCAAGAATCCGCCCTTCCGCTGGAATCAGTACGGCTTCACGGTGGGAGGCCCGGTCCGCGTGCCCAAGCTCTTCAACGGCCGCAACCGCCTCTTCTTCATGACCAACTTCGAGGGGTTCAAGGAGCGCCAGAGCGGCACCAGTTACTGGACCATGCCGACCAAAGCGATGCGCGGCGGCGATTTCTCGGCGGTAGCCACTCCAGCCACCCTGAAGAACCCGTTCACCGGGCAGCCGTTCCCGGGAAAGCAGATCCCGGCGTCGATGCTCGACGCAATCTCGAAGAAGTTCCTGGAGTTCTACCCCGAGCCGAACCTGGCGACGGCCCAGGTGGACCGCAACTACACGCGCACGGTGCGGAATACCATCGACAAGGATCAGTTGACCCAGCGGATCGACTTCCACGAGAGCACCGGCTCGCAGTGGTTCGGGCGGTTCAGTTGGACTGACGAAGGCGCCTTGAGCGGGGGCCTGCCATTAAGCGGCAGCACCCTGCTCACGCGGGCGAAGCAGTATATGGTCTCGAACACCCGGGTCCTGTCGCCCACGAAAGTGAATGAGTTCCGCTTCGGCCTCAATATTCTGTACAACGAGATGGGCAACGAGCTGGGCGGAGTGCGCAACGTGGTCAAGGAGTTGGGCCTGCCCATGGGAACCGACCCTCCGTCGAGCTGGGGCATTCCCACGATCTCGGTGCAAGCGCCCTACAGCGGATTCGGCAACAGCGTGAACGGCCCCTTCGTGATCGACGACAAGATCTACCAGCTCATCGACAACTTCTCCTGGATCGCCGGCAAGCATTCTATCCGCTTCGGCGGCGAATACCGCTACGACATCTACGATCAGATCGGCAACGAGTTCCCCCGGGGCCGGTTCACGACCGACGCCCGTTACTCGGGAGACGGGTTCGCCGACTTCATGCTGGGGACCCTGTCGCGAGCGGAGGCGGCGCTGGCCCTGGCCCAGGCGAAGTTCAGGGCCAGCAACCTAGGGTTTTACCTTGACGACGTCTACCGCGTGACGCCGAGATTGACCGTCAACGTCGGCCTGCGCTGGGAGTTCTTCCAGCCCTTCCTGGACAAGACCGAAACCAGTGTGAACTCCATTCAGAAGTTGTTCTCCGATATCCCCAACGATCCCAACCCGGACGCCCATCCGCTGGCGGTGCGGGCCGGCGACGGCGACTTCTACGAAGGGCGGCAATTCCGCTATCTCACGGACCTGACTGCTCTGGGCAAGGGCAGGGCGGTGCCGATCAACGGCGTGCGTGACTCGAAGCTGTTTGGCCGCCGGTTGATCTACAACGACCTCAACAACTTCGCGCCGCGGCTGGGCATCGCCTACAGCCCCAGCGACCGCTGGTCGATTCGCACCGGTTTCGGCGTCTTCTACTCGGCCGAGAGCGGCAACTCGCGCTTCGACATGAACCGCGGCATGGGTGGCCGGCTGGACCGGGTGGCCAGTTCCGCGGGCGAACGGCCCAACACCTCCTGGACCAACTTCCTGGATCCTTCGCAGTTGCCGGTGGCTGTTTCCTCGGCGTATTTGTGGGGCGTGGTGCCGGAGGTCGGCACCTCCTACTCGATGATGTACCTGTTTAACGTCCAGCGGACGCTGGGCCGGAATGCCTCGCTCGAGATCGGCTACAACGGCGCCCTGCACCGCAGGCTCCAGCTATTGCAGAACCGGAATGCGCCGGTTCCCGGCACCACCAACATTCTGTTGCGGCGGCCGGCTCCCGAGTATGGATTCCAGCAAATCGTGGTCGGTGGAGGTTATGGCAACTACAACGGGCTGGGCATGAAGTACACGCATCGCTTACAGTCCGGGCTGTCGGTCAATCTCAGCTACACTTGGTCGAAGGCGCTCGACAATTCCAGCGCCATCCGCGGCACCACCGCGGACATCACGCCGCAGGACAACCGCTGCTTGGACTGCGAATACGGCTTCTCGGCGTACAATACACCCCATCGCTTCGTGGCTTCGACGCTGGTCCCGCTTCCCTTCGGAAAGGGGCAGCGGTTCGCCAACCAGGGCGGCGTCGCCAACCAGATCGTGGGCGGCTGGGAGTTGGGCACCATCATGACCTTCCAGAACGGGCGGCCCATCAACACCGCGGCAGGCTACGACGCCCCGGGGACGGGTTCCTTCGGAGACCCGCGCCTGAACACGACCGGCGGCAATCCCAACCTGTCCAAGGGGCAGCGCAACACGGAGATGTGGTGGAACCAGAGCGCCTTCTACTACACCGCTCCTGGGACCTTCGGCAACATTGCCCGCAACCGGCTACTGGGTCCCTCGCAGTTTAGCTGGGACTTCTCGGTGTTGAAGAACTTCCCGATCATCGAAGGCCACAAGCTCCAGTTCCGCTTTGAGGCCTTCAACTTCCCGAATCATCCCAACTGGGGCAGCCCCGGCGCGGGCTGGGGGCGCAACCAGGCCAGACCGGATGTGGGCTTCGGCCGTATCCGCGGCATCGCCGGCACCATGCGGCAGCTCCAGTTCGGCTTGAAGTACGTATTCTAGAGCCGGGACCAGCAGGCGCCGGTCCAGGCCGGCCGGCGCCACACCCTTACTCAAGGAGAGCGCGATGTCCGGTGTGAACCGCAGGGGTCTTCTCAGGGGCGCGGGTTCGGTTCCTCTGATCGGGACGGTTCTGGGCGCCGGACCCTACCAGCCAACCAAGGTCGGCGCCTTGAAAGCTTCTGCCAAGTCGGTCACCATTCCGACCCATGAGTTCGCTGGCGGCCTGGACGAACGGCTGGATTTCCCCGCCGCCTGGGAAGTCAACGTGATGAACATGCGAGGGCACGGCTCGCCGGTGCTCACTGCTCAGCAACTGGCGCAGGGGATGGAAAGGCCGATCGGCACAGGCCCGCTGCGCGAGATCGCCGCCGGCAGGAAGACGGTGGTCATCACCTTCGACGATCTGACCAGGGCGACTCCCACCTACGTGGTGGTTCCCTGGGTGCTCTCGGAACTGCGGGCGGCGGGCATCCGGGACCAAGACATCCTGTTTCTCGGATCCTTCGCCACGCACCGGCCCATGACCCACACCGAAGTCGAGCTGAAACTTGGCAAGGAGGCGGCCAACCGGTACGCCTGGCTGAACCACACCTGCTTCTATGGGTGCAAGGAGATCGGCACAACCAGCTTCAAGAACAAGATCCTGATCAACCAGACGTTTCTGGCGGCCGACCTCAAGATCACCCTGAGCGGCATCAAGGTGCACTACGATGCGGGCTACGGCGGAGGGGCCAAGGCGGTTCTGCCGGGTGTGGCCCATATCGACAGCGTGGAATACAATCACGGCGTGATTCTGCGGCAGACCAGGACTTCCGGGCCGGTGAGGGTCTTCAAGAACGAGATGCGGCTGGACCTGATCGAAGCGGCGCGCATGGCCAAGGTGGATTTCAGCGTCCAGCTCATGTACGACCAGAAGCTGCGGCCCATCCGGGTCTTTTCCGGCGACATCGTGGAAGCGCACCATGCGGCTGTGCGGGTCGCGGCGAGCACCTACTGCACGCCAACCTTCAAGGGCGCCGACATCGCGGTGAGCAACGCCTACCCGCAGAACGCGCAGGCGTTCCACGCCCAGCGCTGGATCGGCCACTCGGTCCGGGAGGGCGGCACGGGCGTGCTCATCATCCAGCATCCGCTGACGCTGGACCCGGTTCACTTCCTGAACAACCGGGCGGCCAGCCGGAGCGGGATGAGCTACTACCAGACCACGGCCTACCGGCTGGCGGCGCCGCTGCCGAGAAACACGGGGCTGATTGTCTACTCGCAGTACCTGAGCCGCAGGCTGATGAACAACTACCCCGCGGCGACGCACTTCGCCAGCAAGTGGGAGGACGTGATCAGGATTCTCCAGCAGCGCCACAAGGGCGACGCGCGCGTGGCCGTCTATCCCTACGGCGGCATGCAGCACCAGGAGATCGAACTGGATGGGTAGAGCATTGTCGGCTGGCGGGCGTTGACGCCGGAGGCGCGGCCAGCATATAAGGAAAGGGTCCGGTCTGGCGACCGGCAGTGGAGCGATCATGACAACTACACACGAGCAAGGCCTCTCCGGATCCAGCCGCCGGGCTTTTCTGGGCGCCATGACGGCGGCTTCCGCCCAGCGCGTGGCGGGAGCGAATGAGCGGGTCGGAATCGGGATTATCGGCTGCGGGCTGATCGGCCTGCGGCACGTCGAGGATTTCAAGAAGCAGCCGGAGGCGGACCTGGTGGCCATGTGCGACGTGCACCAGCCGCGAGTGGAGGCGGGCATCGCCGCTTGCGCGGGCAAGCCCAAGGGCTATCGCGATTTCCGCAAGTTGCTGGAGGACAAGAGCGTGGACGCGGTGGTGGTGGCCACTCCGGATCACTGGCACGCGCTGATGACCATCCTGGCCTGCGCCGCGGGCAAGGACGTCTACGTCGAGAAACCCATGACCTTGTTCGCGCGGGAGGGCCGTTGGATGACCACCGCCGCGCGCCGCTACAAGCGCGTGGTGCAGGTGGGCACGCAGGGGCGCAGCGGGACGCACATCCAGGAAGTCGTCGCGTTGGTGAAGGCCGAGCACATCGGCAAGATTCACAGCGTGCGCATCGGGACCTTCCGCAACATCGTCCCGGGCTTTGGCGCCCCCGCGGACGGGCAGCCCCCCGCCGACCTGGACTACGACCTGTGGCTGGGGCCGGCCCCGCTGCGGCCCTACAACCCCAACCGGGCGCTGTACAACTTCCGCTGGTTCTGGGACTACTCCGGCGGGCAGATGACCAACCTGGGCACCCACGACCTGGACTTCGTCTACCTGTTGCTAGGTGTCAAAGGCCCCAACCGGGTGTTCTCGACCGGCGGGCGCTTCGTGGTGCAGGACAACGGCGACACCCCCGACACGCAGGACGCGCTGTTCGAGTACCCCGGCTTCACCGTGACCATCTCGATCCGCGAGGGCAGCGCCGGACGCCGCCAGGGCGGGGGCACGGAGTTCTTCGGCAGCAAGGGCAGCATGGTGGTGGGACGGGGCGGCTACGAGGTGTTCCCCGATCTGCGCATCCCGGCCGAGCGCCAGATTCCACCATGGTCCAAGCCTCCGGGGCATCCCCAGCCGGCTGATATAAAGCCCGAGCCGCGCTGCGAGGCGCGCAAGGGCCGCAGCCCGTCGGACGAGCCGATGGACCTGCACAAGCGCAATTTTGTGGAGTGCATCAAGTCGCGCAAGCTGCCCACCGCGGATGTCGAGCAGGGGCACCTGGTGGCCACTGCCTGTCACTTGGCCAACATGTCCCTGCGCCTGGGCCGGCCCCTCCGCTGGGACCCGGCCAAGGAAGACATCATCGGCGACAAGGAAGCCTCAGCGCACCTGGTCCGCCCCTACCGCAAACCCTGGGACGAGGTCCTGCGCAGCCTGAAGCTGTAGGGGCGGCAGCGTGCGGCCGGCGCGTCCGCGCGTAGTCTGTCCGTAACCAGGAGTCCGGCCAGGGGGCCGAACGCGGTCCAGGGGAACCGCCCCACAACAGCCCGGCCGCCCGCTCTGCCTCGCCTACTTGGGAGCGGACTGCCGCGCTGCTTCGGCGACCTTGTCGGAGGCGAGAGAGAAGTGCATCTGGGCGATAACCCAGCGGCCATCGCGTCTTTCCACAACGCCGGTCCAGCGGCAGTCTTTCCAGCAGGACTTCTTGCCGTTCCGTTGGGCGCAGTCGTCCAGGATGGCCGAGAACCAGGCCACCTCCCCGGACCGGGAGAGGTTGATGTTCAAGTCGCGGATCTCGTGCCCGGCGTAGGTCAGCTCGGGGTCGCGAAAGACCTCGGCGAGTTTCCGGAACGCCTCGCCGCCCCGCACCGTGGTCCGGGAATCGGGGTGAAAGATGAAGAACTCGGGGGCATCGAGGAGCACGCGAAAGAGCAGGTCAAAATCCTTGGTCTTGAACCAGCCGATGCTGCTGTCGATGACCCGGGCGATCTCGGCCCTCTCCGCCGCCACGTCGGCCGCGCTGCCCGGCCCGGACAGAACACCACAGGCCAGCGCCAAGATCCCCAACAGGGTTGTGCTGCTGCGTTTTCCGCGGTTCATGAGGTGGTCCTCCCTTCAACTCGAGTTACCCCCCTAACCACGAACTCGCGGACTCGGGTGCGCAGTCCGCGCACTCTGTTGATTCTGCCACACCGCCAGGGGAATGTCATGCGGGCCGCCGGATCGCGGTACGCTGGACTACTGCGCCAAGAGCAGAGGAACCCATGCTGACCCGCCGCGGCTTTCTGGCCGCCTCATCCGCTGCGCTGGCGAAGGGCGCGCCCCGCCGTCCCAACGTGTTGCTGATCATCGCGGACGACATGAACGACTACGGGATTCTCCATGCCTACCCGGGAGTGAAGACCCCGTATCTCGACCGGTTCAGAAAGACCGCCATCACGTTCGAGAAGACCTACTGCGCCTCACCCGCCTGCGTGCCTTCGCGCGCGGCCCTCTTCAGCGGCCTCTATCCACACACCACCGGCTCGTATCTGAACGGCAGCGACCCTTGGGATAAGGCTCCGCTGAACGCCACCGAGTCGATGCCCGAGGTATTCCGCCGCAGCGGCTTCACCACCTTCGGACGCGGCAAGCTGTTCCACGCGCCGGTCCCCGAGGCGCGGCACCAGGCGATGTGGGACAACCCGGTCTGGCTGGGAGGTTTTGGCCCTTTCCCGCCGGAGAAAGATCAGGCCGGCCACCGGTTCTGGGGCTGCACGCCCTGGGAAGGCCCGGACAGCGATTTCCCCGACGTCAAGAACGCCGAGGCCTCCATCGAGTTTCTCGGCCGGAAGCACGAGCGGCCGTTCTTCCTCACCTTCGGACTGTGGAGACCGCACACGCCCTTCACCGCGCCCCAGCGCTTCTTCGAGATGTACCAGCCCGGCGCGATCCGCCTTCCCCCGCCGGGATTCCGCTCGGGGGACCTGGAGGACGTTCCGCCGCGCGGGCGGGAACTGGTGAAGGTCTGGGGCGAGCGTTTCGTAAACGCCGGAGAAGGCAATCCCGAGGGATGGCGCAAGTTTCTGCACGGGTACCTGGCCTGCACCACCTTCGCCGACTGGAGCATCGGGCGGGTGATCGAGGCGCTCGACGCCAGCCCATACGCCGGCGACACGCTGGTGATCGTCATCTCGGACAACGGTTACCACTGCGGCGAGAAGGACCACTGGGAGAAGTGCACCCTGTGGGAGAAAGCGGCGCTGACGCCGATGGCCATTCGCCTGCCGGGCCGCGCGGGAGCGGGCAAATCGTGCCCGCGCCCCGTGGGCCTCATCGACCTGTTCCCCACGCTGGTGGACTGGAGCGCGCTGGACAAGCCCAAGCACGAGTTGGAGGGGATCAGCCTGCGGCCTCTGCTCGAGCGCCCGGCCGCGCCGTGGGAGCGTCCCGCGCTGACGACTTACGGCGAGCGTCACGCCTCGGTGCGCGACGAGCGATACCGCTACATCCGCTATCCGGACGGCGCCGAAGAACTGTACGATCACCGCCAGGATCCGCACGAGTTCGAGAATCTCGCCTCACGGCGGGAACTGGCGCCGGTCAAGCGCAGGCTGGGCAGATACATACCCGAGCATTGGGCGCCGTCCCTGGGCGGCAGGCTCGGATAAGGTTCCCCGAGACTTACGCCGGCAGCCGCACGTCCACCAGGGCTTCGATCCACTGGCGCAGGTCAAAGGCGCCGAAACGGACATCCGCCAGCATCACCTGAAGCCCCCGCGCCTCAGGCGGTACGCGGACGCGAAACGCGGCGCTGGCCTCTGCGCGTGCTGGAGCCTTCACCAGGAGAGGCCGCCTGGAGAGGCTCTCTCCGCCCGCCCACCGGGGCGTCACGGTGAAGACCGCGGACTTGGGCGCGTGGTTGTAGATGACGACCCGCATTTCCAGGCTCTCGCCTGGAGCGGCCTCGACGCCGTAGGGGTCGAACCGCGCCCACTGCTCGTCGAGGCCGAAGTTGAGGTCCGGCCAGGGCGTCAACTGCGAAAGTATGGCCACGCGCCGCTCGAGGCTCCGCCGCATCCGCGTGATCTGCTCCGTAGAGAACCGGAAGGTGAGTCCGAGGTGCTGGTTTACCAGCAGGTCGGGCTTCAGGCTATCCACCAGTTCCAGGCAATAGAAGTAACCCTTCCCCGGCGCGAGCAGATTTCGGTTCAGCAGGCAGTAGTCGTCCATCCCCGTCGGAGTGAAGGAATCCCCCGCCATGAGCACGCGCTCGCCGTGGTCCTTCTCGATCAGCAGGGCGTCGTGATACAAGGTCTGCCCGGGGAAGTCGTAGCGCGTCAACCGGAACTCGTGCCAGCGGCGCGTCTCTCCCTCGGGCCACACCTCCAGCCGCCGGATCGGCGCATGGGTCAGGCACGGCATCCGGAAACGCGAGGGCGCCGCGAGAATATCCCTCATCCCGGCGCTGGTGAAGACCGGGCAGTGGAACTCCTGCGCGGTCCGCTCGGCTTCATCGGTATGGTCATCGTGGTAGTGCGTAATGTGGATGCCCTCCAGCCGCGCGATGCTCCCCGCGCTGATCAGCCGCCGGACCTCCTCACGCACCTTCGCGGGGCCGCAGTCCACCAGCAGCGCGGCGCCCGAAGAGGACAGGATGATGCGCGAGTTCGCTACCTGCCGCATCCACGTCGGCGGGGTCTTGGAGACAATCTCCACCGCCGGCATGACTTCGACGCCGCGCGCGCCGAGGACCCGCGCGGCGCGCACCCGCACGCTCTCATCGCCGAAGTAGTGCCGGCCGGCGTCCGTGTACAGGTAGTTCGCGTACAGGTCTTGCAGACGGCCGATCAGCGCCGCGATGGCCTGGCGCGGGTTCTCGATGAGGGGGCCGTGCGCCGGTACGATCACATCGGGGCGCCACGCCTCGATCTTCCGCAGGCTGGCGATCACCGCCGCCATGCGCGCGGCGTAGCCGTGGTAGCCGCGGATCTTGGCCTCCGGGATGGCATCCTGCAAGCTGTAGATGTCCAGGATCAGCCCGTCTCCGTAGATCAGGTCGCCGGTGCAGGCGATGCGCTTTCCGCCGGCCTCGAACAGGTACGAAACTGCGCCGCGCGTGTAACCCGGCGAGTCCATCACTTCAAAGGTCAGCCCCCGCCACTCGATGCGGTCCCCTTCCCGCACGGCGCGCGCCACCGGCAGGGAGCGTGCCGGGAACTTGGTCGCCTGCACCTGGTAGTCGTGCCGCCAGGTCTTCTCGCGGAAGGTGATCCAGGTTCCCTCCGCGTCTTCGAACAGCGCCCGCTCGGCTTCCGGCACAACCGCCGCGGCGCCGGCGCGCACGAGGGGAACGCCCGCCCAGACCGCCTCGCGCCGGTAGTGCGTGAACAGCGCCATCTCGGCGCGCTCGGGGCGCGGGCGCGGATCGCCGTATACCACGAGTGCGCGCCCTTCTCGCTCCAGGCGCAGCCCGTTGGCCGGTCCCGGCAGGAAGGTCACGCCCTCGGCGATGCTGGTCCCGCCCGCCGCCGCCCTCGGCCAGACCGCCAGCAGCATGGCCGCCGCCTGCCGGCGCGAAACCGCTCCCTGCCGGTCTGTTCCCTTCATGCCGGCTTCACGGAGGCTACGCCCGGTCCAGCGCGTACTGCGGGTAGGGCCAGGCGCGGGGCGCGGCGGCCTGGGCGTCGGGGGGCGACAGCACGTGCTTGCGCATGGCCGCATCGCACAGGGCGTAGCCCCAGTTGATCAGCTCGCATTGCTCCTGCTCGGAGAAGCGGTTGAGCCGCGTGCGGATCTGGGCCAGGGCCTGTGCCCGCTGAGGCGCGCAGGGCAGCGCGTCGGGCAACTCATACTTGGCGATCTTGGTGGCGATGCCCCAGTAGGAGCCGGTTCGCTCGCGGGCGAGGAAATCGGCCACCAGGGCGCGCTTGCGCAGCGCGCGGGCCTGGCTGGTGGTCACGTCCAGGGCGCGCATGGCCTGCTTGTGCCAGGACGTCTCGACGTCCTCAGTGACGTCCAGCGGGGCCCCGGCGTCGCTGACCAGCACGGTGTCGTAGCGGTTCCACACGGTCTCCAGGCCGAGGTTGTCGTAAACGCCGCCGTCGGTCAGCACCAGGCGCCCATGGAAAGCGGGGTTGTCGAACAGGTCAGCCCCATCGGTGCGTTCGTACTGCGACGGCTGGGTATGAACCACCACGGGCGAGAGCACGGGTGGGAAGGCGCTGGAGGCGGTCACGGCCAGGGACACACGGAAAGCTGGGTTCCGGATCAGCCCGATGCGATAGTCCCCCGCGTACGGTTTGGAGAAGCGGAAACTCACGCCCGTTCCGAAATTGGTCGCATTGAAGACGAATCGCGGCGGGTCCGGCAGGTCAGAGAGGCGGACGTCGCCCAGCAGGTGCTCGCGGTACTGATCCTCGACCGCTTCGCTGATGGTCTTCCAGGGCAGGAAGGCGCCCTCGCCGATGGCCGGGGCGTCGATGTTGCGCGCACAGAAGCTGCGCAGCGGCTTCACCACCAGATCGTCGAAGGCGATCATGGCGAAATCCCGCGCCTTGAGCCGCTCCCACTGCACGGCCAGCAGCCCTGAGGTGATCGAGCCCCCCGAGACGCTGGAGATACGGTCCAGCCGGGCCACCCAGCCCAGCTCGTTCAACCGCCACAGCGTGCCCAAGTGGAACAGCGTGGCGCGAAAACCGCCGCCGGAGAGCGCCAGTCCGATCCCCGGCTCTCTAGGTTCACTTCCGAATGGCATATTTCCCCCTTAGTATGTGACTTCCTCCAACAGGTTCACCTTGAGCGAGGGCAAATCGTCCTCGCGGAACCGCACCTTGGCGTGCGGGTGAGTGGCGCGCTTGGCCGCGACGAAAGCCCGGAGCCTGGGACCCAGCTCCTGCTTCCCCTCACGGTTGGTGAGCCATAGGGTGAATGGCGCCTGTCCCCGGGCCTCGAAGATCCACTTCAGCGTTTCGCTTTCAGGGTTGCCGTGCTTGCCGTCGGCGGATATGACGTAGTGATCCGCGGTGATCTGCTGGAAGAACTCCAGCTTGGTGTTACGGTCGCTGCCGTGATGGGGCACCTTGAGCAGGTCCACGTGGATCTTACCGTTATCCAGCAGGCCGGCATTGTCAAGGCCGTCCAGGATGTCGTCACCGCGCCCGTCGCCGGTCAGCAGCATACGCCTGCCACCCGCCTCGGCCAGGACCACCATGCTGGCCAGATTGTATACGGACCGGTCCAGGTAGGCGGCGGCCTCGATCAGTTCCTGGTGTTCCACCTCGGCTAGCGCGGCTCCCGCGGCGGACTCCCGTTTCTGCCGCAGCTCTTCGAGTTTCTTGTCCCAGTCCTGCTGCAACCTGGCCAGCCGGTCCTTGCGCGGACACACCACCGTAAGCTCCAGTCCGTCGCCCCACTTGAGCGTCTTGCGGCCGCGCTCGGGCGCCCGGACCAGGCGCTTGAAACCGGTGTTCACCAGCAGGCGGAGCTTCTTGGCGTTGTCCCGCAGGGTGCGGCCCTCCTTGACGCCGGCCAGCACCAGGCGGGTGTGCGGCTCCAGCTCGATGCCGGCGGGCAGGACCGCCTCTGGGCCGGGCGCCAGCGCAGCCAGCAGGCCATTAGGATCGTTCCCCGCCAGATCGTCAAAACTGTTGTGCCAGAGGGTGTTGATATCGCAGGCGGGACCCTGGCCCTCGATCATCTTGCCGGTCCAGTCCAGCACCCCGTCGATGTGGTCGCGGTCGATGTGGCTGACCATCAGCATCTCGATGGAGAGCGGCCGGGAAGGCGACCAGCGGTCCTTGAGCGCTCCCAGCCGCGGCCCGAGAAAGCTCTTGTAGGTATCGCCGGGGCCGCCGTCGATGACGATAAAGCGCGGGTCTCCGGCCTCCCCGTAATGCAGGATGAGGCAGTCGCCCTCGTTGGCTTGCAGCGCTTCGAGAGTAAAGAGCATCAGGATATCCTCCCGCTCAGTTCATACCGACTGTATGGCCCGCAGGATGTCCACCATCCCGCTGCCCTGGAAGTAGCGGTCGCGTCCCAGGTCGGTGGCGGTCCGGCAGAGGATCTCCTTCACCCGGGCCGGCTGGCCGATCAATTCGGTGTGGCGCGCCATCAGCAGGGCCGCCGCGCCGCTGACATGTGGGGCGGCCATGCTGGTGCCGTCCATGGACTTGACGCCGCAGCCGGGCACCACGGACTTTATCTTCTCGCCCGGCGCCACCAGGTCGGGCTTGGAGCGCCCGTCGCCGGTGGGTCCGCGGCTGGAGAAGTAGGAGACACCGTAGGTGTGTGGCATATGACGGTGCGTGGCGCCCACCGTAATCACATCTTCGGCATTCCCCGGGTCCGTGATGCTGATGTCCTGGTAGGCAGCGATGCCCAGCGATGCCCCCAGTTTGCCGGTGTATCCCTGGTTGCCCGCCGCCACCACCACCACCACTCCGTTGCCCACCAGCCGGGCGCACTCCTCGCACACCGGCGTACGGCCGCAGGCGTAGCTGCTGACCTCGTGGGGTATGGAGAGACTGATGTTGACGCCTTGCACCACCGGCCGGTCGGTGTGCGCGTTCAGATAGCGGACCAATTGCAGGGCCGCCAGCACCTCGAACTCCGTGCCCTCGCCCTTCTCGTCAAAGACGCGCAGGTCGTAGATGCCGATGTCCGGGCACATACCCGCCAGGTCCTGCTTCTCGTCTTCCGGCATGGCGCCGTCGGCTTTCTTCCAGTCGCCGCCCAGGATGCCCGCGACGTGCGTGCCGTGCTCGTCCTTGGGGGGCTTATAGAGACGGTCGTGGGGCACGCGCAGACAGGGTTCCAGCCCGTCCCACTCCAGCATGCGGCCGTGGCGGAGCCGCTCCCGGGCTTCGGCCATCTTCACCTGGGCATTCTTGAGGCTCTGACGGGCCTCGCGCGAGAAGTCGGTGTGCGTCTCCTCATCCCAAAGCTCCACGGGGCCGCCTTCCGGATCGAGCAGGCTGCGCAGTCTGGAGAAATCGTAAGTGCGGTGCACGCGCGATTGCAGCCCGCCCTGCTGGTCGCGCTCCTCCTTTGGCTTTCCCTTTTCTCTCTGCCGGAAGGCGGGATGGGCAGCGTCCACGCCGCTGTCCACGATGCCCCAGCACAGCTCCTTGCAGCTCATCTGGAACAGACGCACGGCCGCGTCGGCCTTCACGGCGGGGCACGATTGCCGCACCGCGATCGAAGTCGGGCGGTTCAGCGAGACCGACCAGAGCAGGTGCGGGTGCTGACCCGGAGGCGGAACGGGCACGCCCTCCAGGAAGCTCAACCCCAGTTGGGTGTCCGAGGGGCTATCTGTCAGCCACTCGGGCGGGGCGTTCTCCCGCACGAAATGCCCCAAGACCTTCACCAGCCAGAGGAAATCCTCGGATAGATTCCGCGGCGTGGCCCGGATCTCTTCGGCCAGGTCGGGGCCGATCGCGGGCCGCTTCTTGCCCTCCCGCCATACGTATTCCTGCCACCACTTGGTCAGGGGCAGGGCGCAGCGGATCAGTTCGTCCAGCCACAGCTCCGCCGCCAGGTGTGATTCGTTGTAGACCATGGGCTTTCTCTGGTCCGGCTGCCACGTCTGGGAACGGAACCGCCAGCCTGGGCTGCCGCTGGCGGCTTCGGTGTCATGCTGCCTCAGGGCCTCCTGCAAGGCCGTTCGCAACTCGCCGGGGGAGCGACCCCGGCAGGGGTTCAGCAGCAGGTCCACCGGGCGCTCGGCGCCGGTCTCGAAGAACTTCAGCCACACCTCCGGAAGGATGGGCGAGTCCTGCGTGAACCGCCGGGTCCCTCCCTCGCCGAACAGGAGCCTGAGAACTTCCTGAGGATCAGTGGACATGAATCCCCCTTTGCGACTTGCCACACCTCCGCCCAGTCTAACTCAGGGACGGGCCTAGCGGGCGCGCAACTCGCTCACGTCCACGGTGTGGTGCCTGAGATTATCCTGGCCGGAGCGCTCCAGTATGGCCTGTGCTCGCTTCTGCGCGGCCTTGGCCTCTTTGTGGCGCTTCATTTGGTGAAGCAGGCTGGCGTAGTGTGCCAGTATGGCGCCGATGGTGGGGTGATGTGGTCCGAGGCACTTCTCAGTCAGTGCCATCGCTCTTTCGAGGAGCATCCCGGCCTCCCCGCGGCGGCCCTCTGCCGCGTACATGACCGCGAGGTTGGTCAGTGGGGTGGCCAGTTCCGGATGCTCCGGTCCCGCCGCCCTTTCCCAAAGGCGCACGGCGCGCTCGGCCAGGTTGATCGCCTCCCGGTTGCGGCCGAGAGTGTGACAGAGGGCCGCCAGGTTGTTCAGCGGACCTACTAGCGAATGGTGCTGCGGCCCGGATGCCGTCTCCAGAATGGACAGTGCTTCCCGAAAATGCTCCTCGGCTTCGGCCCGCTTGCCCACTTGCCGGTACACTTCGCCCAGGTTGACCAGCACTACCGCCGTGTCGGGGTGGGAAGCGCCCTGGAGTTGTCTGCGACTCTCCAGCACCCGCCGCAGCAGCGGCTCAGCCTGGCGGTGGCGGCCGAAATCGGAGTGGATCAGGCCCAGGTTGGCAAGGGGCGAGAGGCCGGCGAGAGTATCCTGCATGCCGAGCCGGCTGTAGACCAGCAGGGACCGGCGGAACATCTTCTCGGCTTCCAGGTGCCTGGCCTGGTACCGGTAGACCACTCCCAACTCATTGAGCAGCAGCGCCAGCAGTTCCGTCTCCGCGGCTTGCCCTTTCAGCGCTTGCAGCCGGGCCGAGAGGATCGCCTCGGCTTCCGCGAAACGGCCTTGCAGCACCAAGACCTCGGCCGGCCCGGGGGATCCAGTCTGGGCGACGGCTATGACGGCGGCGGCGAGAATGAGCGCGCCGGCGAGCGCCACGGCCGGTGAGTGTTTCCGTTTCATCGCCTGCCTCCCATGGTCGAGTCCTTTAGAACAGCCTCGAGGAGAGCAGTCCGAAGGCCATAGCGCGGCCACGCGCCGCGGGTGGCGGTAACTCGTTAGCGGGTTGGGAGATAGCAGCGCGAGTTGGCTGGCCGGGCCACTTCGCGCTCCGCGGCGGCGCCCCGTCACGTCTCGCGAGTCAGGGAGCCAGTCTCACCATTCAGCTAGGGTGCCCGCCTGGAGCCAATAGAGGACTGGCGCGCCCGGAGAGACTCGAACTCCCGACCTACTGGTTCGAAGCCAGCCGCTCTATCCACCTGAGCTACGGGCGCGCGCCTAGATTATACCAGCGGCCCGGCGCGTCACCGGTGTCATCACGCCGCGGACGAGCGCCTCACATGACCGGCAAATAGGTATAGCGCACCACCACTTCGCCATCCCAGCGGCGGACCCGCTGGGTCCAGTGGGACTCGCCAGCCAGGGGTGACGGGCGGAATATGCCCATGACCACCTGCCCGGCGGGGCCGAACTGAGGAGTGCGCGGCATGATGCGCTGGAGCGCCTGGCGGGCCTGGTCGCTGAGCCGCCTGCGCCCGCTGGCGTTGATCTCCATGGCGTAGTTGACTCCGGGGTAAGCCGGGCGGTTGCCGTCCTCGACGAGCACCCTCACGCGGCAGGATTGGCAGTACCAATACCTTTCATCTCTCAGGATCCGCCG
>Ga0194110_10004617_pt1 | contig 16613 bp, 13 predicted proteins | sample TA2Kig1200mmetaG_FD_146192 | JGI IMG/M metagenome (GOLD analysis project Ga0194110, IMG submission 146192) | Freshwater microbial communities from Lake Tanganyika, Tanzania - TA2015032 Kigoma Deep Cast 1200m | ecosystem: Environmental > Aquatic > Freshwater > Lake | place: Tanzania: Lake... | reverse complement strand
CCTCTGGCTTCCAACCTCAATGCAACCGCGGCCTCTACTCCTCTTGCAAGAGGCCCCATACTCTTCTTAAATCTTTCAACAAGCTCGCTCATTTTTAATAGCTCTTAGGGGAAAACCTAGCAACTATATCTGGCTACCTGGTCCCTTGGCTCTGGAAGCATATAGATGATGCCCCATCTTTCCTAAGACCCGTGCGGCTTCGATATTTTCCGGTGTTTCCCCACGACTGAGCAGTAATTCAAGTATCATAAGGTCAAAAGAATCATAGTCAGGATATAATTCCAAAAGGCGTTTCCCCACAAGGTTTATTTCTTTGCTGTGCCGAGCACTACGCTCTTTGGCCCTTTCTAGTTCGCCACGATCCTTTGTCCTTAAGAACTCTACCATATGACCTTCGTAATCGTGGAACCAAGAATCCCCTATTTCAAGCAAAATTTTCGCAACTTCTACCGGATCGGTTGCCTGGGACAATCCTTCCTGTAGGGACGCAAGACGCTCCTTTAATTCCTTCATATTTTTACAATAACAGAATATCAGTCAACTCGCTCATGAAGATCCTTTCGGTGCTTTCCCGGCCGCTAATGCAAGCTTCGTATACAACACACCGAGTGTGTTGTCTAGAGAACCTGGGATTGCCCTTGCAAATTCTAGTATTTTCCTCACCGTTACCTCTTTCACTCTCTTTCTCTCTAACAGGAAAAGCGCTGTTGCTTTAGTATTTTTCTCGCTGAAGTCAAATTTAGGAAAGAGACCGCGAAACTTCAGCTTTTTGATTTTAAGAGCCACCCTCAACTTCGCTGTGCCTGGTAGAAAGTTCTTGCAATAGACGTCGTCTGCTTAGGTATTCAGAGGCATAATACAAAGCATATACACCCTCCGTGTCCCTACGAGCTGGGTATGTTTGTATATCTCTCAATTTCTCCCTTATTTTTTCAACGGCGTGATTTCTTTGTTCTACTAGTCTCTCTTTTAGAAACAAGGCAGAAAGACCCGGCTGCTCTTTTCTATAGCTTTCCCTTATCTTTTTCCAATCAAAATATCTTACTTCCCCAGTCGGACTTGTATATGTGTCAAGGGCCTTTCCCTTTCCATGCAAGCTGTGTCTCATTACCATAGTACCAAGCCAACCATCTAATGAAACCGTAGAAAGTGGCTCTTCGCCAACCCATCTGGGTCCTTCCATTACCTCCCTACCCAATTCTTGCCAGTCAAGTTTAAACTCTTGAGATAGTAAATCTAAAACGCCTGCCATCCCGTAATCATCTAAAAGTCTCCTCAGGTCTCCCTCTGTAGCCACTCTAGTTTTCTCCATAACTTGGGCGGGAGAGGCTTGCTCCTTTCTAACCATACTCACAAATACATCCAATGCCCCGTCCCGGGGAGGCTTGTCTCCCCAAATTGCCTTGGCGGCCACAGCATACCCCAACAAAATATGACCGTAGTCCTCCCAGGCTTTTGCCTCCATCGCTACATTCTGTTTAATTCGCGCGCACAATTCCTCTTTGGTTGGTAAACCCTCTGCGTTTTCTGGCGATCTTTGTCCTGTCATCTTCTTTTCTTGATATATATATTTATCCCACAGTTTAAACTACGGGCGAATTATATCATGATAATACAAGCAAGTCAAATCCATGGGGCTATTTCCGATTTTTACAATAACAGAATATCAGTCAACTCGTTCATGAAGATCCTTTCGGTTCTTTCCCCGCCCCAAATGCAAGTCTTGAATATAAAGAAGTAAGTGCCTCCGCATGGCCGTTATGTTCCAACCCATGTGCAAACCCCAACAGTGCCCGTCGGAGTTCAAGCTTCAACTGTAATGGCGCGTGATTCTCTTCGGCGCTTCGATAAAATGGAAACGGAGGTACTCCCTCACCATAAAACCATTTTCTCACAGCCCCAAAAACTTTGCAAATTCTGGTGCCAAAGGGAAGACCAACAAATTTTGTGAGGCTTCATTTTGTCCCTCGATTAACTCGGGATAAACTCTCCTGCTATAATAAGGCTTGCCCCGAGCGAAGTCGAGGGGCGAGAGAAACTGAAGCCGATAGCAAAATTTCGTTGGGCGACCCATGGATAACCAGTTACTTTCTGATCTTAATCCGGAACAACAACGGGCGGTGACCTACGGAGGCGGGCCGCTTTTGATTTTGGCGGGGCCGGGCTCTGGCAAAACGCGCGCTCTCACCTACCGCGCCGCTTATCTCATTTTAGAAAAAGGCGTGCCGGCGGAGAATGTCCTTCTTCTGACTTTTACCAATAAGGCGGCGGACGAAATGAAATCGCGCATCCGCGCTCTCATGGAACATGGAACAGGGAACATGGAACATAAATCCCCTCGAATACTAAATACCCCGCCGAAGGCGAGGCTCGCCAAAGGCGGCACATACCACATACCCAATACCCTCCCCTTCGCCGGCACTTTCCATTCTTTCTGCGCCAGGGTTTTGCGGCGGGAAGGACACAGGCTGGGTTGGCCCCCAAATTTTTTAATTTATGACGAGGGCGATTCTAAAGACGCCATTCGGGAAGTCCTCAAAAAACTCGGTCTCTCCCCTAAGGATTTTAATCCCGGCTCGGTTTTGGCGACCATTTCCGGCGCTAAAAACGAGCTTATTGGCCCAAAAAACTATCCCGAAATTGCCCGAGGCCGTTGGCAAGAAGTAGTGGCGCTCATCTATTCGGCCTACCAAAAAAATCTGAAGGAAGCCGTCGCTCTCGATTTTGACGACCTACTTACAGAGACAGTCGGGCTATTTAAAAATAATCCAGATATATTAGAAAAGTATCGTAATATATACAAGTATATCTTAGTAGATGAGTATCACGATACTAACCATGCCCAATACGAGCTGACGAAGCTGCTTGTCGGCCAAGAGCAAAATTTAACGGTCGTGGCCGATTGCAGCCAGTCGATCTATAGCTTCCGGGGCGCCGATTTTACCAATGTCTTAAGATTAAAAACCGATTTTTCAGGGCTGGCCACCATTAACCTTGAACAAAATTACCGTTCTACCAGAAAGATTCTCGCCGCTGCCTACTCCGTCATTTCCCATAACCGCAGCCACCCCATTTTAAAAATCTGGACGAAAAACAAGGAGGGCGAACTCGTCAAGCTAATCGAGGCTGGCAGCGAGCGCGAAGAGGCAGAATCAATTGTGGAAATAATTAATACTCTATACTCTATGCCACATACCCCATACTCGCACTTCGCCATCCTCTACCGCACCAACGCCCAGTCAAGAAGTCTTGAGGAGGCCCTTCTTGAGAGAGGCATACCTTATATAATAGTCGGCGGCGTCCGCTTCTACGAGAGGAAAGAAATTAAGGATGTTATCGCTTATCTTCGACTCCTTGCCAACCCCAAAGACCTAGTCTCCTATAAGCGGATCGAGAAACTAGGAAAAGGGCGACTACAAAAATTTTTAGAGTTTTCGCCCCGACACTCCAATAATATAAATCATTGGAGTACCACGGAAATCTTAGATAGGGTTTTGCGAGGAACCGATTATTTGGAAATCTATGATCCGAAAAACGAAGAGGACTTTGCCAGGCTAGAAAACATTAAGGAACTGCGCTCGGTCGCAGCACAATTCCCCGACCTCAATGAATTTCTGGAAAATGTGGCCCTAATCCAGCGCGAATACCTGCCTTCTAATCGTTCTCAACAATCCAACAATGCCGTTACTCTCATGACCCTCCACGCCGCTAAGGGCTTAGAATTCCCCGTAGTTTTCATTGTTGGCCTCGAAGAAGGCCTGCTTCCCCACTCCCGCAGTCTCTTAAGCATTCCGGAGCTCGAGGAAGAAAGGCGACTTTTTTACGTCGGCATTACCCGCGCCAAAGAAAAACTGCACTTAAGTTTTACCCGCCGCCGCCTTTATTTTGGCCAAAGATCGGCTAGCATGGTTTCGAGGTTCATCGGCGAAATTCCGGAGGAGCTTCTTCAATTCGGCTCTTGACACGAGTTCTTAAATCCTGCTAAGCTGATTTCGGTATGGAAAAGGTTGGGGGCCAACAAAGAATTGCGATTCTTATTGTTCTTTTGGCCGTTCTCCTTGGCGTCGGGCTCACGCTGACTACCGGCAAGAAACCAGCTCCTTCCCCCAAGGTAAGCGCGCCTACTTCAAGATTTCCTTTGGGAACTAACCCTACTCCCACGATCACTCTTTCTCCGGCCTACTTCAGTCTGGCACCCAGGACCAGTTCAATTAACAAGGGAGAGAAAATCACGCTCTCTTTGAAACTCAATAGCGGCAGTTACCAGATTGATGCCGTTGATGCGGTTCTCTCCTTTGATCCTAAGGTCTTTAAGGTCGAAGCAGTCACCCCCGGGAAGATCTTTGCCCAATATCCCATCAAGAGAGCGGATAACCAAGCTGGCTTAATTCAGCTCTCCGCTGCCGGAGAAGTCAAGGAAGGGAGTATTGCGGGTTTCATCGGCGAGGAAGAATATGGTCAGATCACTCTCACTGCCCTGGAAGCTACTAGCTCAACCGCGATCTCCTTTGGTGCAAAGTCCATCCTCGCTTCGAGAGGACAAAACATTCTTAATCCTGAAAAGTCTCTGGGAGGAAACTATACCATCAAATGAGAAGATTGCTCGGCAAGAGTCCGCTTATCTGTCTTTTAGCTTTCTTCTTCCTCCTTGGTGCTGCGGGAGAAGCAAAAGGAGCTCTTTCTGCCCCCACCGCCCTTAAGATCTCCGATTATCCTGGCGTCCTCATTACTGACCGCGCTACCAAGATCACACTTCAATACCAGCAAGAAGAAGGAGCAGAAAACCTAAAAGAGCTTTACTTTTGGGTAGATGATCAATCACCTGTTACCAACCGTACCTGGTTCAGCGCCCACGGCTTAATAAAGAGACTTGATGATGGCACTTACCGTTATTATGGCACCCAATACCGCGCCGATTGGGGCAAAACCTGCCCTGATTCTTCTACTGGCCCCTCCTGCTATCTCAATTATGACTGGGGCATAGGCGGCTTTTTGAAAGGGGCAACCGACAAAATCTACTTTACCTCGAACCAAACTGACCCCAGCGATCTTTTAGCCCCGGGTGATACCACTACCGGATTTTGGAAGTTACTCAATGCGACTCCGTCTGGAAAAATCCTCACTCTGGAAATCGAACTCGCCCTCTCGAGTTCCTTTGCCAACAGAAACCTCAATTTTTACCTTGGGGCGATAAATTCCGAAGGAACCAGAACGCCCGGACTCTGGGTACGCCAGAGCGATAGTGTCAATGTCTATGAGAGTATTCCTATTGCAGTCGAAAGCGGCCCAGATGTTCCTCTCTATGGCAAACTTGAGCTTTCTTTCCCGGGACTGCTCACGGCCAATCCCTACGATCCTGATATCGTGGATATCTGGGCAGATATCACCTCTCCCACGGGAAAGACCTACCGCCAGAATGCCTTCGCTTATACGAACTTCATGCGCCAAGCGGTTTCTGTACCGAGTCCGGATTATTGCAATATGTCTTTACTGCATAAGGGAAAAAATGATTATTATTGGTACCCCTCGAGCAGCTGGAACACGATGGAAAGTTTGGTGCAGGGCGACAGGGAATGGCGATTGCGCTTCTCTCCGGATGAGGTCGGCGATTGGACTTATCAGTTAAAGATGAAAGATAGTTCCGGGGAAATAACATTGCCGACAGGATCGTTCCGGGTTAGCGACACGGACTTGCCTGGCCCGATCCGGGTGTCGCCACAGGACAAAAACTATCTTGAAGACGCAAGGGGTAATTTCTTCTATGGAATCGGCACTAACAATAACGTTTTGTCGTCGATCGCCTTTGGCGACCCCGCCAACACCAGGTGGTGCCGCGGCACTTACATTTTCGAAGAACAGTTAGAGGAGCTGAAGAGCAACAAAATGAATGTCTTAAGACTAGGGCCGGGAAATGGATGGGGTTTCTCTTTTGAGTGGGGCAAGGGCGGTCTTGGCAATTACGACAACCGCCAAAAGCAAGCTTGGGCGCTGGACCATGTAATTGACTTTGCCAAAGAGAGAAACATTTATGTAATTCCCGTATTTGAATGGCAGGGATTTTTCCAGGACTGGACTCCCGCGCCAAAACCTACCGGAATCTACAATGAGTGGCCGTGGAACCCTTATAACGAAGTTAATGGCGGTCCCTTGCCCCAAAATTCGTCTCCGGCCTTTTGGACCGATGCCAAAGCCCAGAAGTATTACCAATGGAAACTCCGCTACCTTTCTGCCCGCTACTTTTATAACCGCAACATCCTCTTTTACGAGTTCTGGAATGAAACTCAAGTAAAGACAGACTGGCTAAGGAAAATGTATGACTACCTTAATGACCAAGATGTCACGCCACTACCCCATAAGCGCCTTTTGACCTTAAGCTACCACGGACTATATGACACTTTGGGCAGCACCGTAAAAGGCAACTTTTCTATCGTTGATGTCGCTAACTGGCACTGGTATGGCTGCAGAACTATTTATGGCCATGAGGGCACAGAGCCTGACGCAGGTTGCGAAGCTGGCCAAACAGGAGTCATGACGCTTTACGATAAACTAACTAAGTTCTCTCGCGATTATTTCGACGGCGGCAATAAACCAATTGGGTTAACCGAAATAGGCCTACTCGCGAATGAAGCGGCCGGATCGGATTACGCGTGGAACTGTAAGTATGATTCTAATTGCAATATATCTGGAAAATGTTGCTATCAAGTAGATGAGTTACGGCAGGCGGTCTGGACCACACTTATGGCGAAAGGTGCTGCGGTGGCTCCGTTCTACTGGTGGCTACCCCACAACAACTTGATCGATCCAACCCTCAAGCAGGGATACAATTATCAGTTTTATAAAACCATGGCCGATTTTCTCGAAGGTGAAGACTTGAGAAATACAGAGAGGTTTAAGCCGGCGACCTACTCGCCTAATAATAAGCTTTTAAGCTTAGGGCTCCGGAAAGGGTCAGAAAAGCTCATGATTTGGACTTTAAACACCGATAGCGACTGGGTAGAGATGATTAGGAAGAAGGCCTCGCCCCTGGGCATCGCGGATGTCTCCTGCGGCGTGCTCGAAATACCAGATCTTTCTGGCGGTACTTATCATCTCCAGATCTTTAATACCAGTACGGGCGCCTCGCTCGAAGATCGCCAAATCACCGCAGGAAACAAGGGCCTACTCCTGAGGCTGCCCACTTTCTCCAAGGATATTGCTGCGAAATTAACCTTTGTCTCTGCGGGAGTGGCCGCTGCTTCGGAGGCGGGTGTCGCTTCCGCTGCTAATGCCCAGTGGATACCCGTGGGCATCGGTTACAATAATCCCCAAAAAAACTGCCCTACGGCTTGTGCGGCTCAAGGAATGAAGTGTTCCACTGCCTGTCAGTCGCCTGCCAGTTCCGCCTGCAATACACCAATCGCCTGTTCCTACCGAATTAATAGTGTGGCTTGCCCCCTCCAAAGCTATGTCTGTGCTGATCCTAACTGGGGAGCCTGCCAAACTTGGTCTACCAGACTTGGTAATGGAAACTGTTGCTGCGAACCAATCGGACCGACTCCCGCTCTGCCTTTCAGCCCCCTTGAGCGCTGCCGCGTACAAGTCTTGGGCGGAACAAAACATAATGCGAATGATTGTCTGGTGGTCAAAGTAAGCCAAAATCCCCTCTATGCCAATGAGCCGAGCTGCTACCAATCCCCCATGGAAATCAATGCCCGCAATCTAATTAGTGGTCAGCCCACTTCTCAGCCTGTTTGTACCACCACTGGCTTTGGCCCCGAGAATCGAACCCAATTTTGCGTTTGGAATACTGCCGGGAAATCACAAAGCGCCTATTGGCTATCCAGCGATTACGCTGGGCATGGCGATGGCTGCCTTTCCGGCCAACCATGCTGTGATAAGCGCTTTACTTGTTCTGCCTTAGTTGGGCTCGGTCAACTACCTGGCGACCTCAATAATGATGGCCAGGTGAACGGAGCGGACGCGAAAATTATGCTCTCTCGCTATGGCACTACCGACCAAGAGGCCGACTTGAACAAAGACGGTGTTGTTGACGGCGCTGATTTTGCCGAGTTGAGGGCACTGCTATGAGAAACATGAATAAATACTGGGCAAAAGGGAACTTCTGGTGGGGAATGATTTCCTATCTTTTCCTTATCGGCGGGCTTGTAGCCGGCACGGTTCTCACTTCCCAAAGACAGATCATGACCGAGAAAGCTACTCTCGAACCAAAGGCGACCACCCAAGCGGCCATCGGAGCCAACGCCAATCTTTCTCTCGCTCTTGCTCCCGGCACGACTGCAGTACCTGTCGGACAAGAATTTGATGCCTATGTTAGCCTCAACACCGACGGGGCAGCCGCGATCGCTGCCGATCTTGCCATTACTTTTGACAAGACTAAGCTCCAACTGGTGAGTGTCACCCCCCAATCTCCCGGCAACTTGAAAACATTCACGCCAAGTGACGCCAACGGCGATTTTAGTCTCAATAGCCCGGCAAACATCGCCAAGGCTAATGATACCGGTAGAATCGAATTCGGAGCCAGTTCCTTTGACTGGGAAACCACCGCTGTTCTTGATGGCTACAATGGCTCTGGCGCCCTAGCCAACCTTCGTTTCAAGGCTCTCTCTCGCCCTGGCGCAGCCACCATCGGTTTTGACTTTGCCAATAACAGCCTGATTGAACAGGATACTAAAAACAGTATTCTGGTTAAGGCAAATAACCTCTCTTTTAATATTGACTGCCCCTTTTCGGGCAAAGTCAGCATCAAGGACCAAAATGGCAATCTCATAACTGATCCTCCCGCCCCGGGCTTTTCTATTACCAGCGTTGTCACTGACGCTAATGGCCAACCAGTTGGTCAAGCCACTCCCGCTCCCCAGATAATCAGCGGCGGCACCTTCTCCACCAGCCTTAATCTGCCGCAAAGTTATCTTAACGCCACTGCGGCGGTTACCCTTAGTTATCCCGACAACTACCGCATTGCCAATACCTGGTGCGTGAACACCGGCGAAGGAGGCTGCCCTGCTCTTTCCCCTGCGGCGGCTACGCTAAGGGGCTTCAAGATGGTCTGCGGGGCGAAATATGATTATGGCTGGGGATTAAGGCCTTGCGTTGAGAACTATGAGGGGGTTGGCGGTCCGGACGAAAAGTCTCTCTGTTGCTCAAAACATTGCTTGCCCATAGCCGGTGCGGGCATTTGTCTTTGTCTGCCCCAAGGAACCACTTCTGTTCCGCCCGGCACCTATTCTCTCCCTGCCCCTCTTCCTTCTCCTTCCTCGTTAAAGAGCGGTTCTCAGGAAATCCCTGCGGCTGACATCACTGATTTTGATCTTAATCACGATAAGAAGCTGAACTCGCTGGATTGGGGTATCTTGGTAGAACGGTGGAATCAGGGCCTAGTCAATGCCATTGATGTCTCCAGGTTCTTAAGCGCCTGGGCCAGCCAGAAAACGTCATAATCCCGCTTCCCTATTCGCGGTTGATTTCCAAGAGCCAAACTGGTATATTCTCCCTTAGAAAAACTAAATAGGGCCCGTAGTATACCGGTAACACGCCTCCATGGCATGGAGGAGTAGGGGGTCCGATTCCCCCCGGGTCCACCTTATTTTTCCACTTTGAATCCGGCTTGAGAAAAGTGGCGGTCAAAAGTCGCCACCCGCTTTAGCCCCACTCTTTCCATCAGGGCAAACGAGACACAATCGGTAAAGGAGAGATCGCGCCAAGCCTCTAAAAACCAGTTCCAGGCATTAGCCTCATCGGCAGCGGTGACGCGTATAATCTTTAGACTGGCAGCGTTCTGAATCACTAGCTCGCGAAATTCCTTCACTTTCGCCACCCCGCTTCGCTTGCGGATTAAGGTAAAAACCTCATCAAGAATATAATTGGAAGTCAAAAGAGAGGCATTTTCTGCCCGAAGTTTCTCCCAAATCCCCAGCGCTTCTTTGTAAAAATCATCTTTTTCGTCAAGAATCGCCTTAAAGAAACTGGTATCGATAAAAACAGGGCTTTGGGGCGCTTTAGCCATAAATCAATTTATCCTCTGCCGAAACGCCAAGCGGCTTATCCTTCTTCTTGGCTAACTTAGGTAAATCCCAGATAGTTAAAGTTCCCTTTTGCGGTTTAAGCCAGCCAGAAGTAAGGGTGCGCACGTTGTTTAATCCCTGAATCAATAACTTGAGATATTCATTGGTGCTCATGCCCGCCTCGGCCGCCAAGGTCTTAATTTGCAACCAGTCGGTATAAGGAAGCCGTAAATTGGTAGTTATCGTTTGCTCCATATCATACTAAAAATACCATAGTATAATTAGTATGTCAAGAGGAAATTGCATATTTGGCGACGAAAAACATCTGCCAGAGCCAGTAAGTGGGTGAAATCAGGAGTAGGAACAGCATTTTTTATCTTTTCGGCAGGACGATTATGGCAAAAAGGCTGGTAGTTCTTATAAAAGGCTTCTTCCGCTTCTATGTATTAATTAATACATAGATACAAATCATTCCGGCCACTTATCCTAGCTTAAGCGTTTTGAGATAACCTCGAACCTGTTCTTCCAAAAAGGATTGAATTTCGGCAGCCGAATATTTATCTCTGATAAACTCCATTGGCGATTCTTCCATATCCTCAAAATAGGATAACTGCTCTAAAAATAGCGCCTCGTTAAACTCTCCGGCGAACTTCTTTTTCGCTAACCCCACTACTTTCTTGAGGTTAACAACTTCTTCTTTTAAGAGAAAAAAGAGATCCACATAATCACGCCACATCGCTCTTCTACCAATCGTATGAGCTTTATCGGCGGCAATATCATAAACCGAGGCGAGGCTAATCGAACTCGTTTCCACCAAAGGATAAAGAGGCTTGTAACAATACCAAAAAAAAGTAATATCAATCATATCTTTTGTTTTAAAACTTATTTGGTCCTGATTGCTAACATAAAAGTCGCTTCTGCCAAAGATTTCCTTTGTCTTGAGGCGAAGGTAATTACCGACAGGGCTTTTAATAAAAACGTCGAAATCTGCCGACTTTCTGTGTCTTAACTGTAAGGCAAGCGCGGTCCCGCCGGCTAAATAACCATATTTTTTGAAATAAATAAGCCGGTAAAAAATCTCCTGCCGTTTTTTATCTAAGATCTCGGGGTATATTTTTGACATAATGTCTTTCGTCCAACTGTTGATTTTTAAGATTCAAAAGATAGTTTTTGACAAAATTAAATCTCGAGGCTTCGTAATCTTTATAGGGATGAGTGGTAAAAATTTTAATTATCTCTGCCTTCGGAAAAATTTTGAATAACCAAGCAATCTCTTCCAACCTTCCATAGGAAAATATTTGGTGAATAATGTAGCCCTTATCTTTCTCAAGGTCCAAGTGATTAACATCCACCGACCAAAGAACGCCTTGGAGTTTTTTGGGGATTTTTCTTTTGGCCATACCCTTATTTTATACCACTCTGCTTCGATTTTGCAAATTTTGGTATATACCTACCGTAGCTTTCAAAAATGATTATCCCGTCATCGGAATCAAGTTTCGTTAGAGAATCAAAGCTCCGTTAGGTATTACCCCCTCGTCTGAAAGCGAAGGGGTATATCACTTTCCTAAGGATTAATAAACACGCAATACTTTTAAAAGGATAAAGGCTAAGGCCAAAAAGAGAATAACCTGGAAGAGAGGAAGAAAGAGGGTAAGGACGAGACCAGCGAAAAAAGTGATAAAGACGATTGGGTCATAGGCGGGAAGAATACTAGCCTTAGCGAAAAGGAATAAAACGGAAAGAACTAAAAGATCGTAAGGATTAAAAAGCGGAAAAGAAAAGTCATAGCGAATGGCGGCAAACAAAAGCCCAGCAGCCAAAATGATAAAAAAATCGCGTTTTTGAAAATAAAAAGGGCCGATGTACATTTTAATTCCCCACCATTGCTGTCTGATATCGATTATACCAGCCAACACCGATAAGAGTAACCCCTGAATTAGTCAAAACTGCCTTATGCCCCGGACTCCCCCACCAGCCATCAACAATCGCTTGAGGCGTAGGATAACCGCAGCCAACCGTTTCGCCATAAAGACGACCGGTAAAGCCAGCCGCTTGAGCCCGGCTAAGAGGAGTAGAACCATCGCTGCCGCTATGACTGCAAAGACCATGCTCGGCCATATCACGGCTATGACCCCGGGCGGCCGCCACTAACTGAAAATTTACGGCTAGCTGACCAAGTCCCATCGCTTGACGACGTTGATTAATAAGGCTAACAATGTCCTGCTCTTGTTGGGTAAGATTGCCAATTACGGGCGGAGGTGTCGCTGTTGGCGGCAAACTTGGTTCGGTGGGAATTGGAGTTGGCGAAGGCTGGGGCGGCTCAGTTACCAAAGTAGGGGTCGGGGTTCCTCTTTCGGGCGGCGGTAAAGTTCGCGTCGGGCTGGGATAATTTATCGGCAGGCGGGTTGGGATCGGTAAAGGAGCACTTCCTGGCGATTTCCACGGAGGAGGAAGAGAAGGCGGAGTTTTTTTGGGTGCTATTCGTCCAACCAGAGAAGCTAAAAGCTTCGGAGAATCAACAATTCCCTGCCTAAATTCCGGCCGAACCATGGGCGTATTGGGATAGGTAACGTAGCACACTAGCAAAAAAGAAATGCCCAAGGCCAAAATCAAACTTAAAAGTATTTTCCTCGAGAGCTCTGGGGAAATCATACAATTGCTATCTTGAGTTTATCCATCAGAAGGCAGCTTTGTCAAGAAAGACATATTGACTTTTATGCCAAGCTAGACTACTTTCAATATGGGCCATTGTCAACAAAGACTATGGAAAGAGAAAAGTTTCCTAAATCGACTCTTCTGAGCCACAAAAACATCTTTCTTATTTCCGCCATCCTCTTCTTCTTCACCGTATCATTCATCGTCGCCAGTAAAATAAAATATCGCCAGGAACTCCGAAGAAAAGCGGTCCAGAGTCTGGCAACTGATTTCTACGGCACACCCATAAATTTTCTCACGGTTTTTGGCCAGCCCAATTTTAAAGAAGCTTCTGAGGATACGGTCACCGCTAATAAAATCTTCCATGCAGCTGGCATCGTTGTTGACACAAGCGTTCGACCTAACCGCATTTATGTAGCCGACTCGGGTAATAACCGTATCCTAGGCTTTGAAAGCCTCGGAACATGTAGTAACCAAACAAACACTAAATGTACAAATGATACCGATTGTTCTGGAGGAACCTGCGTTATTAATATTCATAAAGCAGCAGATAAGATCATTGGCCAGTCAAACGATTGGAGTACCACTTGCAATGGAGATAATAATTTGGGAATTTATACCCACCCTAGTTCCAGCACTCTTTGTTTCGCCGGCTTCCCGCGGGTAACCAATACCGGTGAAAACTGGAGAAAGAAAAATATCGATGTTGACGGGCAGGGCAATCTATACATTCCGGATGATTATAACAACCGAGTCTTAAAATTTAACCAACCTTTTAGCCAAGACACTTCCGGCGGCAAAGGTGATGCTATTGCTGATTTCGTCTGGGGTCAGGATGATTTTAACTCTAACCTGATCAACCGTGGCCACGGAAAAGATAATCCAGATAATCAATCACTTTACTTAAGCGAAGGCGGTTTCGATCATGTCTCCGCTCGAGGTGTTTCCGTTGACACGAACGGCAATGTTTGGGTCGCTGACACTTTCAACTATAGAGTCTTGCGCTTTGCGAGAGACACAAAAGCAGCCAATTTGGTCCTTGGCCAGGCCAACTTTGGGGCGCCAGATTCCAGTAATTGCCCTGCTTCTGACCTTAAAACGGCACCACTTAATAAAATGTGCACGCCCATTCTTGCCCGGATTCATCCCCAAACAGGCGACCTATTTGTCCTTGATGCCTATCCCGGGGGATTTCGTACGAGAATCCTGGTTTTTACACCACCATTCAGTAATGGGATGGCCGCCTCCAAGGTAATCATGCCCAATCAGGATAGGCCTATCACTGGCTATGACTATGTTTTCCGGGCTACTGGTCTTACCTTCAATACCTACAAGCAAGGCGACTATGCCAATGGCGAGGTTTGGGTCGACGAAGCTCTTGGGGGACTAAACAGAGTGAGTCTTCTTGATCAAAACGGGAACATTCTCAAGGTTATCGGCGCCATTGACAAGTACCATATGGGTTGCGATGGCGGCCTCTACGCTCAATGCAACCAAGAAATCTCCAAGAATTTTAACTTATGTTGGCCAGGAACAATCAGCCTAGATAATGCCAACAACATCTATATCGCCGACGAAAACTATCATCGCATCGCTCGTTATGCTCTCCCCTACCAAATCACTAACGGATGTCTGCCAAGTACCAACGGTGGTCTTTTCGATGGTGATTCCGGTAATAGTGTCAGCGGCTACAAGTGGGCTGGTAGTGTGGGAACATTCATCTTTGCCAACCAACTAGTCGTCAGAGATCGCTACCGCTACCTAGTCTGGAATGATTATTTAACTAAACCAACTGGGGCAAAAGCCGATTTAGTAGTTGGTCAGGCATCTGATACTGTTAAGGTTGGTAATTTCTTAGGGGGGAGAGGCACACATGCTATTGATGATGGTAATCGCCTGTGGACTTCTAACTCCTCTGGAAAAATCGTCATCTATCAGCTACCCTTTCGGGGAAACGATCAGCCACTAGTTAATTTCGTCAAACTCTATTGGGCTGATGACCAGCAAGAGATAGACTACAGCAATTTTGAAAGCGGCCTAGCTTTCGATAAGCAAAATAAGAAAGTATGGGCAGTAGATGGGAAAAACCATCGCCTCCTCCGCATTAGTAATTATAATGACTTCAATAACAAGCTTTTCGTCGATATGGTGATTGGCCAGAGAAACAAGGCAGAAACTAAATGCAATCACGATCAAGAAGAAAAAGACGGGAGAGCACCGACAGCTGAAAGTTTATGCGGACCCTCTTATATAGAGTTTGATAACTTTTCGAATTTATATGTCGTGGAAAATGCTTACGAGTGTCACGGAAACGATCGGATTACAATGTTTGCGGCAGATGATATTAAAAATGCTACCTCTCTCTTCCCTGGTCTGTCCGCCAAGAAAGTTTTTGTAAGCCAAAGCTTTACCCAACCAAGAACCTGCGATGTCTTTAATAAACTTGAGGAGCCATTTTCTCCTGTTAGCCTTGCTTTTAACAGCCGAAACCAGATGGTTGTCGGCAATGACGGTTATTATGGAATCCACGACGAACGGCATCTAAGGCAACTCTGGTTTTATAACGATCCTTTGAAAAAAAATGACAACGGTACATTTGTCCAAGGCCAAAAACCAGATGCTTACTTAAAACTGCCCATGGGGGCAGCGGGAGAAATTAATTTCGACAATCAAGACAATCTAATAATCCAAGACCATACTTGGCCTAGGGCCTGGCTGATAAATTTAGAGCGGGATCCTGCCTGGCTGGTTTATCTACATGGCATTCCGCCTTCTCCCACTCCCCGTCCGACTGCCACGCCCACACCTACACCAACTCGTACGCCCACACCTACACCAACTCGTACGCCCACACCTACACCTACCAGAACACCATCGCCTACACCGACTCGAACCCCAACTCCTACCCCAGCTCTCTCTCCCACCCCAACTCCTCGTAGTGCGTGCGTAGTGAAAAAAGGTGATATTGCCCCCGTGGGAAAACTGGATAACTTTATTAATTCTCTCGACTGGGCAGTCCTAGTTCACTACTGGACTACCGCCGAAATAACTGCCGATCTAAACTGCGACGGCCGAGTTAATGCTCTTGATGCCAGCATCATGCTCAACAATTTCTTTAAAAAAGGAAGTTAGAGACTGGGCCCTAAAGGCAATGCCGCTGGGGAATACAAATGTTCCTTATCCCGTCCCAACACGGGCAAAGAGATTTGTCGCGAACAAAACACTCTCTTTCTCCTGGTTCATAAGTTCCACCGAATCCTTCCTTGCCATTGTAAATCGAATAGCAATCTTTTCCCTCCTCCTCATAAACTCCTTTGCAGTTGCCAGAATCACAAAGAACATTCCATAAAGGGGCACATGGCGAGCAAGCAATAAGCCGACACTTTTCCTTGAGCGGTTGAGAGTAATCCTTTCCGAATTCGTATTCTACCAGCTTTTTATCATTTTTAAGAGCCTGGCGAGAGATTGCCTCGGGGCAAGCGCAACATCTATCCAATCTAATAGCAAAAACGCAATCGTTATCCGCCTGGCAAATCTCCGAACCAGCCGCTCCATCAGTTTGCGATTGATCGAGGAATTTAAAAGTGGAAAGCATGAGGTTAAAAGTATCGCCCAGCTGCCAATCGCTTGGAGTGTTAACAGAACTTCGGTCTTTGTGTTGCACGTAATAGAGAATTTCATAAACATAGCTGCCGTGAAGAATTTTTACTTGTTTCATCGGTACTTCTCCGGAGGAATAACGAAAAGACTTTCTATAAGCTCGTTCTCCGCCGATGATCAATTCTTCCTCGTCAAAAACAGTATCTCCCTCCGTTAAAATAAACTCCTTGCTTAAACTTTCAAAATTTTGTCTTTTTTCGATTCTTGAGACAAATAAATTGCCAATTTGTTCCCCCTTCTCAATATTTCGGTCGGCGGAGAAAAAAAGGGGTTTGTTCTTACCCAAGTGAGGTTCAA
>Ga0194110_10004604_pt1 | contig 16633 bp, 10 predicted proteins | sample TA2Kig1200mmetaG_FD_146192 | JGI IMG/M metagenome (GOLD analysis project Ga0194110, IMG submission 146192) | Freshwater microbial communities from Lake Tanganyika, Tanzania - TA2015032 Kigoma Deep Cast 1200m | ecosystem: Environmental > Aquatic > Freshwater > Lake | place: Tanzania: Lake... | reverse complement strand
GGCGGTCTCGAGGAACAATACGCCGTAGCCGGGCAGATTGAAAAGCAGACACCACCGGCCCTTGCGCGCCCGGACCAGCGGCAGGCGGCCGGCCCAGGCCGGCCATAGCTCGGCGCGCGCGGGCAGCCCTTCGCCGCCCAGGAAACCTTCGAGATCGCCGCCCTGCGCGAACGGGCGCGGCAGGGAGAAGACCGTACGCCACGCGAGGCGTCCGCTCTCCGGGCTCTCCTCGGCCGCGAGCACCTGCGCGCCGCGGCCGTTGAGCAGCCGCAGCAGGGCGGCGACGAACTCCCGCAGCACGATGTCCAGGTCGAGGCTGCGGCCCACCCTGAGCGACAGCTCGAGCAGGATCTCCGCCTCGAGGGCGCGGTCATTCTTCATGGCAGAGCACTCCCAGCACCACGGTCTTGTTGTAGAACTCCAGGAACTCCCGCCCGCTGTTGGCGATTTCGCCCAGCGTCAGCGCCCCGGACAGGGGCGCATGGCCCCCGGCGGTAACGAGCTCCTCGACGATCCGCTCGCCCAGGAACAGCACGCGCGAGATGCAGTCGAAGCACAGCGCCGTTCTCCCGGCCGGCGCCCCGGCGGGCAGGGCGGCCAGCGCCCGCGCGCTGGCCAGCGCCCCGGCGGCGATCAGGTCGTCGGGCACGCCGTGGAGCAGGCGCACGTGGCTGCCCCGGGGCACTTCACCCACGCACACCAGCCCCCCGCCGGGCTCGGTCTGCAGCGGGTCGCGCACCACCAGTTCGCCCCCCAGCCGGGTGATGCCGAAGGGGTAGCCCTTGGCGATGTCGAAGAAGTTGTCGGTCGTGAACGTTCGGCCGGCGTGGGGCTCCACCAGCTCGCGGTACACCTCGAAGGCGGGCCGCCAGTCGAGGGTGCGGATGACGTTGCGCTGGGTGTCGGTGACCTGCATGGCCTCGCCGATGGGCGCCCAGCCGTGCGCCACCCCCACGCCGCTTGCCAGGGGCAGGCGCGCCACGAGGGCCGCGTCCGCCACCAGGCCCTCGGGTGTGATCAGGCAGGGCTTCTGCCGGAACGAGAGCGACCCCGCGCCGCCGCCCAGGAAGTTCTGCTCCAGGCCGAACACCTCGAAGAGCGCCTCCACCAGCGCAGCGATCCGCTTGCCGAGCCCGTCCACCAGCACTACCAGCGTGGCGTCCGCGCCGGGCCGTGTTCCCCAGCGCTCCGCGAAAGGCGTCAGCGCGGCGGCGTAGTCGGCGTTTGGATCGCCCAGCCCAGGGATGCAGGCGATCTCCGGCCGGGCAGGCAGGGCCAGCGCCAGCGTTCCCCGCTTGTGGTTGCGCGACGCGTGGATGATCTGCGGGAACACCCCGCCGAAGACCGGCTTGGGCAGGGCCCGCAGAATCGGGTCCAGCGTCTCCGGGCTCCAGCCGTTGGCGTCGCAGGCCAGCACCATGAGCCCCTCCACGCGCGCCTCGGCCGAAAGCTCCATCGCCAACCGGCCGAAGGCTTCGACGCTTCCTGTTGGGTCAAAACGAGTGTTCATCATTTCAGCCTCCTGTCGTTTCATTGCGTTCTTGTCGGGCGCGACCCTCGCTTTCGCCGCCGCAACCGCCGACGACCCGGATGAACAGGTCAACCAGCGACGGGTCGAAATGCGTGCCGGATTCCGAGCGTATCTGCGCCAGGGCGCGCTCCTTCGTCCAGGCCGCGCGATACGGCCGCTCCGAGGTCAGCGCGTCATACACATCGGCAAAGGCGAACACGCGCGCGCCAAGGGGGATGGCCTCACCCCTCAGCCCCCGGGGGTAGCCGGTGCCGTCCCACTTCTCATGGTGGCAGTAGGGGATCTCCGCCGTTTCGGCCAGATAAGGAATGCGCACCAGCCACTCGTAGGCGTATCCCGGATGCCGTTTCATCAGGACCCATTCCTCGTCCGTGAGCTTGCTGGGTTTCAGCAGCACGGCATCGGGCACGCCGAGCTTGCCGATGTCGTGCAGCAGCGCCCCGCGGCGCAGATGCGCCATGGCCGTGTCGTCGAGTCCCATCTCCTCTCCCATGCTGACTGAAATGGCGACGACGCGCTCGGAATGCCCCTCGGTCTCCTTGTCCCTTAGATCCAGGGCCTCGACCCAGCCCTTGAGAGTGGCTTCGTGGGTCTCGCTGAGCTCAGCCAGGGATCTTTCCAGCGCGGCATGTTCGTCGCGCAGCTTGCGGTAGCGGTTCAGGCGCGTGACCGTGCGCACGCGCGCCCGGAGCTCGGAGCGGTCGAAGGGCTTGGAGATGAAGTCGTCGGCCCCGGCCTCCAACCCCTGGAGCCGGGAGCCCCGGTCCTCCAGCGCGGTGACCATCAGCACCGGCGCCTCGGCCAGGTCCGGCGCGGCGCGCAGCCGCCGGCACACCTCGAAGCCGTCCATGCCCGGCATCATCACGTCGAGCAGGATCACGTCCGGCTTCAGGGCCGCGGCCCTTTCCAGGGCCTCCGGCCCGCCGCCGGCCTGGTGCAGTTCGTACCCTTCGGCCTCCAACGCCTCGGTCAGCGTCTCCCGCGCCGAGGCGCTGTCGTCCACGATCAATACAACGCTCTTCTGTTCTGTCATGAGGTTTTCCCCTGATTGTTGTCCGCCGCCTTGGCCAGCAGCGTGTCGATCGTCCCGATCAGTTCCTGCATGCCCACCGGCTTTCTCAGGTAGGCGTTCGCGCCGGCCTCAAGGCAGCGCTCCTCGTCCCCGGGCATGGCCAGCGCCACGATGGGCGTTTTCGCAAAAGCCGCCCCGGCGCGCAGGCGCTGCGTGGCCTCGATCCCGTCCAGGCGCGGCATCTGGATGTCCATCAGCACCAGGTCCGGCGGCCGGGCCGCCGCCAGCTCCAGGGCCTCGACCCCGTCGCGGGCCACCGCGACCTCGAAGCCCCGGTCCTCCAGGTAACCGGCCACGGTCTGGATGTTCCACTCGTTGTCCTCGGCCAAAAGAATCAGCCCCCGGGAGCCCGGCGCGGGGCCTCGCTCCACCGCGGCCAGCACCCCGGAAAGGGCCGCGCGGCTGACGGGCTTGAGCAGGTGTCCCGCCGCGCCCGCCGCCCGGGCCCGGCCCGGCTCGTCCACCACCGAGACCACCAGCACCGGGATCTCCCGCGTGGCGGCCTCCGCCTTCAGTCCCGAGAGCACCTCCCAGCCCGACAGGTCCGGCAGCAGCAGGTCCAGCACCACCAGCCCCGGCTGCCGCTCCCGCGCCGCCTCCACCGCCCCCGCGCCGCGGTCGTGCGCCGTCACCGCGTAGCCGAGCTCCGCCAGGTAGCCGGCCAGCTGGGCATAGGTCTCGGGCGAGTCCTCCACCACCAGGGCCGTGGGCCGCGGCGGCCGGATGATCGCCCGGCCGTTTTCCGCGGCCGGCTTCGCGGGCCGCCTGCCCACCGGCAGGGTCACCGTGAAGCGGCTGCCTTTTCCCGGCTCGCTTTCGAGCGTGACGCTGCCGCCGTGCAGGTCGGCCAGCCGCCGCACCAGGGCCAGCCCCAGGCCCGTGCCCTCGTGCCGCCGCGAAAGGCCCGCGTCGAGCTGCACGAAGGGCACAAACAGCCGCGCCTGGTCCTCCGCCGCGATGCCGATGCCCGTGTCGGTCACGGTGAAGGCGAGGGCCTCGTCCCCGGCCGCCGCGACGGCAAGCTCCACCCGGCCGCCCTCGGGCGTGAACTTGACCGCGTTGGACAGCAGGTTCACCAGGATCTGCTTCAGGCGCCGCGGGTCCGCCTCCAGGTGCGCCTCCGGGTCGCCCAGGCGCAGGTCGAGGGCGATGCTCTTGCCCGCGGCCTGCTCGCGCACCAGGGCCAGGGCCGCCTCGCAGGTCTCCCGAGCCGCCGTCCACTCCGGCACCACCTCCAACCGCCCGGCCTCGATGCGCGCCAGGTCCAGGATCTCGTTGATCAGCTCCAGCAGGTGTCGGCCGCTGGCCTGCACGGTGCGCAGCGAGGCCTGCTGGCGCTCGTTGAGCGGCCCGCGCACCTGCTCCAGAAGGCCCTCGCTCAGGCCCAGGATGGCGTTGAGCGGCGTGCGCAGCTCGTGGCTCATGTTGGCCAAAAACTCGCTCTTGGCCCGGTTGGCCCCCTCGGCCTGCACCCGCGCGGCCTGCGCCTCGGCCTCGGCCCGGACGCGGGCGGCGTTGGCCTCGGTGCGGACGACCACGCTGGCCAGGACCCCGGCCATGCTGCTCAGGAGCATCACGTGCTCTTCGGGCCAGAGGTGGTGGCGCCGGCATTCGTCGAAGCCGATGAAGCCCCGCAGCCGCCCGAGCTGCCGCAAGCTCACCACCAGCAACGAACGAATGCCCTGCGGCCGCAGGATCTCCTTGACCGCCTGGTCGGGGATCTGCTCGATGTCCTCGAAGTTGATCATCTGGTCAGTCTTGAGCTGGTCCACCCACCAGCCGATGGCTTCCAGGGGCAGGCCCTGCAGTTCGTCCTTCTGCGGCGTCACGCCCGGCGCGCACCACTCGTGGGTGTTGCTCGCCAGGCCCGCCGCCTCGTCAATCGCGAAGATGTAGGCGCGGCTCACGTCCAGCGCCTGTCCCATCAGGGCCAGGCTCTCCGCCAGGTAGCGCTCGACCTGCACCTCCTCGATACCGGCGGTGGAGATCTCCGCCAGCAGGCGCTGCAGCCGCATGGTCTGCCGGAGCGCCTGCTCGGCCCGCTTCTGCTCGCTGATGTCTGCCAGGACCCACAGCAGGCACTCCCGGCCCGCGAACGGGAAGCGGTCGCAGGAGATGAGCGCCGTCAGCTCGCTGCCGTTCTTGCGGCGCAGGCGCGCCTCGAAGTTGCGGATGCTCTGCCCGGCCGCGAGAAGCGCGTCGAGGGCCGCCAGGCCGGCGGGGTCCGCGAACGCGTTCAGCTCCACGCTGCTGGCGCCCAGGATCTCCTCGCGGGAGTACCCCGACGCGGCGAGGAAGGCGGCGTTCACCTCCAGGAAGCGGCGGTCCGGCCAGCCGGTCACCGCCATGGGCGTGGGGTTGTCGTGGAACAGGCGGGCGAAGCGGTTCTCCTCCTCGGCGTGGCGCGCCGCCGCCAACTCGGCCTCGAGCCGCCGCTGCTCCACGAGGCTGATGTCGATGCAGTACATCTCCGCCTCGCCCTGGGCGTTGCGGGTCAGCATGTGAGACGAGAACACCGGGATGCCCGAGCCGTCCGCCCGCTTCAGCACGAGCGGCCCGGCGGGGAAGGCCGGTCCGCCCGCGACCCACGCCGAGACGCCCGCGATGACGCCCTCCCGCATGGCGTCGGGGATGATCAGGTCTTCGAGCTGCCTGCCGAGTGCCTCCTGCGCGGTGTAGCCGTAGAACTCCTCGCTGGCGCGGTTCCAGAAGATCACCTCGCGCCGGCTGTTGTAGCCCTGCACGGCGATGGATGGCGTGTGCTCGAACAGCACGCGCAGCCGCCGTTCGCTCTCGGCGAGGGCTTGCGCCGCGGCCCGCTCCCGCGCCGCCGCCTCCAGGTTGTGCAGCGCGTAGGCCAGGTCGCCGGCCACCTCGGCCAGCAGGCTGTGCTCCTCGGGCTCGTTTGCGAACGCCAGGGGCGCGGCCACGGTCAGCCAGCCGAACACGCGCCCCTCGTAGGCGATGCGCGTGGACAGGGCGCAGGTGTTCGGGACAATGGGGCCGCATACGCAGTTGACGCATTGGGTCAGCCGGTCGCTCAAGGTGTGCACGCCCTCCGCCTCGAGGCACTGCCTGCCGCACAGGGGCACGTAGCCCTCGTCGAGCCGGGCGGCCATGGGCGCGTAGGGTCCTTCCTCGATCGTGCCGCTTCCGACGAGGCGCGCCTGGAATGCAGGCGCGGCGGGCGCGCCGTCCGCGGTCGTCACGATGCGGGCAACCCCGAAGCCCCGCGCCTCCACCAGCAGGCGGCAGGCCCCGGCCAGCAGGCGCTCCCGGCCGGTCTCGCGCACGATGAGCTGGTTGATTTCGCGGATGGCCGCCAGCACCCGGTTCAGGTGCGCGGCGCGCTCCTCGGCGGCGCGGCGCTCCTCCTCCAGCGACAGCGCCCGGGCCAGCATCTGCACCGCGCCGATCTCGCCGGCGGTGAACGCGCGCGGCTTGCCGTCCACCACGGCCAGCGCGCCGATGGCCTTGCCGCCGAGGCGCACCGGGTGGCCCAGGTACGCCTTCAGCCCGTAGCGGCCGACGGCCGCGTCGGTGCGCTCGTACTCGGTGCCCTCCAGGTTGCCCAGCACGATGGTCTGGTTCTGGCCGCGGATGGTGGCCTCGTAGCAGATGTGCCCCTGCGGCGCGTCCGAGCCGGGCAGGTCCGGCGGCAGGTTGTGCCCGCTCCAGACCACGAGCGAGCGGCCCGCGTCGTCCAGCCGGTTGTAGAGCGCCGCCGCTCCGCCCGTGATTTCGCAGGCGCCGCGCACGAGCAGGTCCATGTTGTGTTTCGAATCCGTCCCCAGGTCGAGGAACAGTCCTGCCACGGCCTCGGCGGTGCGGCGCAGGGACTCCCGCTCCTCCTCCGCCTTCCGGCGCAGGCGCTCCTGCTCGCAGGCCCGGCAGGCGACGGCCATCTGGTCGAGAATCTCCTGCAGGGAGCGGAGGAAGGGGATCGAAAACGGCCGGCACGATTCCCCGGGCTCGGGACACGGCTCGATGGCCGTCACCAGTCCCGCGTGCGCGGGGGCGGCCTCCCCGGCGGTCTCGAGGAACAATACGCCGTAGCCGGGCAGATTGAAAAGCAGACACCACCGGCCCTTGCGCGCCCGGACCAGCGGCAGGCGGCCGGCCCAGGCCGGCCATAGCTCGGCGCGCGCGGGCAGCCCTTCGCCGCCCAGGAAACCTTCGAGATCGCCGCCCTGCGCGAACGGGCGCGGCAGGGAGAAGACCGTACGCCACGCGAGGCGTCCGCTCTCCGGGCTCTCCTCGGCCGCGAGCACCTGCGCGCCGCGGCCGTTGAGCAGCCGCAGCAGGGCGGCGACGAACTCCCGCAGCACGATGTCCAGGTCGAGGCTGCGGCCCACCCTGAGCGACAGCTCGAGCAGGATCTCCGCCTCGAGGGCGCGGTCATTCTTCATGGCAGAGCACTCCCAGCACCACGGTCTTGTTGTAGAACTCCAGGAACTCCCGCCCGCTGTTGGCGATTTCGCCCAGCGTCAGCGCCCCGGACAGGGGCGCATGGCCCCCGGCGGTAACGAGCTCCTCGACGATCCGCTCGCCCAGGAACAGCACGCGCGAGATGCAGTCGAAGCACAGCGCCGTTCTCCCGGCCGGCGCCCCGGCGGGCAGGGCGGCCAGCGCCCGCGCGCTGGCCAGCGCCCCGGCGGCGATCAGGTCGTCGGGCACGCCGTGGAGCAGGCGCACGTGGCTGCCCCGGGGCACTTCACCCACGCACACCAGCCCCCCGCCGGGCTCGGTCTGCAGCGGGTCGCGCACCACCAGTTCGCCCCCCAGCCGGGTGATGCCGAAGGGGTAGCCCTTGGCGATGTCGAAGAAGTTGTCGGTCGTGAACGTTCGGCCGGCGTGGGGCTCCACCAGCTCGCGGTACACCTCGAAGGCGGGCCGCCAGTCGAGGGTGCGGATGACGTTGCGCTGGGTGTCGGTGACCTGCATGGCCTCGCCGATGGGCGCCCAGCCGTGCGCCACCCCCACGCCGCTTGCCAGGGGCAGGCGCGCCACGAGGGCCGCGTCCGCCACCAGGCCCTCGGGTGTGATCAGGCAGGGCTTCTGCCGGAACGAGAGCGACCCCGCGCCGCCGCCCAGGAAGTTCTGCTCCAGGCCGAACACCTCGAAGAGCGCCTCCACCAGCGCAGCGATCCGCTTGCCGAGCCCGTCCACCAGCACTACCAGCGTGGCGTCCGCGCCGGGCCGTGTTCCCCAGCGCTCCGCGAAAGGCGTCAGCGCGGCGGCGTAGTCGGCGTTTGGATCGCCCAGCCCAGGGATGCAGGCGATCTCCGGCCGGGCAGGCAGGGCCAGCGCCAGCGTTCCCCGCTTGTGGTTGCGCGACGCGTGGATGATCTGCGGGAACACCCCGCCGAAGACCGGCTTGGGCAGGGCCCGCAGAATCGGGTCCAGCGTCTCCGGGCTCCAGCCGTTGGCGTCGCAGGCCAGCACCATGAGCCCCTCCACGCGCGCCTCGGCCGAAAGCTCCATCGCCAACCGGCCGAAGGCTTCGACGCTTCCTGTTGGGTCAAAACGAGTGTTCATCATTTCAGCCTCCTGTCGTTTCATTGCGTTCTTGTCGGGCGCGACCCTCGCTTTCGCCGCCGCAACCGCCGACGACCCGGATGAACAGGTCAACCAGCGACGGGTCGAAATGCGTGCCGGATTCCGAGCGTATCTGCGCCAGGGCGCGCTCCTTCGTCCAGGCCGCGCGATACGGCCGCTCCGAGGTCAGCGCGTCATACACATCGGCAAAGGCGAACACGCGCGCGCCAAGGGGGATGGCCTCACCCCTCAGCCCCCGGGGGTAGCCGGTGCCGTCCCACTTCTCATGGTGGCAGTAGGGGATCTCCGCCGTTTCGGCCAGATAAGGAATGCGCACCAGCCACTCGTAGGCGTATCCCGGATGCCGTTTCATCAGGACCCATTCCTCGTCCGTGAGCTTGCTGGGTTTCAGCAGCACGGCATCGGGCACGCCGAGCTTGCCGATGTCGTGCAGCAGCGCCCCGCGGCGCAGATGCGCCATGGCCGTGTCGTCGAGTCCCATCTCCTCTCCCATGCTGACTGAAATGGCGACGACGCGCTCGGAATGCCCCTCGGTCTCCTTGTCCCTTAGATCCAGGGCCTCGACCCAGCCCTTGAGAGTGGCTTCGTGGGTCTCGCTGAGCTCAGCCAGGGATCTTTCCAGCGCGGCATGTTCGTCGCGCAGCTTGCGGTAGCGGTTCAGGCGCGTGACCGTGCGCACGCGCGCCCGGAGCTCGGAGCGGTCGAAGGGCTTGGAGATGAAGTCGTCGGCCCCGGCCTCCAACCCCTGGAGCCGGGAGCCCCGGTCCTCCAGCGCGGTGACCATCAGCACCGGCGCCTCGGCCAGGTCCGGCGCGGCGCGCAGCCGCCGGCACACCTCGAAGCCGTCCATGCCCGGCATCATCACGTCGAGCAGGATCACGTCCGGCTTCAGGGCCGCGGCCCTTTCCAGGGCCTCCGGCCCGCCGCCGGCCTGGTGCAGTTCGTACCCTTCGGCCTCCAACGCCTCGGTCAGCGTCTCCCGCGCCGAGGCGCTGTCGTCCACGATCAATACAACGCTCTTCTGTTCTGTCATGAGGTTTTCTCCTGATTGTTGTCCGCCGCTTTGGCCAGCAGCGTGTCGATCGTCCCGATCAGTTCCTTCATCCCCACCGGCTTGCTCAAGTAGGCGTTCGCGCCGGCCTCCAGGCAGCGCTCCTCGTCCCCGGGCATCGCCAGCGCGGTCAGGGCTACGATGGGCGTGTGCGCAAAGGCCGGATTCGCCCGCAGGCGCTTCGTGGCCTCGATCCCCTCCAGGCGCGGCATCTGGACGTCCATCAGCACCAGCCACGCAGTCAATCGCCACTTGGTCCCTGCCAGAGTTTCGCTGCCTGCACCATTCCCATTGTCGCTCTCACAACCGGCTGCGAACGCGCACACCATAACACCGAGTATCGTCATCCACTTCATTTCTGTACTCCCTTCTTCTGCCGAACTCAAGCATGAGCGCGAGCGCCAGGCCGACTTCCTCGCGAAGCTCTCGCATGACCTGCGCACGCCTCTGACAAGCATCCGGGAGTTCGTGTCGATCCTGCAGGACGGGCTGGCGGGCGATCTGACCGATCAGCAACGAGAGTATCTGGCCATCGCCCTGCGAAACGCCGACACGCTCTCGGAGATGCTGGAGCACCTCCTCGTGCTCACGCGGATCGAGCAGGGCAGGTACAGGGTCTTCCCGAGCAGGGTCAGGCTCCAGGATCTCCTCGCGGACGGGGCGTTCCTTGCCGGGCCGAACCGGATGGGAAAGCAGGTCGATCTTCGCGTCCTGATCCCCGAGGCGGTCCCCGACATCTTTGCCGATGCCGATCGAATCCGCGAAGCGATCCGAAACATCCTGGACAACGCCGTCAAGTACTCGGGCGACTCGGTCGAAATCCTGGTCCGGGCTGAAGGCGGCTCCGGTCACATGGTCGACTTGAGCGTTCGGGACAACGGCCTGGGGATGGCCCCCGCGACGATCCGCAGCCTGTTCCGTCGCTTCTACCGGGGGAGCGCCGCCCGAAAGGCGTCGCCCCGCGGCCTCGGCCTGGGGCTCGCGATCGTCAAGGAGATCGTCGCCAGGCACGGCGGCAGGATCGCCGTCCGTTCCGCGATAGGCGAAGGGACGGAGATCCGCTTGAGTCTGCCCAAGTACGAGCCGAAGGGAATCCTGGTCGGTTCCCTGCGCAGCGCGTGGCGGGGAATCGCCGACGGCGGGGAAGGCTTTGGATTCGTGAAGTCGGCTGTCCGGGGCTGGAAGGGGGCGCAGACCCCCTCCGCGCGAGAGCTGGCGCAGCTCGTTCGCGAATCGTGCCGGCGGCTCCTGGGGCCCGAGGACTCAATCCTCGCGAACGGGGAATCCGGCCCATCGATCAGCCTTCTGCTGGCGGGAGAGAAACAGGCGATGCCGGAGGCGATCCGTCGGGTGCAGCGAGGCGTCGCCGATGGGTTGAGATTCAGGTCGGGAATCGAGATCGAGTGGGGAAGCGAGCCGATCATGCTCCACTCGGAGGACTACAGAAACCCGGAGCAGATGGCGGCGGCTATCCGTTGTCGGGAGGGCTCCGCGGAGGGATTGGTGAATGTCTCGTAAGCGCATCTTGGTTGCGGACGACGATCCGGATATCGTTCTTGCCCTGAGGATTCGGCTCGAGGCCGCCGGATACGGGGTGATGACGGCCATGGACGGCAAGCAGGCGGTCGAGGGGATTCGCAGCTCCAACCCTGACGTCGCGATCCTCGATATCAACATGCCCGAGGGAAACGCGTTCGCCGTCCTCGATGCCTTGAAGGAGAGCGGCCACCAGAATCTGCCGATCATCTTCCTCACGGCGGACACGCAAGAGAAGTCGCAGGTCAAGGCCTTCCACCGCGGAATCCGTCACTACCTCACCAAGCCGTACGATCCGAAGACTCTGCTGGTGCTGGTCGAGCATGTTCTGCGGGAGGCGAGGGAGAGCGCGGCGTAAGCAAGCCCGGGATTCGGCCCGCGGCGTGGGACTTGCGCCCGCCGCCCTACCTGCCGAAACGCCTCGCCGGACGATCGCCTGAGACAGGGCGGACGAGTCTATCAGAGCAGCCTGCGCGTGGTTGCGCCCCCCCCCGATCCGCCGCACGAGAGGCCGATAACTCCAGCCGGGTCTTCTGCTGCTTGCCGCGTTGCGCGGCGGGAGGTGGAGCCGGCGCCTGGCCCGGGACCGATGGACCGGGCGTCCCGCTACTCCCTCTCGATGTTCCCGACCTCGCCCTGTCGCGGCTCCATGAGGCGGATCTGGTGGGGGGTGGCCTTCTCGCATGTCCTCAAGCGCAGCAAGTGGATCGTCACCCCGGTCGCCGCTCCGATGAGGAGCAGCCTGAGCCACCAGGCGGAGGCGAAGAAGCAGACCCCGATCCCGATCGTCAACCAGAGCGCGAACAGCGCCCTAGCCTTCTCCCTTCGGCGGAGTCCCCTGCCTTCCCGGTAGTCGCGGACATACTCCCCGAACCAGCGGTTCTCGAGGAGCCAGCGATGGAAGCGCTCCGAGCTGCGGCCATAGCAATAGGCGGCCAGCAGAAGAAAGGGAGTCGTAGGTAGTAGGGGCACGAAGATCCCCACGACCCCAAGGGCCACCGACAGCGTGCCCGCCGCCTGGAGGAGTGTTCTGGGCAATCCGTGAGCGGACTTCGCGCCGCGGATCCGGGGCGCCATGGGTCAGAAGTAGACGCCGAAGCCGGCGACGGGGGTGATCCTGACGCCCTGGCTGTAGATGCGGTATGGGCGGCCGCCGAAACACCCGTAGGCGACATCATCGAGGTTGTGGCGGTTCAGCACGTTCAGGACATCGAGGTAGAAGAAGGCGTCCCTCCGGTCGCCGTAGACACGGTGCTCGAGCTTGACGTCGAGCCTGCGGTAGTCGGGCAGGCGTTCGCCGTTGGCCTCGTCGGCCGGGATCTTGATGAGGTTGTACGGACCCTCGCAGCCGACGACGGGTGTGTAGGGGCGGCCCGAGGAGATCCGATAAGAAGCGGAGATGATCGTCCCGCTCGTGATAGGAACCTCGAGCGCGAGCTGCCCCATTCTCGGCCGGTCGTGATCGCTGGGCCGCAGGGCCTTTGATGGTCCCTCCTTCTTGCGCGTCCTCGAGATGGAGTAGGAGACCCAACCCGTCGCATAGCGACCCGCAGGACGCCGCAGCGTCATCTCGATCCCCTCTCCCTTCCCCTTCCCGTCGCCGTGGATCTGCCCGGGGGCGGGACCGGCCGGGTCATCCCAGCGCGCGAGGCTGCCATAGAGCTTCCTGTAGATCTCGACCGCGCCTCCGAAGCCGTAGAGCAGTTCGAACTCGCACGATGCGGAGAGATGCTCGGCGGCGCTCGGCGGAAGTTCGCCCTTGCCCGCCTTGAGGAGGGATGTCGGCTCCAGGGGAAGCCCGGCGACGACGGGGTTGTCGTAGAGGGGGAAGGGGCTCTGTCTCACGATTCTCCAGCCGACTCCAGGTGTGACTCGCTTCAGTCCGCGGAAGCGAAGCGAGGCGTAGGGCGATCCCTTCCTTCCCTTGGTGAATGGAATCCTCTCCAGGCGGCCGCCGGCGGAGACGGCGAACGCCCTCGCGCTCCAGGTTCCCTCCGCCGATACGAAGCCCCCCTCGTCCTTCGCGAGCGCGAGATCGGGGACGCGGTCCTGGACGGCGATGAAGCTCTTCCCGGAGAAACGGTCTCGGCTGACCTCGGCATCCAGCCTGGTCTGGAACGAGGAGCTGAATCCCCAGATGATCTCGCACGACGCCAGGGCGCGCCGGAGTTCGGCGACCGTTTCCTCGGAGACCCTGTCGTCCGGGCCGCGGAAGCTGGTCGAGCGATCCCGTTCCGAGAGGGAGAGTCCGACCCGGGCCATCCTCGGCCCAGGCTTGCTCCCCAGACGGACGCCAAGCAGGTAGGAGTCGGCCGAGCGATCGAGATTGCCAGTCTCTCGGTCGCGCGAGGCGACGGCCGTCACGGAGCCTACGAGCGCGCCCACGGGGCGCGTCGCCTTGGCCGAGAAGTCCTGGAAGCTGCGATCCTCCACGTCCGGCGGACGCTGCAAGAGGAGGTTGTAGAAGCTCATCCGGCCCGCGCCGAGAACCGAGGCCTCTCCGCGAGGGATCTCGCCTCCCAGGGCAACCGATCCCAGATCGTAGCGGAAGTACGCGCGCATTCTCTTCGGCTGGGCGGGGCTCAAGAGCGTCACGCTCGAGAGCGCGTTTCCGAATCGAGGCGGAAGCGCTCCAGGATAGAGTTCGATGCCACCGATCAGGTCGTCGTAGACGACCGAGGTGAAGCCCTCGAGGTGGATCGGCTGCAGCAACGGGAAACCGTCGAAGAGGACGAGGTTCTCCTCCGGCTCTCCTCCGCGCACGACGTAGCGGTCGGAGAAGTCATCCCCCGCCGCGGCGGCGACCCCGGGGAGCGACTGGATCGCGCGCAGCGGATCGGTCGCGACCGTCCCGGCGGAGCGCCGGATCGTCACACCGGTCAGCGTCCTCTTGCTCTGGGGAACGGAGGGATCGGGCCGCGCGGATGTGACATCGACCGGCTCGAGGGTGGCGATCCTGGCCTGGAGCCGGACGGAGATCTTGAGCGAGCGTTCGTCGCTCAGGACGATCGTTCTCTTCCACGGCTCGAACCCCACGTGCTCGACGCGGAGAATCTGCTCTCCCGGCGGCAGACCGTCGAGGCGGAACTGACCCGACGCATCGGTCTCCGTGCGCGCGATGGTTCCCACGAAGACCGCGGCGATGCCGACCGGCTGCTTGCTCTCCTGATCGATGACCCGTCCCTCGAGAAGCGCGGCGTGAGCCTGCCCCCAGAGCCCGGCGAGGAGGACTAGAATCAGAGATCGCCTCAGCATCGATTGGCTACCCGATCCCTTTCCTCCGCACGCGACCAGGTTCGGCCTCGCCGACGGCGTCCTCGCGGTCAGGCGTCTGCCGATGGCGCGGTCCCGCTCTTGGGCGGGCGCTCCTGCAGGGCCTCGTGGATCGTGCGGGCCGCGATCTTCCCGTGTCCCATGGCGGCGATCACGGTCCCGCCCGCGCCGGCCTGGGAGCCGATGATGTCCCCTCCAGCGCAGATGATCGGGATCTCCGGGGGGGTTTCTCCGGCCGCGACGGCCGCCTCCTTCCCGTCCAGGGAGAGCTTCTTGGGGTCGATGACGAGCTGCCCCCACTTGTTCGTCTTGAGGTAGGGCGTGAGCCTTGCCAGCAGCGGATTCGGTCCTTGCCCGATCGCCATGACAAGGACGTCGTACGGTCTGCGGAAGTTGGAGTCCGGGACCACGACGGGGCGCCTGCGGCCCGAGTCGTCCGGCTCGCCGAGCTCCATCCGGATCATCTCGACCTCCTTCACCCAGCCCTCCTCGTCCCCATAGATGGCGACGGGGGCGTGAAGGTAGAGGAAGTTGATCCCCTCCTCCTCCGCGTGGTGGATCTCGTCGCGGCGCGCGGGCATCTCGTCTCGCGTGCGGCGGTAGATGATGTCCACCTGCTCCGCGCCCAGACGCTTCGAGACCCGCGCGGCGTCCATCGCGACATTCCCGCCGCCCACGACTCCGACGCACTTTCCGTGGTGGATCGGGGTCGGCGCCTCCGGGAAGGACCGGGCGTTCATGAGATTCGCCCTGGTCAGGAACTCGTTCGCCGAGTAGACGCCGTTGAGCTGCTCGCCCGGTATGTTCATGAAGTAGGGAAGGCCCGCGCCGGTGCCGACGAAGATCGCATCGAAGTCCTGGATCAGCTCGTCCATCGTGATCGTGCGCCCGACCAGGGTGTTCAGGACGATCTCGACTCCGAGGGCTCGCAGGTTGTCGATCTCGTAATCCACGATCGCCTTCGGGAGGCGGAACTCGGGGATCCCATAGATCAGGACTCCTCCCGGCCTGTGCAGGGCCTCGTAGATCGTCACCCCGTAGCCGAGCCTGACCAGATCGGCCGCCGCCGACATGCCGGCGGGCCCGGAGCCGATGATGGCGATCGTCTTCCCATTCGGCGGAAGCATGTCGGCCTTGGGCCGGATGCCGCGCTCCCGCGCCCAATCGGCGAGGAACTTCTCGACGAATCCGATGCCCACGGGCTCGCCCTTCACGCCCCGCACGCAGACCATCTCGCACTGGCTCTCCTGCGGGCAGACGCGGCCGGTGATGGCGGGGAATAGGTTTGAGCGGCAGATGACCTGGAAGGCCTCCTCGTAGTTCTCCAGACGGACGGCGTCCATCATCGCGCGTATGTCGATCTCGACGGGGCAATAGGGGACGCAGCGGGGGTCCTTGCATGCGATGCATCGGCTGCTCTCGGTCCAGGCGATCTCCGGCGTGTAGCCGAGCTCGACCGATGAGAAGTTGTGGACCCGGACCTCGGGGTCCTGCATCGGCATCGGCGACTTCGTCTTCTGCTTGAGGGCTTCCTTACGCGCCTGCTCCCGATCCATCGCGTCTAGCGACCCTTTCCTGGCTGATGTACTGCCGATTGCGCCTATTCAAGCCCGCGAAGTCGACGGCGTAGCCGTCGAAGGCGGGGCCGTCCACGCAAGAGAAGCGCGCCTGATACTCGCCCTTCGCGTGATCCCAGATGCTGACCCTACAGCCGCCGCACATCCCGGTTCCATCGACCATGATCGGATTCAAGCTCACGATGCAAGGGATCCGGGAGGGGTCGTACTCAAGCGAGGGGTCGTAGGCGTCGCGAAATCCCTTGCCGGCCATCTCCTTGACGACGGCCTCCATCATCGGAAGGGGACCGACGGCGATCACCTCGGCGATCTCTCCCTCGCGTTGCTCGAGCACATCGTGCAGGACACCCGTCACGAACCCCTTACGTCCGTATGAGCCGTCGTCCGTCGTGACATGGATCTCCGTCGAGATGGCTCGGAGTTCCTCCTCCAGAATCAGGAGGCGCTTGGTCCGCGCGCCGATGATCGTGATCACGTGATTGCCGAGGTCGTAGAGCTCCTTCACCTTGGGCCAGATCGGGGCGATCCCGACGCCGCCGCCCATGCAGACGACCGGTTTCTCGTGGCGCCTGACCTCGATCGGGGTGCCCAGGGGGCCAAGGAGATCGAGTATGGCGTCGCCCGCTTCGAGCTCCGCCATCTTGCGAGTGGAGAGGCCGACGATCTGAACGATCAGGGCGATCGTGCCCGCCTCCCGATCGTACGCGGCGATCGTGAGGGGAATCCGCTCCCCCTCGTTGGCTGTTCGGAGGATCACGAACTGCCCGGCCTGCGCGTGGCGAGCGATGAGGGGCGCATCGACGACATACTCCAGGATCGCGTCCTCGCCCTCGACCAGGGTTCGCTTCTTCAGGATCGCGTAGTTCTTCCCCTTGAGGGTGCACTCGGTATCGCTCATGCTGCTCGAACTCCTCGTGGTGTCCAGACGCCGCGCCAACGCCCCCGCCCGATCCCATCGCCGGATCGCGATCCGGCCCGCACGGCGGCCTCCGAGAGGGGATAGTCCCGCGTTAGTTCTGCTCACTCCAATCTAG
>Ga0194110_10004601_pt1 | contig 16640 bp, 15 predicted proteins | sample TA2Kig1200mmetaG_FD_146192 | JGI IMG/M metagenome (GOLD analysis project Ga0194110, IMG submission 146192) | Freshwater microbial communities from Lake Tanganyika, Tanzania - TA2015032 Kigoma Deep Cast 1200m | ecosystem: Environmental > Aquatic > Freshwater > Lake | place: Tanzania: Lake... | reverse complement strand
GGTGACGATGGTGTCCGGAACCGGGTTGGTGCGGAACACAGGGGTGTACAGCGAGATGTTGTCGGCGCCGTTTGCGATGGTGATGCCGGCAACTCCGAGCAGGCCCCCGGCGCTGATGGAGCTTTCGTCGTCGTCGTCATCGTCGCCGCGACGTCGGAGCGTACGAATCAGCCCGTACACACCGATCGCAAGTGGGACCAGGCCCAGCAGCCCGACCCATTCGTCCGGGACGATGGTCAGGCCCGCGGCGGCGAGGCTGCTGATTGCGACCAGGGCGATGAAGCCGAGGTACTGCCCGGCCACGACCTTCCATCCCGGGAGGGCTCCGCGTGCGGACGCGAGAAACAGAACGGTGAGGACGACGATGTCGTCAATGTTCGTCGCCGCGAACAGGCCGATGGCAGCCACGATGGTTCCGATCATCGGGCGTCGCTCCCGTACGTCTTGCACAGATCGACCTTGAAACCCGTCGCGGCGAGGAGGCGCTCGGCCGCTTCGAGAACATCGATCACCTCAGGAGTGGAGACAGAGTAAAAGTTCTGCCGGCCCTCACTGCGGGCAACGACAAGCCCGCATTCGCGGAGGCATCCAACGTGCTCCGACACGGTCGATTGCGCCAAGCCGAGCTCATCGGTCAGGTCCCTCACCCGAGCTTCACCGGCTGACAGCCGACGCAGTATCGACAGGCGACTGTGATCGGCAAGAGAGTGGAACAGGGAGACGGCAGCTGCAAGATCTTGTGTCATCGTCACCCGCCGATCATATCGGTTTTCACCGATGAACACCGGGCGTGCAAAACCGATCGGTTTCGCACCACCCGCAGGGCCGTCGACGAGGTGCCGGAATCTCGCGGATCGTCGCGGTGCAAAACCCCGTCGCAAAACCCGAATTGGTGCGAAATTCAGTATAGCCCTTTTGCATCATTTGGTAGACTGGGAGGGTTGAAGGGAGCCACCGTGGCCGAGTCTCAGATGAAGATCGAGCAGCAGTACCCGGAGCTGTTCGCGCAGCTCGACGACAAGCAGCGTCGTGCCGTGGTGCAGTCCCTCGCCGCCGGCTGGCACGAGGGCTGGAAGCCCACGCGCGAGGACGTCGAGAACTTGACGGACTACGTTCGCGGCGCGATCGACGCGGCCGAGTACGACCGTCGTTCGGATGCCGCAGCTCACCGCGCGGCCGAGGCGTCTCGACGCGCCGCCGGCATCGTCGGCGCAGCCTGACGTGGCTGACGGGTTCGACACCTGGGAGTCGTACTTCTACCCCGAGACGTGCAGCCCGCAGCTCGGCAACGGGACGCTGCGCAACAAGTTCGATGAGCGCGACTTCTTCGAGCTGAAAGAGCGCGAGTACGGGCGTACCGCCCGCCGCGGCGCAGAGCTGGAAGCGGGGATGGTCGATATTCCGAAGACGTTCGACGCGGACCACTTGAAGGCGATCCACCGGCACCTGTTTCAAGACGTCTACGAGTGGGCGGGGGAGTACCGGACGGTCAACATGTCGAAGGGCGCGGGACGCGAGTTCGGTCGCGTCGACGACGGCGAGGTGGACCGCTACCTGTCCGAGGTGCACCAGCTCGCCACGTCGACGGACTGGGCCTCGATCAGTCGTAACGATTTCATCGCCACCAGCGCCACCGTGTTCGCGTACGTGAACCAGGCGCACCCGTTCCGCGAGGGCAACGGGCGCACCTCGAAGCAGTTCATGCACGACCTTGCCGAGGGCTCACCGTTCCGGTTCGAGTTCGACCGGGTGACCCCCGAGCAGTGGAACCAGGCATCCGCCATGAGCCGTCCCGACATGTTCGCGTTCGCTCCCGATCCGACGTCGCTCGTCCCGGTGTTCCACGCGATCAGCGTCGAGAAGCCGGCCCCCGCGGCCGACCCTCTCGCAGACGTCCGAGCCGTCATCAGCGGCAGCTACCAGCGGTCCCCGAAGGAAGCGACCAGGGGCGCCGGCCAGAGCGGCCAGCAGCCGCCCCAGGCGCGCCGCAGCGGCCCCGGCTACATGTCCGACCGGTTCCCGACAGGCGGGCTCGAGAAATGACCGTGCCAGGCGTCGTCATCATGGCCGCGGGGAGCTTGACGATCCTCGTCGGGATCGTCGCCCTGTACTTCACCGTGCGGCACGTCGACGATCTGCGCCGCCAGCGTGCATCCCTCGCCGCTATCGCCGTCATGTACGGCGGTTTCCTCGTCGGGTATCTCGGCGTGTGCGTCGACTCGGGGCAGACCCCGAGCGTCGCGGTCACGATCTTTGTCGTCGTCGCCGGGGGAGCGCTGGCCCTGTGGGGGAAGAACATTCAGCGGGCATCCGAGGCCCGTCGACAGAGCGAGGAGGAGCAGCGATGACGAAGGTGATCGGATACGCCCGTGTCTCGCGTCGGGAGCAGAACCCGGAGGCGCAGGAGGCCGAGCTGCGCGCGGCCGGCGCTACCCGTGTGTTCGTCGACCACAGCGAGTCCAGCCGTATCGCTGCGCGCCCTCAGTGGGTCGCGTGCCTCGACTATCTCCGCGAGGGTGACACCCTCTTGGTGCGCCGCCTCGATCGTCTCGGCGGCAGCGAACGGATCATCCTCGACACGTTGAACGAGCTGCGCGAACGCGGCATCAACATTCGGAGTCTGACCGAACCGCAGATCGACACGACAACCCCGATGGGCCGTGCCCTGTTCGGGATCGTCGCCGTGTTCGCAGAGCTGCGCATCGACACGATCCGGGAGAACACGCAGCGCGGCATGGATCACGCTCGCGCGCAGGGGAAGCCGATCGGCCGACCGTCGAAGCTCAGTGCCGATCAGCTCACGCAGCTACGTCGCATGCGGGAGGACGACGGGTTGAGTTTCGCGCACATCGGGCGCGTGCTCGGCGTCGACAAGTCGACCGCCTCCCGCGCCTACGCCGACCTGTCTCGCGACGTCGACGAGCAGCAGCCGGCAGCGTCCTAACCGGACGTCATCACTACTCTTTCCCCGTCCCCCTGATACATGCCGCCCTTCACAGCACGGCACCCCGTCAAGGGTGCGGCTTGTCGCATCACGTAAGTGACGCGATGCGCCCTTGACGGGGTGTTGGGCTGTGACACAATCCCGGGCATCAGGGGGAGGGGGAGTCCTCCCAACGAGGCCGCGGAGCGGTCGGACAGTTAGGGTCCCGCTGTCCACCTGTGGGCGGGTGGAGCCCGGAGGTAGCTCGGGCCGTCCACAGGTGGTCAGGGGGATACGTCAGCCGCCGTACGACTGTCCCTCGCCGCCGTTGTCGGCGGCGTCGGCCGGCGGCGTCGCCGCGGCCTCACCCGACGTCGACTTGCGCCCTTGGCGCTTGCGCGGTGCGCGCTTCTGTGCCGCCTCCGCGAAGCCGATCTTGCGCAGCTCGGCGGGCGTCCATCCGGCGTCGATCGTCGCGCTGTAGGCGCGTGCGTCGTCACGCTCGGCAGCGGCGACCTTTTCGCGCTCCTCGCGTTCAATCTCAGCGATCCGCGCCGCGGATGCCTCACGCACGTCTGCGAGGTTCTGCCGAGATTCGGCCAGCTCGCGAACCGACGTCAGTCGATCATCGAGTGCGCGCTGAGCGCGCTCGATTGCTTCCTGGGGGGAGAGCTCTTTAGCCATATAAGCAGCCTACGGATGCTGCGCCGGCCGTGCGAGGTTCTTCGCGCTTGCAGCAGGACCTTTGTGGCGAAGTAGCGACCACTCCCGGCTGTCGCCGTGAGCCACTCTTCTTCGATTGTGGCCCGGAGCAGGCTATGCAATTATGTGCCATAACCGGGCTCGGCCTCTCGACATGCGTCGAAAGGTGCGGCACACTCGACGTGTGCGGTCCCCGCAAGGGCGGGGTCGCTGCGCTGGGCCGAAGGGAGGGTGAGCATGTCCGATGAGACGCCTACGCCTCGCCCGTCCGAGCGTCGTCGACGCGTGAACGTGCCCGGCGGTCGTATGGCCCGTCACGTTGTGACCGCCAGCCCCGAGGAGGAGGGCGCGCTGTTGCGCCTGGCCCTCGCTCAGGGCGTGACGATTCCGCGCCTTCTCGTAGAGAGTGCGCTTGCGCAGGATGCGGGCGAGACGGCATCCGAGCGTCGCGCGACGATCACGAAGCTGTACGAGCTGCACCGCCTCCTCGCCGCTATCTCGAACAACGTCAACCAGATCGCGAAGGCCACCAACGCCACGCGCGAGCTGCACCCCGAGACGTCCGCGACGCTCGCAGCGGTGCGCAAGACGGCGATGCGGATCGACGAGCTGACCGACGAGCTGAGCTTGACGTGATGCCGAACATCACGCGGGGCGATCGCATGTCGGGCCTCGTGACGTATCTCGTCGGCGGCGGTCGCCACAACGAGCACACGGAGCCGCACCTTGTCGCGGGCGACGACGCGCTCATGGCGTGGTACGACGACGCCGAGCTGAGCCGCGACAGCGGCCTGGCGATCGCGCGTCACCTCGACCGCCCGCACAAGCAGCTCGGGGTCGACGTCAAGGGCGGTCACGTCTGGCACGCCTCCCTCTCGCTGCGCGCCGAGGAGGGCATCAAGACCGACGCCGAGTGGAACGCGATCGCCACCGACTTTGTCGCCGCGATGGGGTTCGACGACAACGACGGCACCAAGGCACCGTGCCGTTGGGTCGCAGTCCGTCACGGCCTGTCCAAGTCCGGTAACGACCACATCCACATCGCCGTCAACCTCGTCCGCGAGGACGGCACGAAGGCCTCTACTCACCTCGACTACGTGCGCGCGCAGAACGCCGCACGAGCCCTCGAAGTGAAGCACGGCCTAGAGCTGTTGGAGTCGTCGAAGGGCGAGCGCGCCACGCGCGGCTACAGCCCCGCCGAGCAGGCCAAGGTCGAGGAGCGTTCGGCGCTGTTCGCACAGCGCAAGTACGAAGCGCACGCCGCGCAGGTCGGCGGCGACGTCACCCCCTGGCACCAGCTCGACCCGCGCGAGCGGCAGACGCGGATCACCGCTGAGATTCGTCTCAACGCTCCCCGCAACGACCTCGCCCGCAAGGTGCGCGCGTGCGCCAGCGCGAGCGAGAACGAAGCCGAGTTCGTGCGCCGTCTCCGACGCTCCGGTGTCGTCGTCGTCCGACCCCGCTACGCGGACGGCCAGACCGACGTCATCACCGGCTACTCGGTGGCCGCGAAGCCCGCCGGCGGCGAGCGTCCCATTTGGTACGGCGGCGGTCACCTGGGCCGCGACCTCACCCTGCCGCGACTGCGCGCCGAGTGGCCCGACAACCCGACCGGCGCGATGGAGGCCGCGGCCGAGTGGAACGCGGCGAAGCGCAACCAGCGGCCCGTGGCACCGGGGCGCGAGACAGCTGAGCCCGACCCCGAGCTGTGGGATCGGTACACCGCCGAGCTGGGCGAGCTACGGGAGACGCTGCGCTCGGTTCCGCTCGACGACCGCGACACATGGGCGCACGTCGCGCGGCAGACGTCGGGAGCGTTCGCGGCATGGTCTAACGCCGTCGAAGAAACACCCGGCGACCTCGCCGCGGCATCCGACGAGCTGGCGAAGTCGGCACAGACCTACCGCGGCCACACCAAGCCGCAGAAGGAGGGGCGGGTGTCGGCCGGCGGTGCAGCAATGCTCCTCGCTAGCGCCATTCGAGGCGGGCAGGGAACCGCCGCGCAAGCCGCCATGCTGCGACAGCTCATGAACCTCACCCAGGCTGTCTATGACGCGGCCAAGGCTGCACAGCAGGCACGCCACGCGGAAGCGATCGCCACCGATATTCGCGCCCGTCTCGTGCGCGTGCGCGCCGCCCTGCCGGCGACGTCGACAATGGCCACCGCGGTCGCGGCCACGAAGACCGAACCGCGCCGAATCGACATGTCCGCGGTGATCGACGAGGCCACGCGCGAGGCGCTGAACAAGATGAACCGGGCTGAGAAGAACCGGCGCACGGGAACAACCTCGCCGCTCCCGTCGAAGATCGAACCGAGCCGACCCCGCACGCCCACAACCCGGCGGCCCGACCAAGGCCCGGAACGATGAGAGGAGCACGTCATGGCCGATGAGAGCGACGGCATTGCCGAAGCGTTCGAAGGGCAGCTCCGCGTCGCAGTAACCGCCGCCGGCCGCGTGGGAGAGATCATCGCCCGGCAGCGCGAGGAAGCAGCCCGACGAGCGCACGCCGAGAGTCAGCAGCAAGCGCGGGAGCTGGCATCCCGGCTCGAGGCCGAACGGCAGTCCGCGCGCGCCGAGCTCAGCGGCGTCTACCGCAGCGATTGGTGGGAGCGTGCGACCCCCGAGCAGATCGGCACGACGTTGGCCACGGCCCGCGCGTGGGGCAATGAAGACAACCAGGCCGTGCGCGTTGAGGCGCACATGCGCGACGAGCTGCGCACCCGCTACGGCGTCGACGTCGCCCAAGCCGGCGGCGACCCCCTGGCGGTGCAAGCAGCCGTCGACGCCGAGCTATCACGCCGGCAGTCCGAAACGGAACGCCAGCGCAGCACAAGCGACGCGGCAGAGACGGCGCTGCTGATGCGCGAAGCCGACCGCGCCGACCGCCAAGCCGAGGCAGCGGACGAGCGCGCACAGAACACCCCGCAGGGCGTGGGGGAGCGCGCCCAGGCGCGCGAGGAGGCACAGTCGCACGAGCGCGCAGCCAAGTCGGCACGCACCAATGTCGGCCCCATGTACGACTCCGCGAAGCGCCGTGAGGACGAAGCGAACCTGCTCGAGGCCAACGGCATCGACAAGGAGGCCGTAGCCGCGAAGATGAGCGCCGACGTCGGCAACGCCAAGCCGGCGACCGATGCCGTGAAGGGCATGCCTAGGGATGCACAAAAGGCGCGGCCGTCACGCTCGGCGGCGCAGCGCGTGCAGCGCACCGAGATTGGCCGGTGAGGTCGCCCGCGCGTGCGCGCGTCACTCGTGGCGTAAGGGCGGCAACCGATGGCCGGGTGCTCGTGCGTAGCGGAGCGTGAGGTCGTCAGGACCACTCGCCTCGGGCATCAACTTTTCGATCAGATCCTGCTCAACGCGCAGGTGACGACCGCCGACGAACTGCAGAGATAGCTACTCCGGTGTCGCCCCACAGCGCATCACACCTAGACACGTCTCAAACCGGGCGACGCGCTTGTTCACCTTGGTGGCCAGTCGAAGAGCTGCGGCCTGCCACAATGACGCGTACATCATCGATAGAACCGGCGCCGTGAAAACCGTGGCCCGAACTACTTAGGAGCTTTTCATGGGCCGGTTCATCGTCGACGCGTTAGCAAAAGTTGAATTCGAGGATCGTGCTCTCGCTCATCTCGAACGGGTGATCACCTCCAAGCTCCGGCGTAATGAGTCCTTCACGTTCACCTGGAGGGAAGACATCAGCACGGGGGGAGGCAGAACAACGGTGTGGTTGCACCCAAGCTCAAACATCCTCTTCAAATTTCACGGGTCGCGTCCCCCTCAGCTCAACCGGGACTGGCTTCATGCCCTGACGGAGGTTGCCGCTGGCCCGCACGGGCTGTACATCGTTCCCGAACCGCAGGGGCCGCCAGCACACCGCGAAGCGCGAGAACCCATGACGTTCCGCATCGCGCAGGATGAGCAGGATTTCTCTCCGCACGGGCCGGTCATCCTCGGCACCGAATGCCCGCCGGAGCAAACGCGGTAGATGCTGCCGGAGGCCGCCCATGCTGGTGGACCGGGGGCGGGGGGCGTGACCCCTCAAGGTGGTTGCGGACGAGGGCGTGGGTTGTGAGTGTGTGCTCACCACGTCATCGTTGAGGGAGTTTCGTATGGTCACCGCTGTCGCTTTGAACTGCACCCTGAAAGCCGGGTCAGCCCCGTCCAGCACCGAAAAGATCTTGACCGAGGTCGCAGCGCAGCTGCTGCAGCACGACGTCACCACCGACATCATCCGTGTTGTCAATCACAACGTGCTGCCGGGGGTCGAGAAGGACATGGGGGAGGGTGATGAGTGGCCCGCCCTGCGAGAGAAGCTACTAGCAGCGGACATTCTGGTGTTTGGAACGCCCACGTGGATGGGGCACCTGTCCTCCGTCGCCGCGCGGGTGCTCGAGCGTCTGGACGCTGAACTGAGCGAGACGGACGCCGACGGGCGGCCCATTCTGTTCGGGAAGGTCGCCGTCGTCGCCGTCGTCGGCAACGAGGACGGTGCTCACAAAATCAGCGCCGATCTGTTCCAAGCGCTGAACGACGTCGGGTACACCATTCCCGCCCAGGCAGTGACGTACTGGAATGGCGAAGCGATGCACGCCACCGACTACAACGACCTGGACCAAACCCCCGAGAAGACCGCCGCCACCAACGCCACCATCGCAGCCAACGCGGCGCACCTGGCCCGCGTGCTGGGGGCAGAGAACTTCCCGGCATGACGGGCGGCCGTCAAGACGGTAGGACAACGAGTTCGGTCATGCGAGAGTGGGTGGACACAGCGGGGCGGTGGCGAGCCCGCCCCGCTGTGTCCACCTTCTCGGCGACCTGCCGCATTGAGGTCACCCGCGCGCCGTCTACGGCGACGGGTGTGACGTGCAGCTGCAGCCGGCGTTAGGGGTGAAGGAGGACCTTGGTCCAGCCGTCCTCGCGCTTGTCGAACCGGGCGTAGGCATCCACGGCGTCGTCCAGGCTCAGCTCGTGCGACACGATGAAGGAGGGAGCGGCCTTGTCGTGAATGATGAGGTCGCGAAGCTCCCGGTTGTATCGCTTGACCGGGCACTGTCCGGACCCGATGCTGATGCCCTTTTCGAACGCCTGCCCATAGTTGAACGCGATGCGTCCGCTCTTGGCGGTTTCCGTTGCCGCGTCGGGGTCCTCAGGGACGTAGACGCCGACGACACCAATGTGTCCGGTTGCGCGGACGACCTCGACGAGGTTATCCAGGACGAGTTCGGGATGTTCTTCGCCGTGTGCGTCGTGCGCCTGGTAGCCCACCGCTTCGACACCGCAGTCGACTCCGAAACCGTCGGTGGCGTCCATGATCCGCTCGGTCTGGTTGCCGTCGGACAAGTCAATGGCGGTGGCGCCGATGCTGGCCGCCAGCGCGAGCCGGTCCGGTTCCTTATCGACAACGAATACCTGTGACGCGCCACGGATGAACGCACTGTGAGCAGCCATCAACCCCACGGGCCCGGCGCCGAAGACCGCAACCGACTTGCCGGGGCCGACCATGGCCAGCTCGGTGCCGTGGTACCCGGTGGGGAAGATGTCGGACAGCATGGTGAAGTCCGCTTCCTTGTCCTTCCCGGCGGGAAGCTCGAGGAGGTTGAAGTCAGCCCACGGCACACGCAGCAGCTCGGCTTGACCACCCCAGTAGGGGCCCATGCCCGGGTACCCGTACCCCGCGCCGGGCTGGCCGGAGGGGTTTGCCCGCAGGCACGCGGACGTGAACCCATCGTTGCAATTGCGACAAGTACCGCAAGCGAGGTTGAAGGGTACCGATACGCGGTCGCCGACCTTGATGCGGTTCACCCCCGGACCGACCTCCTCCACGATGCCCATGTTCTCGTGGCCGAGGACCATGCCCCCTTCCAGGGGCGCTCGACCCTCATACGGGTGAAGATCGGATCCGCAAATGTTGGCGGTGGTGATGCGGATGATCGCGTCCAGCGGCTCCTCGATCCGCGGATCGGGGACCTCCTCGACACTGAGCTTGAACGGTTCCTTGAAAACGACGGCACGCATGATGCGTCTCCTTCCGCGTTGACGCCGGCCGAGCCTGACGGGCTAAGCCTTGCGTCACCCAGTCGAAATCACATCAGCGCTTCCCGCACCCCCTTGCAAATCGCACACTCTTGCGTCATCGACACGACGTCGCGTCATCCACGTGCCTGCTTGACGCGAGGGACGCTGACTACGTTGAGCGGGCGCTGCTAGCTAGCAACCCTCTCTCCACAAGGATCGAGCTGGACAAAGACGCGGGCCCGTTCCCGCTTTTGGGGCGAAGTGGGAGACACGCCGCTCGATCACCCTGCGCGACGGTGCTCGCGGGTTGGATGCAGCGACGGGTGCCGCTTCGTCATCTGTGCCGCGCTTTCCAGGCATGTCGTTTGACGTGTCCAACCCGGCGGGAGAGAGTGTGAGGGTGTCCCACTCGAGAAGTCGGAGTGGGGGGTTTTCGAGTGGGGCACGATAAAACCGTGCGGCTTGTGATCGCGGTTCTGCGGCAACCGATCCGTCTCCGTAATTGCTTCGGAGAGTGATAGACCCTCCCGTTCCGCGCCCCTTGCATTCGGGAGGGTCTTCAACGTGACGATCAAGAGTCGCGATGCCGTGGCTAGTGAAGCCTGACGTATCACGGCGATCTCCGTCCGTCCTCGCCGTTTGGCTGCAGCGCTTCTCCTACGGCTGTGAGGCCACAGCGGCTCAGCGTCGCCTCGGTGCCCACCTCATACGCCGAGCAGCGCGTCTCGTACCGGACGGAGAGCTGATCCGTGCGTCCGGGAGCTAGTTGATCGTCGGCCAGTCGCTGGTGAGGAACGCCTCGATCGCGCGATGGCGGAACGTGTAGACCTTGCCGCGTCCGATGATGCCGCGCACGCGATCGAGGCGTTGTGACGGCGTGCCGGCATCGGTTGCTTTGGCAAAGCCCGCGCGTGCGGCGATCTGGCCCTGACTCCTGTCCCGTGGGGGAAGTTCGGCCATCGCGGTGACGAACTCTCGTTCTCTCTGGGGGAGGCGCTCAAGGATGCGCTCGACGTGGGAGATCGCTTCGGGTTGCGCCTGGCGCCAGCCCTTCTGGACGTCGTCGCGGGTGATGACATCACCGTCGCCGGCGTACCACGCACGTTGCCCGGCCAGCTGAAACAGGAAAGGCTCCCCCCGGCACACATCGATGATGGTCTCTGCCGCGTCAGGCGAAAGTCGCACCAAGCCCATCGTTCCTTCGGGGGAGGGCACCTCCCATCCCGACACGATGAGAGGGCGAAGAGCGCTTCGCAGGTCGTCATCATCGATCGGTTCCAGAGTGGTGGTCGCGAAGCGGCGAGCGAACGTCGCGCCCTTCCGGGCGCCTGAGCGGTCATCGAACTCCGGCAGGCCGGTCAGATACACCGCGATGGGCAGCGAACGGGTCACAACCCCCACTGCGGGGACGTCGACGTCGACTTCCCGAGTGATCGCGTCCCCCAGTGAGATGAGGACCTGCGACAGCAGGTTCTCATCGGTGATGTTCTGCACCTCGTCGACGTGGATGAGTACTACCCTGCCCTGGCGGATGGCGGCATGACCAACCTCGACCAACACCTCTGTTAGCGCGATATGCGGCTCGACGCCCACCCGATCGCGGAGACCCACCGATACGCCGCTCGCTGCAACCGACTGCACCCGATCCAGCAGCACCGTGATGCGGTTCTCCCGCGCCGCGGCCAGGCCTGCTTCCTCGGCGAGCCTCAGGACCTCCGCAGCAATTCGTTTTAGTGGATCTGTACCAAGTGCCAAGCGGATTTGGGGGGTGACCCAGTCGCCGTCTCGCTCAGCCTGCGCCGCGATTCGGCGGACGAGGGAGGACTTACCTAGCCCAGGTTCGCCCAGTATTGTGCGGCCACGCTCAAACAGCCCTGCCTGCAGCCGCGGCCGCAGAACATCGCGCCAGTCACTCAGCTGCTCCGTTCTGCCTGCCCAGATCTCCGGCACTACGTCAGACCCTGGTTGGAACGGGTTTGAAAGCGCGTTTCGCATGTTGGTAAATTTAACACGGACCTTGTCGAGAGCGATGTCGTTGGGCGGGCGTGGGGCGACGGTGGCGGCGACTCAGGATTAGTGGGGGTGGGTCGCGGCCAGCGCTTTACAGGGGGGCGTGCGCGGAAGGTGCGCAGGCTAAGACGATAGTTTGGGACGACGGCCGGCGGGACGCGGAGTACGCGACTGAGGACGACCCCGCAGAATCACTCCCGATTGTGCCCGCGTTTCTTTTCGCTCTCGCATCCTGACTCGTCCCACGCTTGCCGGCTCGCCCTCGGGTGGGGAGCGTTCGTTGTCTTGCTCGTTGCGAGTCCCTCGCTCGCGGGGCCCCTACCGGTGTTTGTTCTGCTCGCGGCTATCGGCGCGGGCGTCATCGTATGCGCACTCGGCGTAACGGAGGCGGAGCGCCCCCCCGACTCGGTGACCCCTACGGCATGCTCGTGCGACGTTGTCGATCGTTCTGGTCGAGGTTATACGTGTCAGGGCAAGTGGGGCGGTACGCTGAGAAGCTCGGTAAGCGATGGGATAGCAGTGACCCCGGATGTTCTGACAGGAAATTTCGCCTCCCAAGATGACACGCTGCTGGAGCACGGGTACGCCTTTATGGGCGCGGTGCACAGCCTCGTTCAGACCTCTCGCTCCGCCACCAAGCCTGATCTCATCTTGGCCGCGTTGACGCACTCGTTACGTGACGGAGACAAGTCGCCGGATGAGCTCAGAGGCATCGTTCATCGCGTATGGCCGGGAGCAATGGTTGACCTTGGGGACGTGAAAGCCACATTGTCTATGGGGCAAGAGTTGGGCCTGCTGCGGCCTGTCGTCGCGCTCGATGATGTTGAACTCTGGCAACTCACACCCCGCGGCGTTGAAGACGTGCAACGGCAGGAGGGATGGGTCGAAAAGTTGCGGGGGCGAACGGCCCGCGCCCTACGGGACAGAGCCCTGAGCGACCTTGATGTGACCATCACACCGCAGACGGCAGAACTCTGGCTTGAGCGTTTGGTGCACGCACTTATTAGCGGCATCACGACCTCGCAGGATGCTTACCTGGGGCATGTCGATCATCTCGTTGGGAAGCGTCTATCGCCTCGAAAAGTTGATCGCACAACGGTTCTTGCTCAATTCGATGGATTGAAATCGGACCCGACCGTTCTCGAGTTTCTTAAGGGGTGCGCGCTTGCCGCGCTCGACCCGCTCGATCCATTCGGTGACGAACTGGTTTCCCTAATCACAACTGGTTGCGTTTTGCACTCTTACGTCGCGGGGCGCGATTCGGCTCCGGTTCTTGATGCGCTGGGGTCTCCTGCCGGGCAGCGGGCGCTCATAGATACCCCGGTCCTCTTGGATTTGATTGGCCCTGCGAGGGTTAGCAAGACCGTGGAGCTCACAGTTAGCGCGGCGGTAGCAGCGGGGTGGGAGGTGATTGTGGCCGAGCACACAATTGATGAGCTATCTGGCCTTCTGGAATCAGAGCTACCTCGCATCCGACGAAGCTTCACCGACGCCCATGAACGGGGAATCAAGAGAGAATGGTTCGCGAGCTTGGCCGCGGGCCAGCTTCCTTCATACGCTGTCGAAGTGTTGAGGGACGGAACTTACCGCTCCTTGGACCAGATGCTGGGCGCAGCAACCGCCCTTCCGGACAGGTTGCGGCACCTTGGTGTGACCGTCAGACCTCATTACAATGAGGCGGACAGGGCTAACGTCGATCGCTGTAAGGAGGCGCTCGAGCTAGAACTGGAGGGGTTATCCCGCTCATCGAACGCGGTTCAACGTGATGCTGAATCCATGGCCGTGGTGTGGCGGAGACGTCGTAGGCAGACTGCGAGCGACAGGTGGCCCGGCGGATGGATCATCACGCCGGACCGTCATCTCGCGGGCCCCTACGGCGCTGTAGCCAGGGCAGACAAAATATCCATCAGCATGAGCGTCTCGCAATGGAGCACACTCATCTCGATAACTGTGCCGCCAACGGACGTCGTTTCGCTTGCCGAAGCGGCGGCGACGCAGCTAGTTGAAGAGGCCATGTGGCTTCTACCGTCAAGATACCCGAGTGACATTGCGTTGGAGCTTGCCGAGCGATTGTCACCTGCGCGCGGTGGTTCTGACACCGATGTTCGGTACGCACAGATGACCCTGGACCTTGCTCTCGACTCCGGCACCAAGGAACGGACCGCGAATGCCATCGCCGCGGACGTCCTGTCGGCTCGGATAAAGAGGCAGGAGCGACTCGCAAAATTGGAGGTTGAGAGCGCAAGCCTGTCAGTTGCCGAGGCCGAAGCCTTACGCACCGCGGCGCAAACTCTTGCGGCAGAAAGGGCAGTTGAAGCACGTTCAGCTCGGGAAGAGGTTCGTTCTGCGAATACCCGTCTTTCGGGCCTTGAGGCGCAGCTCGCTTGGCGTCGTAAACAACTAAGAAGAGTCCTGTGGTCTGTGGCGATCGCCGTTGTCGGACTTTTCGGACTCGGCGCGGCAGCTCTCATGAGTGCTTGGACGATAGTGATGGTTGGAATGGTAATGGCGTTCGCAGCCGGCGCCTGGATCCTCTACCGCTGGTGCACCACAGAGGATGCGAGCCTTACTCGCTTGTTGTGGGCTGCGGTAGCGGAGGGCCTGGGGCTAGCCTCGGCGCTGGTGGGCCTGGTTGTTGACTTAACGGGGCCCGGCTCATAGGGATGCGACCCGGTGAACTCCATTGATCGTGCCGGGACGCATTACGCATCGAGGCCAGAGACGATCAGACGGATGCCCCCTCCTAAGGGCGGGAGGGCGCATCCGTCTGCGAGCCGGCACAGGGGTGGAGCCGACGTAGTGTCGAATGTACGGTCAAGTTCCGTCACCGGGCGGGCAACAAGCCCGATCGCGGGTCACACTAGGGAAACGAGCGGGTGACATACCTAGTCGCACCACCACGCGTGCGGGGACCGGCCCTAGTGTCGGCGACATTCGCGTCGTGCACTGTCTCCATGTTGCCGACGCGCTCTTACCACCAGCGACTGGCGGGCCGTTCACGCGCACGACTGTCACCGGACTCTTCAAACCATGCGGAAGCTCCTGCCCTCGAGCTGCCGGCTCGTGACCACATCCCGTGGTCTTTGCCATATTGCCAAAGCCTCTCGCCGGCAATGTCGCGTTCAGTAGCGCGAACCGAGACGCACCGGCGCCGCAGCCTCCGCCAGAATGATTGGTGAGTGAAGGCACCTGGCCGGATGGCGCAGAATCCAACCCAATGCGCCGACTGATCCGAAATACTCGGTGTGGCCCTCTCGATCCGCGCCCCTTGCACTCGGGAGGGCCACACCAGCGATACACCTATCCTTACGGTCACAGTGGCTGCGGCGCGAGCCTGGACGTGTGAGCGGTTGAGCGGTTAGGCGTCGGGAGAGGTTTGTCTGCGTGTCGAAGAGGATTACGCAAGCCGGGTGAGCTGTGCTGGTGGCCAACATAGAACAGCGTATTTACATCCCGGCTGCCGGATAATGCGCAGGCGGGCCTATACAGGTGCGCCTGGCAAGGCAAAGACCGGCGGCCCTATTTACTCAAAGGGGGGACAGGAGACTCGAAGTCACCGGTTGGCCCCGTACCGCGAACATGAATCGCTAGGCCAAACTCGTTTCAGTCAACTGACATGATAAATACTATCGGCTGTCCCGTCTGCACGTTCTAAGAATGCCGGGGGCCAGTTTGTAGGGGCGCCTGTCGCCTCGGGCACCGCGACATCGGCGGTTCCTCGGCTGCTGTCAGGGTCTGCAGAGGTGACTGCCCGGTGTCATTAGACCTGTCAATCGCGGATGCCTCTGACCTGGGGTTTGACATATCGGTTGACACGGCGGCGAACCCCCGCTGTGCCACCCCACTGGTCAATTCCGCCGGTCGCGGTTCGTCAAGACGGCGGGTGTCGGGACTGACGATACCTTCAAGGCATGGGACATCTGCCTGCCAAGACGATCGCATCGACGCTCCGCGATATTCAGAAGAGCGATTTTGTACTGCCCGCCATCCAGCGCGAGTACGTCTGGAAGCCGTCGCAGGTGGTGCGTCTGTTCGACTCGATTCTCCGTGGTTACCCGATTGGGAGCTTCCTCGCGTGGAGGATCGACCCTGAGACCGTCGCGAAGTTCAAGTTCTACGGGTTCCTGAAGGACTATTCGCAATTCGATAAGCGCCACAACCCGGACCTCGATCTACCCGACAAACAGGTCACCGCAGTCCTCGACGGTCAGCAGCGTCTGACGTCCTTGAACATTGGCCTACGCGGCTCGTACGCGGTTCGGGAGAAGTACGCGCGCCACAACACTGCCCACGGGTACCCTACGCGGCGCATGTATCTGAACGTGCTTGGTGAAGCGGCGCCGAACGACGCAGGGCTGAGATATGACTTCCGCCTACTCACGGACGAACAGATCCGCGAATCGGCTGGGGACGAAGCACACCACTGGTTCCCCGTGACCAAGATCTTCGATGCCACGAACGCCATGCAGCCAATGATGGAGCTTGCACAACTGGGGCTGGGGAACAACGAATTCGCGATTCGCGTCCTGGGTGAGCTCTACGACGCGGTGCACGCGAAGGAAAGCCTCCAGATGTACGAGGAAACGGACCAAGACGTCGAACGCGTACTCGACATCTTCATTCGCGTGAACTCCGGTGGCACGACACTCTCGTACAGCGACCTCCTGCTGTCGATCGCAACAGCGCAGTGGAAGGAGCGCGACGCGCGCGACGCAATCCACGGGCTGGTCGATGCCCTCAACTCGACCGGAGCCGGGTTCAGCTTCTCGCAGGACGTCGTGCTCAAGGCAGGCCTGATGCTCGCGGGAATCAGCGACATCGCGTTCAAGGTGAAGAATTTCAACACGGAGAACATGGCGGTGCTCGATCGCGAGTGGGACGCGATCGGCGACTCCCTGAAGCTCGCAGTGGGCCTGCTCAGCGACTTCGGCCTGTCGGACACAACTCTGTCTGCCAAGAGTGTCATTATCCCTGTCGCCTATTAC
>Ga0194110_10004596_pt1 | contig 16648 bp, 22 predicted proteins | sample TA2Kig1200mmetaG_FD_146192 | JGI IMG/M metagenome (GOLD analysis project Ga0194110, IMG submission 146192) | Freshwater microbial communities from Lake Tanganyika, Tanzania - TA2015032 Kigoma Deep Cast 1200m | ecosystem: Environmental > Aquatic > Freshwater > Lake | place: Tanzania: Lake... | reverse complement strand
TTGTATTTCATTCAACCAGTGGTGTACCATTAACGGTGAACCCATGAATGTGGAGTTTGGCATCGGAAACCCACACGGACACCTGTGGCGGGACGAAGACGGTTTCCTTGGCGATATACGGCGTCCACCGTACCATATGTGCGTGTGGCGGCGCGAGATTGCACAGAGCGAAGTATTTAATCCTGTATACGGAGAAAACGGTCAGTCCACCGAAGACATTGACTGGCTTATGCGCCTGTATCCAAAGGTACAGACAGAGCACCATATTCCTGATGCTCTGCACGGGTACATTTACAATTCACAAACAACGGCTTCACTGATTCCACAGGAGCAGCAGTGAAAGTCATAACATTCAGTTTGTGGGGGGAAACCCCCACCTATACCATAGGTGCAATTAAAAATGCCGACCTTGCAGCACAACTGTTTCCTGATTGGACCTGTATTTTCTATTGCTTTGAATCTGTTCCTGCGGACATAATTAAAGAATTAGAATCCCGTCCAAATGTGATTGTGCGGCGTGTGGATGGAGAGTACAATCCTACTGACAGCCGTGGAATGTTCCACCGCTTCTTGCCTGCTGATGAAGATGGAGTAGAGTACATGATGAGCAGAGATACTGATTCCCGTCTATCCGAGCGTGAGCGTCTTGCGGTAGAGGAGTGGCTTGCCAGCGGAACTGATCTTCATGTGATGCGTGACCACCCGTATCACGGAGCACCCATGCTTGGCGGTATGTGGGGTGTAAAGGGTGAAAAACTGAAGGGAATCGCACAGACAATGGAAGAGTTTAAGCCCACTAGCGACAAGGGACAAGACCAAGCGTTCTTGTGGAAATGGGTATGGGGCAAGGTGCGTGATGGCGAACTCACGGTATGTGTTCACGATCCGTTCTTTCAAAAAACTCCTTTTCCTTCGGGTGCCGCCCGTGGGGACAGCAATGGCGGTGTGTGGTTTGTTGGGCAGTGCTTTGATGAACACGATAAATACAATAGTCAAAATGATTTAGATATTATGATGAAGGTAGGAGGTAACTAATGCAAGCGATACTTCTGTATCATCATCTTGGTCTTGGAGATCATATTGTTTGTAATGGACTAGTTCGCACAGTCTGTGAAATGATTCCAAACTCTAGGATATTTCTACCCACGAAAAAACACAATTACATTAGTGTATCAAGGATGTATTGGGATGAACCAAGAATAATTCCTTGTGAAGTTAATAGCGATATGGATGTGCAACACCTCTCACAGTTAAAACTTTGCGATAAAATTATTCAAGTCGGATTTTCTAAAGTTAGAGAAGATTGGGATATATCTTTCTATGATACTAACGGATTTCCTTTTGAATACAGATGGTCAAAATTTAAAATTGTCCGAGACAAGTCACGAGAAAGTGCCTTGAGACAAAAATTGGGAATCGAAAAGAAAGAAAAATTCATTCTAGTACACAACAAAGGTTCTAATGCAGAATATGACCTAAAAATAGAAACAGAGTACAGAAAGGTTTTTGTACAGCCTGTTACAAATTGTATGTTGGATTGGTGTGAGTTGACTGAAAGTGCTGAAGAGGTACATTGCATAGACAGTTCATTTGTTCACCTAGCACAGTCATTGAATGTCAAGCGTGGTATTTTTCATAACATCAGAACCATGAGTACTTCATTTAGTTTAAAGAATTCATGGGAAACCGTAGACTACAGAAACGAGAAACCAAATGATTGATTATTACGGAGAAACAGGTGATTGGTCGCCTCTTTCAACGGCTAGTTGTTACATATGGACAAACGGTTGCTATGATGTTCTTCATGTGGGACATCTTCGACTTTTTGCAGAATGCAGCAGACATATAAGGAATAATCCAGGGTCTATGCTCATGGTTGGTATTGATTCAGATAAAAGAGTCAAGGAACTAAAGGGAGATACTCGCCCTATAAACGACCAACTAAAACGAGCAGAAATGGTTCTATCAATAAAGGGAGTGGATGGAGTTTTTATTTACGACACCACCGAAGAACTAGAATCCATCATTTCAGAACTCTCGCCCAAAGTCATGGTGATTGGAGAAGAATATAAAAACAAGACAGTTGTGGGTAGACAACACTGCTCTGATGTGGTATTCTTCCCAAAGGTAGAAGATTTTTCTACCACCAATCTCATATCTCGTTTTAAACAAGCAGTATCATGAAACTTTTAAAACTAAAAACAATGACACGAGGATGGTTGATAGGAGACTTTGAACCTTCTATATTTAGAACAAATAATTTTGAGGTTGGAGTATTAACGCACAAAAAAGGAGAGAATTGGGCGGAACATTATCACAAAATAGCAACCGAATACAACGTTCTTCTCAAAGGTAAAATGAAAATAAATGAAACACTTATAATAGAGGGAGATATATTCATAATAGAACCAAATGAAACAGCACTTCCAGAGTTCATCGAAAACTGCACTGTTCTTTGTATAAAAGTTCCTTCTGTGATAGGCGATAAATATACTGATAAACCAAACAAAAAGGGATAAATTATGAAAATTGTTATGCCGATGGCAGGTCTTGGCTCTCGTTTCAAGATAGAGGGATACGACATTCCCAAGCCATTGATTGAAGTTAACGGAAAGACTCTAGTAGAGCACTCTGTCGAGTCTTTGGATATTGATGGAGATTACATCTTCATCACTAGGAAATTTGACAACGAAAAGCACAACGAAGAGTTGAGTAGAATTCTGAAGAAACTCAAGCCTAACTGTGTAGAAATTCGCATAGACCAAATGACTAGAGGGGCTGTGGAGACTGCTCTCTTTGCTAGGACTCTGATAAACAACAACGAAGAACTGATCATCACGAACTGTGATCAGATACTGAAGTGGAATTCTGAAGCGTTTCTCAAAACCTCTCGTTCGGAGGGAATGGAAGGTTCTATTCTTCTGTTCTTCTCTAATGATCCCAAGAACAGTTTTGCTGTTGTAGGAGACGATGGAGTAGTGACGAAGGTTGTCGAAAAGCAAGTCATCAGCAATGACGGTTTGGTTGGGGTTCACTACTGGAAGCGAGGTAGTGACTTTGTGAAAACTGGAGAGAGTTTACTAAACTCCTTTGAGACAGAAGGTCGCAAGGAGTGTTACATTTCCGAAACATACAACTACCTTATCGAAGAAGGAAAAAGGATAGCAGGGATTCGTATACCAAGCAATCAGTTCATTGCTTTGGGAACTCCGAAGGATCTGTCGATGTATCTTGGAAAGATCAGGGAGTTTTACACAGAGAAACCAAAGACTATCTTTTGCGATATTGATGGAACAATCCTAAAGCACATCCATCGTTTCAGCGATCTCATTGAAACTAATCCAGTTGCTCTTCCTGGTGTTATCAAGAAGATTAATGAGTGGGACTCGCAGGGACACAAGATTGTTCTGTGTACTGCTAGAAAGGAGTCTGCTAGGAAGATGACCGAAGAACATCTAACCAAACTTGGTTTGTGTTGGGATGTTCTCTTGATGGGAATGACTAGTGGGTGCAGGGTGTTGGTCAACGACAAACTTAATCCCCAAGACGCTGACAGGGCAAAATCTGTAAATCTGATTACTGATGGTGGTTTTGAACAAATTGATTGGAGCAAGTACGGACTATGAATAATTTGCAGTACAGACAAGCCATGTCCTACAATGGGCTAGTGGCACAACGAATGTCTCATCTTCTAGATGTCATGGACTTTTCAAAGGTCAAAACCATACTTGATATTGGGTCTTGGCATCTGAAACAGAGTATTGAGTTCATGCACATTTTCCCAAACGCTAAAGTGTACGCATTTGAACCTAATCCAACATCTGCTGCACTGTGTAGAGAGAAAGCAGCGTCCTTACCGTATCCTCACAATTACCGTGTCTCTGTTGTCGAGATCGCATTAAGTGATGCGGATGGAGAGATTAGTTTCTATCCTCTAGACACAACTCAAACTGGATCTTCCAATCACGGTATGTCTTCAACGTTGAAACTAAAGGACGGCATGGATGGGGCTTGGCACAACGACAAGTGGGTTCAAAAAGAAATCAAAGTAAAGTCTAAAACACTAGACTCTTGGTGTAAAGAAAACGGGGTTGTGCCTGACCTTTTGTGGGTTGATGTTCAGGGAGCCGAGTACAATATGTACAAGGGAGCAAAGGAAACTATCAAGAATCATGTTAGGGCTATTCTTACGGAAGTAGGAATAGTTCCGTACTACGACGGACATACTCTCAAACCTGAAATTGATGGACTGCTCAAGACTGAACTAGGAATGGAAGAATTGGAGTCTGCTTTTGAAATGGCAGACCCGTATGAGGCTAACACTATTTACTACAACAAGGAAAGAGTGTAATGTCCAAGATCAAGGTTCTATTCTCTACGGCAAATGACTCTAAAGTTCTTTATCCACACCTTTACGGACCAAATGGAACTTCTGAAGCAAAAAACTCACAAGAGTCGAATGACTACCTTACCGATGCTGTGTTTCAGTATCTAAAAAATGATGATCAGTTTGAGGTATACGAGTGCCCGTGGATGGTTCATATGTACGAAGATTCCCCTTCAAAAAAAGAAGACCTTACAGGATACGGTTTTACTTTGAGAAAGCAAGTAAATGGGACTCCTAATCTACTTTCTGTTGACGAAGCAATACAGAGAATACAGGCAAAGGAGTTTGATTATGTGGTAATGGACTCTCGTACTGTGAATCCTTGGTGGAATCAGAGGGGGCTTTCTCCGTTTTTTGACAACACTGTAAAAATTCTTCAAACCGTTTTGAGTTGTTATCCTGCTGAAAAGATTTTGTTCTTTGACGGAGAAGACCAAATAACAGTCATAGGTGGACTTGTAGGTAAAGTTACATACTTTAAAAGAGAGTTGCAGTTTGACCACCCTCTTATTCACCCAATCGGGTATTGTTTTCCTGAATGGAAATTTAGAGACGCTTCTCCCGAAGAAAAGACGAAGGATATGGCTACTGTCATTCCTGGAGATAAGTCTACTTATCTCTTCACTGACGAAAACTCTTACTACGAAGACTACAGAACATCTCGTTTTGGCTTGACATGGAAGAAATTGGGTTGGGATTGCTTTAGACACCATGAAATACTCTTCTCGTCCTGTGTTCCAGTGTTCCCAGACATAAAAGATTGCCATCCATTAACCATGACGCATTACCCCAAAGAACTGTGCGCCGAAATACTGGATTGTGGTGTTGTACTAGACGGATATTACAAGCATCAGCAGTATCACGATCTTTACTGTTTCAATAATGTTCGTGTAGACTTCTCAAAAATAAGTAGAGAGTACTACGCTGATTTGTTGGGGAGATTGAAAGATCATGCACTAAAACACTTGACATCCAAGAAGATGGTAGAGTACATTCTGTCAAAGACCAACTGATGACTAGTTCAAACCACAGCATTCTGATCCGAGGCGGAATTTCTTTTGACAAAAGACCAAAATCTTTTGTTCAAGACACTATACCGTCCATCAGAAAGTGGTTTGATGGTCAGATCGTCGTCAGCACTTGGAAAGGACAAGAGGAACACCTTTCCGGATTGGAAAAGGATGTTGATGTGGTGGTCTTGTCTGAAGATCCCGGACCAGGATTCATACAGTCATACAATCGTCAATTAGTGTCGTATGAGTCAGGGTTGTCTGCTTGCACTGGTGATCTTGTTCTTGCGTGTCGAGCCGACTTCGATATTAAATCAGATCCTTTCAAGTACTGGGAAACCGTTCCCAAAAAGAACAACGGCTTTATGCAAGTGTTTGAAGAGCGAGTCATAGCAGGAAACATGATGACTATTCCTCCTCATAGGGCAGAGGCATCAGTTTCTCATTTCAGAGTATCGGACTGGCTTCAGATAGGAAAGAAAAAAGACTTGCAAAAGTGGGCTAGTGTTTTGGAAACATCAAAGCAATTGTACCGTTCCGCTTCTGGACTCAATAATATTTGCACAAGTGAGTACAAGACAGAGCAGTACGGTAGTGAACAGGTGTGGTTTATAAGCCTTCTTCACAAGTATGTTTCTCTAAACTTGAACTTACTGAACTACACGGAAAACAGCGATCTTGCTTGGTACTCTTTGGTAAACAATTTTTGGATTATGAATACTCGTTCGACTCTTGACGCACACAATCTGAACTGGAATTTTCAATCAGAGTTTCATCCTTGGTACATCAGAGAAGAAGAACATCAGCAAGTCTATCAATCTATCTACGGAAAGGATTAATCGTGAACACCAAAGATTTTCTATTCCTCAATCATCACGGAATACCCAACTCCACCTTTATATTTCAGTCTTTCGTAAACAGGGGATACGATTGTGATATTGTGGATGAAACAAATCTAATACAGTTTTTGGAGAGGGGAGTTAACTGCAAGTATAGAGCAGTAGTTCTGTATCTTCATTATCCTCAAACGATTCCCTATACAGACTACATCATTAACAATTTCTGTAGCGACTCTGTTTTAATTCAACATGACGACACGGACCTTGAAGATGTTCAGATTTGGAGCAGTCGTCCTCCTGATCTGGTCATGCAAAGAGAGTTTACCGACAATACGAAGAATCCAAGGCCATGCCCCATTGCTCCTTTTCACTTTCCTTGGGTAGGTTGCAGAGACGATTCAATCACTGAAAGACCGTATGATGTATCATTTGTCGCTAACATGACAAACTCAAGACGAATTCCGTTTGTAAAAAGACTTCAAGAACTGATGACAGGGAGTCTCAAGCATCTAAACTGGTGTGTTAATGTTGAGCCTCACGTAAACACTCCTCTGCCGTGGTACGATAAGAATCTTTTTGGTCCAAAAACACAAAACTTCAAAGAGATAGCAAACAAGAGTAAGATTGGTCTTCACTATTTTGGAAACTCTTACGACTCGCATAGAATTTGGGAACTTGCTAGTTGCGGAACCGCTATTCTGATGCCGAAGGTCCGAGCAAAATCCATGCACGAAGGTGCTATGCCGTTCAATGAGTATGAGATTATGAAAGACGATTTCTCCGATCTAGAAGACAAGATACTGTACCTTCTAGACAATAACAGGTACAAGCAAGTGGGAGATGAAGCAAGACAGGCGTATGAGAGTAGACACTATCCCGAAAAGTGTTTTGAATACTATCACGATACTGTTCTCGCATTCATGCAATCAAAAGGTTCCGACATAAAGGGCAGATACGAATACAGCACATCTTATGTTCCGAATCGGTACGGAATGGTTTGGAAGTAACATGATAATTGTTTCACATAGAGGAAATTTGTCGGGTAAAAACCCACAGAGAGAAAACAGTGTTTCGTATGTAGAGGAAGCCATTTCAGCGGGATATCATGTTGAAGTAGATGTCTGGTTTGTAGACGGCAATTTCTACTTGGGGCACGATGCCCCACAGTATCTTGTTTCTGCGGAATGGCTGTCAAAGCATCCTCTCTGGTGTCATGCTAAAAACCAGAATGCTTTGGAAGAGATGATGAATCTTGGACTGAACTGTTTTTGGCACGAAAACGATAGATTCACCCCAACCAATCACGGATTTTTGTGGTGCTTTCCTAATAACTACAGCAGCAACGGCATAACGGTTGATCTGTCGGATAGGTTTGAACTTCCAAGTAGTCCTTGTATGGGAATATGCACGGATAACCCTAGTAAATGGAGCATGATATGCAAGTAAACAGCAAACTAATATTTGATGTTGGTGCAAACACGGGATCGTTTTCTTCGTTGTATTGTGACGATTATTCAGTCATAGCAATTGAAGCCAATCCTGTATTAGCGGTTCGTTTGAAACAAAACCCCAAGTTCATCACAGAGTCGTGTGCCGTTAGTTCGTATTGTGGAAGTGTTCCCTTTCATCTGTGCGCGGAAGATCAAATGTCTAGTTGCAATAAGGCTTGGCTAACTGAAATGCGATACAGAGACAAGGGCATTCAGGAAACCATAGATGTTCCTTGTGTGACTCTTGACACGCTTATAGAAAAGCACGGACTGCCGTATCACATAAAGGTTGATACAGAGGGGTATGAGTTGGAGGTATTGTCTGGTCTGTCGCACAAAATCAACTCCATACAGTTTGAATACATTGCAGAAGAATTTTGTAATCTGACCCACCCGATCATTCACCGATTGCGAGAACTTGGATACACCAAATACGCTATCAAAGACTTATGTGGTGATTTTGTACCAAACTCATACGAGCAATACACCCGAACAAATACATACAGCACCGCAGATGAGATTCTTGCGATGAACGGATATGGATTAATGAGCGGAATGATACTTGCATTTTGAGAATGAAGCCTGCCTTAACACGCAGTCAAAAGGAAATACAAAAATGAAAGCACTAGTTACAGGTGGAGCGGGTTTTATTGGATCAAATCTTGTGGATCGTCTAATTGCAGACGATCACGAAGTCACCGTGATCGACAACGAATCATCAGACGCTCACGACCAGTTCTATTGGAATCCCGCAGCACGCAACTACAAGTATGACATCAATGATTACACTATGGTTCGCAAACTGTACGAGGGAGTGGACACGGTGTTTCACCTTGCTGCTGAAGCGAGAATTCAACCGTGCATTGAAAACCCTCTAAAAGCAGTGGAATCAAATGTGCTTGGTACTGCAAGTGTGCTACAATGTGCCCGTATTTGCGGTGTAAAGCGGGTAATCTATTCGTCCACTTCGGCGGCTTACGGATTAAAGAATACTCCTCCATTGGTTGAAACCATGCCCAACGATTGCCTGAATCCGTATTCGGTCACAAAAACTAGCGGCGAAGAATTGTGTAAAATGTACTCCAAACTATACGGTTTGGAGACAATCGTTTTCCGCTATTTCAATGTGTACGGAGAGCGTCAACCCCTGCGGGGTCAATACGCACCTGTCATAGGCATTTTCTTGCGCCAACGCGCAGCAGGAGAACCCATGACCATTGTGGGTGACGGAGATCAGAGGCGTGACTTTACCCATGTGAGTGATGTGGTGGAAGCGAACATTAGGGCATCACAGTTTACTGCTCCTGATTACGATATTACTGACATTGAATCGTGTACAATCCATCGGGGATGGGAGTGGGGACAGATTTACAATATTGGAACAGGAGTAAATTATTCGGTGAATGAGATTGCTGCACTCATGGGGGGCGAAACTGTTAATATTCCACCCCGTCTTGGAGAATCGCGGATTACTCTTGCAAACGCATCAAAAGCAAAAACACATCTTGGATGGACTCCACAAGTTTGTCTTGAAGACTGGATTGCTCAGTATAAATAACTATACAAGGAGATCGTGAACATGGCTACAGTATGTCTTTCTATGATTGTCAAGAACGAAACGAAAATTTTGCATGAGTGCTTGGACTCTATTCATCCTCACATTGACTACTGGGTAATTGTGGACACAGGTTCCACAGACGGTACACAAGAGTACATCCGAAAATACTTTGAGGAAAAGGGAATTCCTGGCGAACTCCATGAGCGTCCGTGGGTAGCTTTTGGTCATAACCGTAGCGAAGCACTTGATTTATGTGCTGGTAAAGGCGATTACGCGTGGATGATTGATGCAGACGACCGTGTGGTTGGAGAGTTTAAATATCCAAACGGCAAAAATCTAAATGCCGATGCGTACGCGATTAAGTGTGGTCGAGAAGGGTGTGTATGGTGGCGCAATCAAATCTTTAAGACAGGAATTGGATGGAAGTACGTTGGTGTGCTTCACGAGTACGCCCACTGTGAAAAACAACCACTTCAACAAGAAAAAATTGAAGGCAACTATTTTCTTGAAGCACGCACTCTTGGTCAAGAGCGAAACGGCGGAGTTACACCTGTTGAAAAGTACTCCAAGGACGCTATTCTGCTTGAAGAAGAACTCAAGAAAGATCCAACCAACACCCGTTATCAGTTCTATTTGGCACAGTCGTATTTTGATTCTCAGCAATGGGACAAAGCAATTCAAGCGTACTATAAACGGGTAGAGATGGGTGGATGGGAAGAGGAGTGCTATTACTCTCTGTTCCGTGTGGCACTGTGTGAAATTTCCAAAGAGTCTCCTTGGCCTGTGGTTCAGCAAAAATTTCTAGACTCGTACGATTACCGTCCGTGCCGTGCAGAACCACTTCACGCTGTTGCACGATTTTTGCGTATGAACGGTCGTCCACGAGCTGCGTATCTGTTTGCAAAAGAAGCATCGCAGATTCCGTATCCACAACACGACATTTTGTTTATAGACACCAATGTGTACAGATGGATGGCACTGGACGAACTTGCTGCCACTGCTTTTTACACTCACGACTACAAAAACGGACACGCTGCGTGTGAAATACTTTTAAAGCAAAACCGTTTACCACCAAGTGAAGTAGAAAGAAATCAAAAAAACCATGCTGCTTACACAGAGCAAATTGAAAAAATTCAAGCAGCACAAAAACAGTCTGGAATTTCTGTACCCTTACACACAGTGACTCCTACACAAACTGCTTCTTTGCTAAATACTAGTACTGTAAACAGGAAAACATTTAAGAAGCGAGAGAGAAAATAAATGGCATCAGCGTATTACGACATTAATGCACAGCAGCACTCTACTTTAAATTTTCATGTAGAGTATTACGACAACCAAAAAAATCCTATTAATTTAACAGGATACACTGCTCGGTTTCATGTGCGTCCAAATAATGACTCGTCTAAACTGTACTTAATGATTACTACTTCAGGGGTTACCGGTGGTGGTTTAACAGGAGAATTCAGTGCAACCTCTGGTATTAGTGGAAGTGGCGGTATATTTTTAAACACGGGAGAAACGGGTGGAGTTTTTACGGGCGGAATTCTTATTACCGCTGATGCCACCACAATGGGATACGTTCGTACAGGGTCGTGGAAATACTCTTTGGATATTACAAAAGGTGTCACCACAGAAGAACTCATGCAGGGTCAGTTTGTGGTGTCTCCTAAAAACACCAGATGAAATTAAAAATCAAACAAATCAATCACAAAGTAAATCCTAAACAAACCAAAGGCTTGCTTGTGATTCGCTATTATAATTTCACAGTAAAACCAAAAGAGGGTGGAGTAAAATTATTTAACAATAAACACGCACTGGTTTTAAAACACGATCTGCATTACGGTGTACAGATTATAAAAAATAATAATACTGTGATTTTAAACCAACAGGATTGACTTTAGCAATTCCTGTGTTATGATTCTTGGTATAACAAGACTTTATTATGAATACACCCACACTTGGTTTCTATTGCATTCCCGATACAGGCGCAGAACCCCCGAAATTCGCAACAGACGGTTCTGCGTGTTTTGACCTCTGCGCTCGTTTCCATTCCGATCCTAAAAACTCTAATCCTGATTGGGGCGCGTACAAGTCCGTGACTGCCTACGGTCCTCAGAACATAAAGGCTGAAATCTATCCTGTAAACGGAGTACTAAATGTGCCACCAGGTTGGCGTTTTCTTGTTCCCACGGGTCTAGTCTTGGATATTCCCGAAGGCTACTCTGTGCGCCTCCATGCACGAAGCGGCATGGCACTAAAGGAAGGGTTCGTGCTATCCAATGCCGAAGGCGTGATTGACTCGGACTACACCGATGAACTAATGGTGATGGTGTCCACACACAGTTCGTCTTTGGTGTTCATTCCATATGGAGCGCGAATCTGCCAAGCAGAACTTGTACGCAATCAACCTGTAGACCTAATAAAAATTGCCAATCCCCCACTGAAGAAAACGCAGCGTACAGGCGGATTTGGAAGCACAGGACTGTATTCACTAGACAAAAACACAGGAGGAGTTTGAAATGACACGCGATGAACTACTACAATTTCACGAAGATATAACAAAAGAAGCACGTTCTCTTATGAGTCTAAAAAATCGTGACTACGCAGGAAACGAAGGACTTGAGCCGTTTGCTAATTTTACCCGTGTGGAAGCAATGGGTATATGTAAGACTGAACAAGGGTTCATGGTTCGTCTCACGGACAAAATGAGTCGCCTGTCGTCTTTTATCCGTTCAGGAAAAATGCACATCAAGGACGAGTCTTTCAAGGACACCTGTGTGGATGTGATAAACTACATGGTTCTACTCGCGGCATATCTGAAGGAAAAAGAGTCCAAGTCTAGTTAATGATCACTATGTTAAACATAAACATACCACATTTTTACTGCTACATGAGAAAAGAGCATATGTACCAACATAAGGCTAAGATTGGTGAATTTGTGAATGTTACTGTGTTTGCTGCCCAATCAAATCCTGATAAAGCACTGCTGTTTCATGTTCTAACGGATGACGGACTTGTCCGAAGCAGAGTTCCTATTCATATGCTGTGCCACAAAGAAACTGCACCACAATTGCCGTTGGACTACTTGCAGTTGTGGGATTGCTTCTCTGTGAACTGCACGGTTGTTGCCTACGATTACTTGAAAGCGGCAAGAACTAAAATAGTTTTAAAGGACAAACAAGAACTGTGGGGCGAGTACATGATGACTTTTGATTGGTACGGCAATCCGTACAGTGATGAACCAACACAGTACAAGAGTCTACACCTTATATGGTTGGACAACGGCTGCTACACACTACAACCAAACAACAGAATTTATTGGAAGCATATGTCGTTTGTTACTAAACCGTTTCCCACAAACCCCGACTTCAAAGTTGACAATAAAGTTTTCAGGTGCGAGGCAACCAGCGACCGTTGGTTGATTGATGGGGATGACGATTCGTACTATTACGACTTAAAAAGTGAAAAAAATCAATTAAATGTTGAAAAAGTAGTTGATTTAAATAATAAAAATGGTAAAGTGTGAGCATGATTCGTCATCTAGGCTACGCCTGTCAAAATTTGTCGCTGTGTGAAGGCCGTAAAGCAAAGGACAGATACTTTACTGATCGTACCTTGCGTATGGATAGGTTTTCTATGGAGAGGGTGGGAGAACTCGGTGTGCGGAACTCTGCCGATCTGTTACCCATACTGCAATGGAATGTTGCGAACGACATCAAGTTTTTTCGCATCGGCAGCGGTATGTTTCCGTTCATGGATCACCCCACACTTGCGTATCGCATTAGTGATATGCACCCACAGCACGAAGCAGCCATCCGCAAGTCACTCGCGGATGCAGGTGCGTATGCACAGGCACACGGTATGCGCCTGTCGTGCCATCCTGGTCCGTACACTTGCCTTGCCTCGCCTGATCCTCACACAGTGGCAAAGAGTGTGCAGTGCTTGGAAATGCACTCACTCATTGCTGACCTGTTGGGCTACAGTGACGAGTTTGCTATCAATATCCACATGGGTGGCGTATACGGCGATAAGCACTCCACCGCAGGACGATTCCTGAAATCATTCCATGCGCTGTCCCCGTCCATCAAGCGGCGGCTCACCCTTGAGAACGATGACAAGCCCACAATGTGGAGCATGACGGAACTATTCAAGATGGTAGCAAAACACTGCACGATCAAACTGGTGTTGGATGTTCACCACCACCGTTTCTGCCAACAGGAGTCTCTGCGCGATGCTGCTGATATGGCATTCAGTACATGGGACGGGTTCTGCGAGATTCCGAAGGTTCACTACTCGGAGTCCAAGCACAACGCACGACCACAAGCCCACTCGGACTACATTCGGGAGAAGATTCCTGCCCTGTCGGATACAGTGCAGTACGATGTGATGATTGAAGCAAAAGCCAAAGACTTGGCCCTACTTGAGTACAGAAAGGTACACTCCCCATGCTTGGTGTGATTTTCTCACTGTTTCTTATCTGCGTTCCCCCTACTACGGACACTACTGGTCTACTTGACGCAATGTACACCGTGGAGTCTAGTCGGGGCAAGACCCTTGTGGGTGACGGTGGCAAAGCCATCGGACCCTACCAAATTTGGGAATCGTATTGGAGAGATGCCGTGGAATTCAACAAGACCATTGGCGGTTCGTACACGGACTGTATGGACAAGGCGTACTCTGAAAAGGTGATTCGTGCGTACTGGGCACGTTACGCTCCAAAGGGCGCAACTCTTGAGCAGTTGGCGCGTATTCACAACGGCGGCTGTGGTATCTTGAGTAAGGAACACAGCATCAAGGAGAAGGATCGTAAGGCGTGGGACAACACCACAAAGTATTGGAAAAAGATTATAAAGGAGATGAACAAGTGAACACCCCATTTGGATACTCTTATTTCATTGATATGTACGGTTGCCGCGCAGGAGTGGCAGACGACATGGAACTCACCTACCGCTTTCTTGAGCAGTTGGTTGCTCGCATTGGCATGACCCGCATGGCTCCACCAGTGGTGATCCACGGTCCCCGAAACAAGGACGGTGCGGAAATCTACCCCGAAAAGGCGGGTGTCAGCGGATGGGTTCCACTCATTGAAAGCGGAATTCAGATTCACTCCATTGAACCCACCCACTTTATTACCCTTGATGTGTATTCGTGCAAGGAGTTTGATCCGAACATCATTAAGCAGTTTGCCCATGAGTGCTTTGGGTTCGCAGGGTGCGAGGAACGCTTCTTTGAGCGCGGCACTCTGTACGGAAACAAGTGATGAACACACACCGCATCATTCTCGGTGACTGTATTGCAGGGATGAAGTCTCTTGGCGATCAGTCTGTGAATACTTGTGTGACTTCGCCACCGTACTGGGGCTTGCGCGATTACGGTCACGGCGAACAGATCGGACTTGAGCAAACGCCCGAGGCGTATGTCGCCAAGATGGTCGATGTGTTCCGTGAAGTGCGGCGGGTGCTGCGGGATGACGGGACGCTGTGGCTGAATCTTGGGGATTCGTATGCGGGATCGTGGGGAAACTATGGCGGTCAGAACAGGGGCAAGGGTACGCAAAGGGAAATAATTAGCGGGAGCAGCGCGCACCAATCCAGTTATGACGGTTTGGAAAAATGGCGACCGCCGACAACTAACCCGCCCGGACTCAAGCAAAAAGACCTTGTCGGCATCCCGTGGCGCGTCGCTTTTGCCCTGCAAGCGGACGGTTGGTATCTGCGGCAGGACATCATCTGGCACAAGCCGAACCCGATGCCAGAGAGCGTGACCGACCGATGCACGAAGGCACACGAATACATCTTCCTGATATCCAAGAAACCCCACTACTACTACGATCACGAAGCCGTAAAGGAACCCGCTCGTAATTGGGGAACCCGTGACCGCTCTGAAATGCGGGACGGAACAACTGATCCCAAACTAAAGCACCATGGACTGAAGGGCAAGGCGTGGGAAAATAATCCAATGAAGAACAAGCGGTCGGTGTGGACTGTGACCACACGGGGATACAAGGGCGCACACTTTGCGGTGTACCCTGAAGAACTCATAACGCCGTGTGTGCTTGCGGGCTGTCCCGTGGGTGGCACGGTGCTTGATCCGTTTACTGGTAGCGGAACAACTGCGATTGCAGCCTTGACAAATCGCAGAAACTTTATAGGATGTGAACTCAATTCGGACTACGCGCAACTCGCGGAGGATCGGATCAAGGCTGAAGTTCCCGTGACACTTGAAGAGGCAATGCAATGAACACACACAAGATCATTCTCGGTGACTGCATTACGGGCATGAAGACGCTGCCAGACTGCTGCGTTCACACTTGCATTACATCCCCGCCGTATTTTGGACTCCGAGATTACGGAACGGGAACATGGGAGGGCGGTGACTCCGACTGCGATCACATTGACGAGACTGCTATGGCAGAACGCATGAGGCAGAAAAAGTCCATGATAGTCGTGGGTGAGCGAATGGACGGCAGTACACGCACACGGGTGCATGACGAAGAGATAGGCAAGGGTATAAAGCACCAACACCTGTGCAAGAAGTGCGGAGCTAAACGCACAGACTCTCAGATTGGTCAGGAAGACACCGTTGACGGCTATGTACAGAAGATGGTTGAAGTATTCAGGGAAGTTCGGCGCATTCTGCGTGATGACGGCACACTATGGTTAAACCTTGGAGACTCGTACATGAGCGCAAAGAACTGCTCCCCACCACCGCAGACTCAGGGCGGTCAGCGTGGAATGCCTTCAGACTTTGTGCCTCCCAATCGCAAGGATCAGAAGGGGTTGAAGACAAAGGACTTGATTGGTATTCCGTGGCGAGTTGCTCTTGCCCTGCAAGCAGACGGTTGGTATCTCCGTCAGGACATTATTTGGAGCAAGCCTAATCCCATGCCAGAGAGCGTGACGGATCGCTGCACAAAGGCGCACGAATACATCTTCCTGATGGCGAAGTCGGCGCGGTACTACTACGACGCGGAGGCGATAAAGGAACAGACAACTCGGAACTGGGCGAATGTCGGCGGCAATCTTAAAGGTCGTGGTATTCACAAAATCGGCGGTGTGATGAAAGACATTGGGGATAGAACAAATGAAGATGCTGCAAGATATGGTCGCAACCGCCGATCTGTGTGGACGGTGACCACAAAACCGTTTCGTGGCGCACATTTTGCAGTGTACCCTGAAAACTTGATCCTGCCGTGTGTGCTGGCAGGATGCCCAAAGAACGGTACGGTGTTTGACCCGTTCACTGGCAGTGGCACGACTGCTGTGGTGGCACTAAAGAACGGACGGAACTACATCGGGACTGAATTAAATCCCGAATATGTTAAAATCGCAGAGGATCGAATCAAGAAATTCGTTCCACAAACT
>Ga0194110_10004589_pt1 | contig 16668 bp, 13 predicted proteins | sample TA2Kig1200mmetaG_FD_146192 | JGI IMG/M metagenome (GOLD analysis project Ga0194110, IMG submission 146192) | Freshwater microbial communities from Lake Tanganyika, Tanzania - TA2015032 Kigoma Deep Cast 1200m | ecosystem: Environmental > Aquatic > Freshwater > Lake | place: Tanzania: Lake... | reverse complement strand
AGTTTTAATATATAAAGGTTTCGGGTATCTTTGCATATTTATTAGAAATCTGAAGAGGTTATACTTTTGTTCAAAAAAACTATCTAAGGGTGCAATTATCTACGACATTACCTGAAACATCTATAATTTTTAAGTATACATTCCCACCTTTTATTTCAATAATACAGTAATTTTTTCCAAAATAAAAATGTTTAATATCCTCAGACCATGGCATCCCCTCTGTTCCATATAAGGGAGCTCCTGCTCCTCCTGTGGTGATCTGCCACACAGGTTTGGTGAAATTTGCATCTGTAGAGTTGTCAGGATATAGATGCGTCTCGTTAGTAATGAACATTCTATTGTAGTTATGTTCATGCCCAGCTAAGACAGCTACCACCTTGCTATTCTGGCTGATGGCTTCCCAAAGCTCGTATCTACGTTTAATTAAATATTCTGGACCTAAAGTTCCATCATTGGAAAATAATGGTTGATGTCCTAAGATAAAAATGTGTTTTATTGATGAATCATTTTTTGAATCATTTAGTACTTTTTTTATCCATTCGAACTGCTTGTCCATAACATAGCCTTCAAGGTTTCCTCCGAATTCTTCAGGACGAATACTGTACCAGTAATTGGTGTTATATACAATGAATCTGGTGTTTCCATAGTCAAAGTAGTATGCATTTTCCTTATAACTTGGAGCCAGTGTATTCTCATTTTCAGGGAAGTTATCTGTAGGATTTACAAATTCTTCAGCAAATATGGTTTCAGAACTCTTACTTCCATTATCATCCTGTTTATCAAAATCTATTCCATATTTACTGCCATCTTCATAGATGTCCATTAAAGCTTCATGATTTCCCATGCACTCATAGATAGGTATATAACAACCTATTTTATCGCTAACATATTTCCAGGCCTCAAGCTGCATACGATAGTCATCGCTATTTGTTGTATACCCATTAACCAAATCACCGCCAAAAAGGATGAAATCAGCGCCCTTGTTATATGCATCCAGCATAAAACTATTCAGTGTGTGATAATTAACAGTGCCTCCAGCATAACCAAGTTCTCCACTACCTACACCTCCTCCGCTATCTGACATCACTACAAACCTAAAATTTGAGTCCTCTGATGTAGGTGCAGTCTTAAAATGGTATGTCTTGATGTCCTTGACTCCGTTAATGATTATATCATATTTATACTCTGTATTTTGAGATATATTGGTGATAGGTATCTCGAAATGGGTATCTGAGACGTTAATAGCATATGTTGCGTTGTTATTTAGCAATACTGAAGGTGTTGTGGGCATATCTGTCTCAAATGAGATTATGGCACTATCATTTTTTGTTATATCCACAAATGGACCTTCAATAATACATGGTATGCGGTTATAGTTTCCATCGACTCGGAAACGACCTTCATAGAAGGTTGAAGAAGCTTTTTTTGGGTTATAAATCTCAATTCTGTAACTTATTACTCCACCATTATCTGTAAAATTATAGATATCATATTGGGGATCTTCAAATTGTGTTAGGTTTAACGTTACAATATGGGTTGTAGTTTCTTCAGGGGAATTTTCATTTGCATATAAATAATATTGAGGCATCTTTATCTCTTCTTGAGGGTTATAAACTCCAAAACAGATTCTTGTATTTGGTGTTGGTGTGGAAGTGCTAAATTGTAGAGTTGCCTCTTTGCTGTTGGGGTCTACTGTCACCTTAACCTTACCAACCAACAAATAGTCTGGTGTTTGCTCTCTTTGAGGGAGATTTGGATAAGTTGGATTTTGTCCTAACTTTCCTGTTTGAGCAAATACTGGTATAAAATAGATTGATATAAATAAAATAACTACTATAAATGTGAAAAGAGCTGACATAAGCAATTCTTTATTCCATTTCTTATTTTCTCCTGCCATAATATCGACTTTAAAAATTCAATTATAGTTTATAGAATTATAGTCAATTTTATAAGGTTATATCAATTCCAACAAAATAAGTTTATTGATTGCTTAAAGATCTCGTATTCATAATCAATCTTTTGTTAAAGATCTTTAGAGTATCAATACTATAAAAACGAATTATTTCACTAATAAAAGTAATCTGAGAATTTAAGGTTTATTGTGAATGAGATAATAGGTATTTTATTTATTTCGGTATTTTTGATTCGCAGGGTATTCTGGTTGAACATTTACCACAGGTTTGGGTTCCTTCCTCAAGTTCATAAACCTTTTCCTGATATTTTCGCTGAGTTATAAGATAGTCCATACATTTAACCCTGTCAAATTCATACTCAGAGAGTGCTTGGATTAAGCAATTTTCCATACATTTATAGCAATTCCCTCCATTTTTAGCTAAACAGTACTCTTCGTTGATTGGTTTGTCTGGTTTAATTGGAGCACTTACAATCAAGCTCCCTAATCTACCAGCACATCCCTTTTTAGTGATTATCATGTTGTTCAGGCCAAATGTTCCAATCCCACAGATATTGGCTATGTGACGTTGTGACCAATCACTTAATAGTTCATCATAATCATAATTGTCTTTATTTGCATGGGAGAGATGGTGTGTTGTTTTAATACCTAATGAACTGTACCATAATTTAGCGAATTCTTCTGCTAGATTCATAGATATTCTATCTAATAACTGGTTGGTCTCTGTATATGCTACTGACCACTCCTTTGAGGTTGGTCCTTTCCTGTAATTACTCTCAATTATATCCGTAGAAAAGGGTAAAAATATGGAAATAACTGTTTTAGCATCATCTAGAAGATCTTTGGGAAGATAATGTGTCCCCCTCACGATTCTTTTAAGTTCAATAAAAAGGGGGTTAGCTGCATCAGCAAACCCAACTATTGGCTCCCTGTATTTGGTATTTAATTTTTTTTGCTGAATTGATACAGTGTTTTGGACATATTTGTTGACAAAAAAATCATATAGGCCCAATAACTTTGCAGGATTAATTTTTGTCATTATATTTATTTCCTCATCAGCTATCCCCAACGTTTTTAACTTTTTAAGGTAAAACTTGAATCCTGTAACTGGATCAAGGTTTTCTGGTTGCCCTAAATCCGTAGTTAGAATATTATTTTCAACTCCTGTTTGTCTGATATTTTCAACAATTTCTTTAAGTTTTTCTTGAGAATATAATTGCCCATTATCAGAGATCCTTTCATATTTTTCAGCATATGGAAAATTAGGATTAATACAGGAATAAAATGTTCTATCAAAATAGATACCATCCTTACTTAGTTTTTTTTGTAACTCAACATCCAGTTTGGTTATTTCCATGTCTGGATGTGTTATTATTATCTTTTGGATTCCTATTTTCTTTGCTTCACTTAATAGAATCATTAACTCATTTCCTGTTACATGTCCAGTGGCTAAAGCTAGATTTTTCGCTGCTATCAATTTCAAAATCTGGGATATTTCTTCTATCAATTTATCATTTTTTACGATGGATAGTCCGTCATGACTTTTCTGAGAAATAAAATCAACTGTGGGCATATATATGATTTTAATCCCTTTATCAATCTCATTTCCTACAAAATCAATATCAAATTCACTAAATTGGTTCAATACCAGTGAGGAATATGTAATATCCCTGCCTAGTTTTTTGTTTATCTCGTTGGCACTGCTTGCTGTGGAACGGCTATGTGCCTTTAAAACAATGGCTGTCATTCCTTCTTTTAGGGCTTTTTTGGCTATTTGAATATCATCCATTTTCCTGGGGGCTATATCTGGCGCACCATGTACATGTATGTCAATAGATTCACGGATCATTCTAACACCTAATTATATGATTAAATTATATGATTTAATTTAATAATATGGATTTATACTCTCTCTCATGATTTAATTATGGTGGTAACGTGAAAACATTTTTGATTTTATAAAAACAAAAATATATCAGTTATTCCAAGAAGGAATGATAGATATGATAATTAAGAGGGCAGAGACTTCTGATGCAAAAGAGATTCTTAAACTTCAAAAATTAGCTTATAGAAGTGAGGGAAAAATATGCGATGATTTCACTATTGCACCCCTTGTCCAGACTCTGGAGGAATTAAAGGGGGAGTTTAATGATAAAATCTTTTTAAAAGCAGTTTTAGATGAACATATAATAGGGTCTGTAAAGGCATACCAGCTGGATGGAACATGTTACATTAAAAGACTCATGGTTCATCCCAGTTATCAAAACAAGGGCGTTGGAAAAGAGTTGATAAATAGGATAGAAGAGATGTTCCCTGAAAGCAGGAGATTTGAGTTGTATACGGGTTTTAAGAGTTTGAAAAATATTGATTTCTATCAAAAGCTTGGTTATAAAATTTTTAAATCCAGGAAAATAGATGAAAATATTATATTAGTGTATTTGGAAAAGATAGTGGACTAAGATTTCATATTATTAGCTTGAGTTACCTTATTTTTATTGTGTTCATACGATGATTATCCAATTTATTCGATCTAGGCAAATAAATTTAAAACATAAAACAGTTAGATACTAATGATGTTATTCATTACAATGCCCATGCATAGATGAATGAGTATTTAACAGTCCCTTGGGGTAGTGGCAATCCTGTGAGGCTCTGGACCTTTCGACGGCGGTTCGACTCCGCCAGGGACTACTCAAATCCAATTATCGGTTGAAATATAAAATTTTGGTGACTCTAATATTCTCGCTGCCACATAAGGGGCATTGCACTGGTTCTTTGAGTTCTGGATAGGAAGTGTCGTATTTTGTGCTGCAGAGTCTGTAACTTTTTCTTATCTTCCATTCAACTGGCCAATTTTCGGGGATATCATATCTATGTTTACATTCTCTGTTTTTGCATATGATTATCCATTCTTTAATACCCGGACTCTTCATTAGATCACTCGTTTGATTTTCAAATTTTACCTTTAAATTCACTCATATTATTATGTTCACACCATGTAAATCCACAATTATTACAATTTAGCTTTAGATGACAAGATTGATTACCATCTTCATCAATGATTTCAATATTCCTGGATCCACATTTAGGACATTGAACATGCTCAAAATCAATTTTTGGATTTTCTGGTATGTTATGTTTATTATTTATTCCAAGGTAGATAGCAGATAAAATAATAAATATAAATAAGAATCCCAGTATTATTAATGTTGATTTTATCATGGAAAACCTTCCTTTATTTATTTTTTTTAGATTTTCTGATGAGAAAGAAGAGATATTATCAATCTATCTAAAAATTAGGATTAAAAAAATAAAAAATTGGGGTCTGCTGGTTTAACATTTTTTTTATTCTTCAGGTTCTAATAGGAGGAATGCTCCGCTTATTAATATCCATATTCCTATCAAAATACCTAAATAGATTGGGTTTAGGGCGTATATACCCAGTATTATGTATAGTATACCTAATATAATACCTAATACACCGCTCCATAGTCCATACGTTTTTTCTCTAACCAGTAAAGCTATGAAACCGGCTATTATAAGGATTATTCCGATTACATATAGTATAAGGTCTATAAAGATGCTGAACAGGTAAATATTGAACATTAAATCAATTCCAATAAGGAGACCAATAATACCCAGTATAAGAGTCAGCAATCCAGCTAGTTTACTATCCCTCATCATAGCAGCCCCACCTAAAATTAGTGAAACACCTATTAATATCAGTATAAAGCTTGAAAAGATATCGGCAGCAATTACACCAGCAACTGGGAATGCCATTACTATAAGACCAAGTATTATAGCTACAACACCAACAATTTTATTCATATCTACACCTCCTCTGTTCCAACAAACCCATTTAATATTTGTTTATCTTATATATTAAGTTTGTTCAATTGTAATGGTCTAAACGATGAGAAGAGAATTTAAATATATACTTGGCAGAATATTCAGATTTTAATAATAGCAAATCATTAAACAACTAGATATAATTGGAGATCATTTTATTTTGCCCAACACTATACACGGAGCACTATCAATTCCCCTTATCTGCCAGGGTAAAACTATTACCTCCTCTAAAACATCTTCCTTAGAAATGATACCTAGATTCATATCCTCTATAAGAATTAATGGGTCCCCTAAATCGTCCTGTTTCATAAAAGCATTTAAATGTGCTTTCTTCCCCAGTTCTTCATTTTGATAACTGGAAATAGAGATACAGTCTATACCAATGCACTTTATACTCTTGAAGTTTTCTCTTAGCCAATAAATAGTATCTGGTGATATTCCTGGATTCTGGGCAAGATATGTTTTTTTATGATCCTTTCTACATTTACCAAATCCTGTGTGGAAAAACAGGCAATCAATACCTTCTAGATCAACAGTAGATATATCTTTTATTTCTATAAGCTCTCCAGGGAACTTCGGACAATCTAGGATTAAAGGATTTGTAAAAATCAGTTCATCAAGGTGATAATCTGATATTATCTTACCGTCGGGTAGGAAATGTCTTGGAGCATCTGTATGTGTTCCACAGTGATTTTCAATGGTGACAAGAAAGCTATTATAACCATCTCCCTTGGAAATTTGTTTATTGGGACGTATAACCGGCTTATTTGTACCTATATAAACTGGACTATTCTCATCAACCATGTAGGATAGTAAAATGTATCTCAATTTATCACCAAAAAATTGAATCTAGTAAATTTAATATTGATATCTCTATTTTAATTTTTATCTTAATTCAAGAAATAGTTATATTTTAACCTATTCTAAGATAAACATACTTTTTAAGATAGATTTATTATTCGAAATATATGAAAAGATTCAATATAAGAATGATCTAAATAATATGTTAGAGAGAACTGGAGTCTTATAATGAAGTATATAAGGGGTAAGGTAAAGCATATTAAAAGGGAGTATCAGAAACGTTTAAAATCTGGGAAAACCAAAATATACACGAGTGAGCAATTTATTATCAACCTTCCAAAGGATACAAACTTCCAAGATAATGAGAACGTTGCCGTAATACCTTTAAAGACCTTTAATTATATGGAAAAAACCATTGAAGATGTGGAAAAGAAATATAATGATATGTATCAGGATAACGAGAATCTGCGAAGAAAAATAGACAAACAAAAAAACATTATATACAATTTGAAAACCAAAATTAGAGATCTGGAATCAATGAAATTAGTTGAGAGATTAGAAAAATATGAAAAGCTACTAACTGACTATAAAGAGTTACAAAATAAGCATGAACATTTACAAGGACAGTTAAATAAATCAGAAAATGAAATTTTACATTTGCAGCGAATTATTAAACAATTAGAGAGTGTAAGCCTTCTGGATCGTCTTTTAAACAGAGCACCACCTGATATAAAAAAGTTAGAAGAAATTAAAAAGAAATAATTATCATTAAATTCTTAAAATTGCTTTTAATGAAATCTAGAACCATTGTTTATAATTGAATTTATGCTTATTGATTTATTTTAATGATTTTCTTGCAATTGAAAATAATTAAATTAACCTCCTCCTTTTTTTACCTTTCGGACATGCTTTGTAGTTCTGTTTTTGAGTTGTAGCCGAGTGTTATGATGGTGCCTAGTAGAAGTACATTTAGTGAGATGTGTTTTTGTGACTGATTTTTGTGTGTAGTGGTGTATTTTTTCTAGGTCTAATGATTTTTTGGCAAATTACTGAGCAGAGCTCAGTAAACTCGCAACTATTAGTTGCGAGATTTGAACATGTCTTTGATTGTGCTCCTTATATGTTTATAAAATTGCCATTTTTGCATTTTTGTTTTTGAATTCCTGTTTAAGTTGTGTGAAAAATTTTTTGGTCTTTTCTTCAAGCTTTGAACCCTTTAAAATTTTTATAGGATAGCTTAAACTGTCTAAAGCTCTTTTTAATTTGAAATTGGATTTTGGGAAAATTAAGGGAATGATCTGGTACCTGGAAACACCTAATTGGTAGTTTTGGTAGGTGTAATGTCCTTTATCCATTAATATAGTATCGCCACGGCGCATTGCACGTCTTCTCCGCAGTTCATCAAGGATCTCCGGGTAAATTTTTGAATCATGAGGACGGCCTTCATGGATCAGGAAAGCCAATGGTTTCCGGGTGTGGTAATCAATGGCTATTGTGAGTTTATATTCTATGTAAAAGCTTTTTGATGGGATGTAATTCCATTTAAACTCTCGTTCTTCCAGGGATTTTTTGGTGATTTTTCTGCGGAACCAGTTAAGATCTAACTGAATATCGGTGGAATCCAACACGATCCAAGCCTTTTTACGTCTCTTTGACTGTGATATGGTGTTTAAAACCATCAGAATTAAATTAATAAACTGATCATCACTAAATTAACTCAGGAATCTTGGTAATTCATTATCAGAAGGCACTCTCGTTATGTCTGCGAATTTTTTAAATTCGGGCCTTGTTTCCAGTTCTTTTAAAACGTATGAAACATTTTCTAGAGAAAAATGAGGCAATTACTATTTTTAACATCATCACAGACTTTTTGACAGGTTTTATGCCTTGTTTAGCCATTTTCTGCTTTACACGAGGTGAATCGAAATTTAAAGTATATTGCCTAACAAATTCCATTTGAAGTTTCTTCGGTCATGGATCAATATTATTGAAACAATCTAAGCATTTTATTGAATTGCTGTGATATATAATAGAATTATATTTAAAAAGATATGTATAAGCCCTCCCGGGAATGAAGGTCTAATGAAGCTGTTTATTTGCTAGAGTTAGTATGACGGGCTATGGAGCGAAGATAAAGTTTTATAATTCTTATTAAATGGCAAAATTTTTGTTAGTTTTTCAAGAAGATGGATAGGTCTCTTCAAGTCTGTATCTTCATGAATGAAATGTTAATTTTTGAATAAGGTTTTAAGGAACTTTAATATCATTTATCAAAAAACTGGAAAAAAATTAGGAATTAATAATACTTTAGAATCATTGAGATATTGAAAAATGAGAATGAATAATAAGATATTGAGAAACTTTTTTTTCATATTTCTTAAAATTGAAAACAGAGACTAGTTTATTTAGTTAATTACCTTAATTTTACGCTAAAATGATTCCAATGGCAGTATGTATGCCAATATAATTCCTATTGCTCCAAATATGATGCCGATTATCCATACGATTATAACTACATTTTTTTCTTTCATAGGTCTTTTTAAAATTGACCTGATGAGGGAATTGAAACCTTCAGGAGGTACCGAGAGCCTTCCATCATCTCTCACTTCTGTGGGAGCGTGTTTCTGTCTTTCTAGAACACCAGCACTGTAAAATTTCAGAAAACTATCAATTATATTGGGCAAAAGTACAACAAAGGCTATGATCTTAACCCTACCTATAAATGCAACCGCTGCAATGGTGGCACCAATTATTAGTGTCCCAACATCTCCAGGAAAAACCCGTGAGGGGTGGCGATTATAAAATAGGAAAGCAAGCAAAGCACCTAACATAGCCATGGTTATGATAGATACATCATATTTACCCATAATAATACAGGAAGCTGTTAGGGAAACCATGGCAATTGATCCAAGACCTGATTCTATACCGTTGAGTCCTGCAAGCATGTTTGTTAAATTTGAAGCGATTGAGACAGCAATTGGTATGAAGATTATATAAATAATATCAACTCCTGGTGGAGCAATCCAGATTAATGGAATACCAGCAAGCCAGAGTAGAAACAGTTTTTCCTTGGAAGATAGCTCAACAATATCATCTACCATTCCTACGAGTCCCACTAAGAGGATAACAAGCAATGTAATTATCAACTGGAATTTTAAAGAAGGAAAGATATAAATTCCAATAAACATTCCAATTGTAAATCCGAATAGAATACCAATGCCACCCATCTCAGCCACAATCGGTTTTTCAAGCTTGTGAAGGTCTTTACCAACTATTTTTGCTTCTTTCAATTTGTCTATTAATCTTGGCATGGACACAAAAGTTGCAAAAAATGCAACTACACCACATATACTAGAGATCAACAAGATCGTCTGTGTACCTCCTAAAAATTGATCTAATCCCATAATTTCACCGCTTTAAGAGATAATATACTGTTCTTAATGGCATATTTAGCCTCTCTGAAATTTTATTAGCTGAAACTCCATTTTTATACATTTTTTTCACTTTTTCTTCTGTTTCTTCTGAATATTTTGGCTTTCTTCCCCTTTTTAGTTTTACATCATTTATATAATAAACAGATTTCAATGGGATTTGAAGAGCATCAGATATCTCACTTGGACTTGCCCCATCTTTTAACATTTTATTAACGTTTTTTATATCTAAGTCTAAATATTTTCGGGGTCTACCCCTTTTTATGGTTGGTTCAACTGCAATGTCAAGTTCAGAAAGGGCATCTAAATATTTTTTAGAAGTTCTTAAATAGAAGCTTTTTGGACATTTTATTTTTTTGAGGGTAGGATACTTATTTAGGAGATTAACAATGGTTCTGGCAGATAAAGGTTTGTTTACATAAATTACATCATCCAAGCTACCACCACTATCTTTTTATCATATCCAAAAATTTTTTTGCCTTTTTAGAGATGGGTTTACCAAATGTATCAATTTTCTTCCTCTCTTCTTGAACTTGTTTAGGAGTAACTGAAAATAAATTCGCTGATTCTTCCAGGGATAAATGGGCGCTTATATTTAATATGGATGCTCCGAATGCTGGCGGATTCACCTTAACGTGTAATCCTTTCATCCTTTTTTCTATTTCAAATTTTTTGGTTAGGACTTTTTTGATGTCAGGAATATATTCAATTTTTTCATGTTTATATTCCCTCAGGATTTTTGTTATGGATTCATCCATATTAAATACTTTTGTTTGATTTGTATCTAAATTCGGGCGAAGATTTGGGAATGGACCTGAATATTTGCTCCTTCTATCATAAGATGTGGTCAGATAATACTTTAATATATCCCATATAATTAGGACTTTAGGCATTTGAATGTAGAGTTTTTTTTCCAGCTTCCTTTTTGTTTCAATGTCTCTTATGAGTTCTTCGTCCAAAGAACCCTTCTTATCCATGAGGTGGTTTTTAATCAGGATATCGTTTAATAGTTCTTTTTTTAATTCTTTTTTGTCCTCTGAATCACGTCCCGTTATATCTAGTCTCTCATCGGCAGTTTTAACGGCTTTATCATAAATTTTCATCTTTTCTTCGTTGATGATAATCTTTTTTTGTAAATCATCAAATATTTCACGTGCAAATTCTTCGGCAAGTTTTACATAGGCTAATGAAAGAGCGGTTCTCACATTTTTGTCATTTATAATCGCTGGTTTCTTTCTGTGGAACTGTAAGAACTCAATACGGACATTTGGACCATATTTTTTTCGAATTTCTTTTTCATAGTTTATTCTCTCTTTAAAATCAACCGTAACTCTTCTACGTATCCATCTTCCACCTTCAAATGATCTAATAACAAGGGAGATAGTTTTAATAACCCCTCTTTTTTCATGTTTTAAAATTCTCACAATCTTTTTGAAAGCTTCTCTACTTAATGGAGATAATTCAGACATTTTCACCATATATTCTCCAGAGAGGGGGAGATATTTGATTAATTCAACTCTACAAACGCCATTCAAGTTTTCATAAATTTTTAAGTTATTAGAACCACAAGAACAGGTTTTAGTTGTAATATCAGCAATTTCATGTCCCTTAAATTTTTTTTCACATGATTCACACTTAACTATAACTAATTCTTCAAGATGGCCAATAGCTATTTTATGAGATGATATCGATGATTTAACCCGATCAAGGATGTTTTTTTTTGCTGTTGCTTTCATTCTAAAATATTGTGCATGATGGGTCGCATCTTGCACATCTTCAACCTTCACTTCCCCTAGCGGTGCACGGCTGTATCGCGTTAAACTTCGATAGGGGGCTTTGTAACCCCTTATCTCCATAGTCTCTCTAAATTCCTGTAATTTTTCTAGATTTCCTTTTAAATAAGAATAAAACTTAATATAGTTCTTAAAATCGTGTATCTTGTCTGTATCCTTTTTATTATGCCTTATTCTTTCTAAGAATTTTTCCACTTCTGCAATTAACGTAGATTCGTTCATTTTATTCTTTCACCAATACTAGCATCTTTTGAAGTTAAAATACTCATAGTTTCTTCTGTGGCAAGTATCATGCCTTCAGACTTAATTCCAAATAATTTAGCAGGTTTCAAATTTACCAGAACGACTACTTTCTGAGTTATAATTTCTTGAGGGGAATATTTCCGAGCAATGCCTGCAACTATCTGTATCTTTTTATCTTGAATATCAACTATTAGCTTCAGAAGATTGTCAGAACCTTTCACTGATTCTGCTCCAATTACTTTTCCAATTCTTAGATCAACCTTTGCAAAATCATCTATGCTTATTATATTCTTCGTTTTACTCTCACCTTCTAGATTTTTATAAAGCATTTCTTTTTGTTTTTTGATCACATCATCATCTATCTTGGAAAATAGTGGTTTAGCCTTTCCAATTTCATGGTTTGGTGGTACAAATTCATTAGCATTTTGCCAACTTATTTTTTCACCTTCTAAATCGAGTATTTTCATGATTTCTCTGGCTTTAACTGGAATGTAAGGTTGTAGGAGTACAGCCAGTGTCTTTGCAATTTGATTACATAGATATATGCATGTAGCTGCTTTTTCTTTATTTGTTTTAACAGTATTCCAAGGTTCTTTGTCGTTGAAATATTTATTTCCAAATTTTGCCAGTTTTATTATCTCAACAAGACCTTCCCTAAACTTAAACTGTTCAATATATTCTGAAACAAGATCTGGTGCATTTTTAATCCTTCCTATAAGTTTTTGATCGTATTCATCAAATGATGATGGGTTTGGCACTAATCCATCAAAGAATCTGTCTGTAAATGAAAAAGTTCTGTGCAGGAAATTTCCCAGAACATCAGCAAGTTCATCATTTATTCTTCTTTGAAAATCGTCCCAGGAAAAATCAGTATCACGGTTAAGAGGTGCGTTTACAGTGAGATAATATCTTAAACTGTCAGCATCAAAATATTGAAGAAATTTAGATGTCCAGATCACCCAGTTTTTACTGGTTGACATTTTTTGCCCTTCAAGTGATAGATATTCTCCTGCAATAATGTTTGAGGGTAATTTACACCCATAAGCCATAAGCAGAGCTGGCCAGAATATTGCGTGGTGGTAAATTATGTCTTTACCAATAAAATGAATTGTTTTATCATTCCAGTATTCCTGCCAGGGCAGGTTTTTTTCACGTGACCACTGTGCAGCAGATGAGATATAACCTAGAAAGGCTTCACCCCAGACATATATTATCTTTCCTTCTCCTTCCTTTAGAGGTACTGGAATTCCCCATTCCATGTCTCTTGTTAATATCCAATCTTTTAAACCTTCCATTAGCCATTGAAGAGCATAGTTTCTGACATTTGGAGGTAAATCTTGGTTATTCTCTATCCAATTTTTTAAATCCACCTGGAAATGACTTAATTTGAAAAAATAATGTTTAGATTCTCTAACTTCTGGCGTTGATTTACAGATAAGACATGTGGGTTCAAGAAGCTGTATAGGGTCTAGATGTCTCCCACAGCTCTCACAGTGGTCGCCCCTTGCATCTTCACCACCACACTGGGGACATTTTCCTTCCACATACCGGTCCGGCAAAAACCTTTTGCATTCCACACAGTAAGGTTGTTTTATTTCGCTCTCATAAATATAACCCTTCTCATAAAGTTTCAGGAAAAAATTCTGGGCAATTTTGTAGTGTATTGGATCAGTAGTTCTCGAGAAATAGTCAAATGATATGGCACATGATTCCAGATCATGTTTAATCATCAAATGATACTTATCAACGATTTCTTTTGGAGATATCCCTTCATCTTCCGCTCTTACAGCAATTGGTGTTCCATGTTCATCTGTTGCACATACAAACAGAACATCCTCACCATGCATTCTTTTATATCTTGCATATATGTCTGCAGGGATGTAGGTAGATCGTAGATGTCCTAAATGACAGGGTCCGTTTGCATAGGGTAGTGCACAGCTTATAAATACTTTACTCAACTTTAATCCTCCTTAAATATAAAAAACTGATTATATTATACTTTTTGGTTTTTAATATTCTTTTTAATAGTTTAAGAACTTCATGTCAATTGTTTACCAATTAAATATATGTAAGAATAGATAAGAGTCTATGATATAAGATTGATAATTTATTTACTGTTATTTTTTCTATATAAAATTTGGCAGCATATATCCTTATGGAAAATAACTTCATCAATTCTTATTGGGGTAATGGCTCGATAAACGACGAAATAATGTCAAATTGGAATTTTTTTATTAAATTTTTTATTAATCCTGATTATTATTTATCATGGATTGCTTTTATTTAACTCATGGATTAATTATTTTATTTACAATGGTTAAACTATAATCATGGTTTCAGTTTCATACATAAATCCACTCTCAGAGGAAGGAAAAGAGATAGCAAGGGAATTAGGTGATTTGAATCGCATATTAGATGAAAACAGCCAATTGATACAAGCAGTAATTCAAAGTAAGCATCAAGAAATCTCAGACGACAGTTATATACCTAAAAATTACGTGGATCTGGCAGTTAAGAGAATAGAATGGCATGTAAGAAAAAGAAATGATCCAGAATATAAGTCTAATAAAAATAGGTATTCTTTTCTTTTTAATGAAGGTATATCTAAATTTGATGTAGTCAGTTTTTATCTTCTCTGTCAGGCAATAGGGATCAAATTTGGTCCCAATTCCCGCGAAAGCAAATTAATGATAGAATCCCAGGGAAAGATCATGGAAGATCGGCTTGAAGAACTCCCCAGATATGAAAGAAAAGAGATTGTTGGGCAAATACTCAACAATATAATAATTGATGAAAGGATTAAATGGACCTTTTTGGAGGATCTTTTAAGTTCAAGGAAAATAAATCTGATGGATTTGATTTTAAGTAATGGAGAACTTATTTTAGATAAAGCAGATTTTATAAAGAGGTTCTCCGATAGAATAGAGCTTAGAGATCCTGAAAAAATGTATAATTTAGTGATTGGTGAGAGAATCAAGGAACTTATAATGATAAAGATGATCATGCAAGAAACTGAAGATTACATAAGTCAGGTTCATGATATGTCAAGAAATATTGAACCTCACCCCTCATTAATTGAAATTGGAGACAGAATATCAGATGTCCTGCAGGAACAAACACAATATTATCCTAGATTCGAAGGTGAGGTCACTGCATCAACATTAAATCCAAATGCGTTTCCACCGTGTATAAAACTGATATTGGAAGGTGTTGGATCAGGAAAAAGAAACGATGCTATTGTCCTAATTCTCACTTCATTTCTATCTTATGCAAGACTGTATCCCTCAATTTTCAGCCAAAATATGACAGTAAAAGTATCTGATGCAGATCCTGACCTTAAAATTATTCAAAATGAGATTTTGCCATTGATATATGAGGCTGCGGGAAACTGTAATCCTCCACTTTTTGATGATCAGCCTCAAGAAAAGCTCAATATAACAGCAAAACTTGGTTTTGGGCTGCATGAAACTCCTAATCTAAAACATGAAGGGGAAAGTAAATGGTACACACCTATGAGCTGTGAGAAGATAAAAATTCACCTCTCCACTCTGTGTAAGCCAGATGAGGCATGTAAAAAGATTGGAAATCCATTAAGTTATTATACAAGGAGAATGAGCGAAGTTAAGTCTAAAAATAAACCCAAAAAATAAATGAACCTAAATAAACGTTAATAAAAAATAAAACTCTAAAAATAAAATTAAACGAAATTAAGCTATAATTATCTAAATAGTGGATGTGATAGGATTTTCCAACCAGCCACCCTAAAGGAACGCCGAATATATTACAGGGAAGAATGGGATGTAAATCAAATCCCTGATTTTGTCAAAAAAAATATGGAAGAAAGGGAGTTTGGGTTCGATCACGTTGGAAAAGGTCCAAATGATAGATACAAAGTTTTCCGGTCATTAGAGTATTTAAGACGGTTTTTAAGATCCAAAACACCATTTGCAGCATACTGTTCAGTAGCCTTTTATGGAAAACCATGGAAAAGAGGCGATTGGATAAAATCAGAACTTGTGTTTGATGTAGATGCTAAAGATTTACCTATTAGATCTTGTTCATGTGATAGTGTTTGTGAAATCTGTTTAGATGAGGCAAAACAGATTGTGGTTGGTTTGATAGACACTCTAGGTGGAGATCTGGGTTTAGGGGATATTCATATTGTTTATTCAGGCAGAGGTTATCATATACGGGTTTTAGATGAATCTGTGATGGAGATTGATAGTGATGTACGTTCTCAGGTTCTAAAATATATAATTGGAGCGGAAGTGCCCAGAAGTACCTATGAGGCTGATGGTGTAAATTATAATCTTGAGCATTTCTCTATTCCCTTTGGATATCCACAAGTTTTTACAGAACGTGTTAAATATTCTATCCTGCATTTAACTGAAGAAGCTAAAATTGAAGATGTGAGTAAACAGCTTATTAGGAAAGTTATCCAAAACAGGGAGGTTGTAGAAAAGGGAGAATGGGGTAAATTTAAAACTATAATTGGTCCCATAAATTATAAAAGGTTTATCAGAGGGATCGCGGCATTAAACATGGGTCTGGTGGATGCAAAGGTTACCATTGACCTTAAAAGGATTTTAAGACTTCCCACTTCACTTCATTCTATGGTGAGTATGAAATGTATGGAAGT
>Ga0194110_10004580_pt1 | contig 16691 bp, 12 predicted proteins | sample TA2Kig1200mmetaG_FD_146192 | JGI IMG/M metagenome (GOLD analysis project Ga0194110, IMG submission 146192) | Freshwater microbial communities from Lake Tanganyika, Tanzania - TA2015032 Kigoma Deep Cast 1200m | ecosystem: Environmental > Aquatic > Freshwater > Lake | place: Tanzania: Lake... | reverse complement strand
CGATGGTCGTCAGGCCGCCCTGGTGCATCAGCTTCGCCATCTGTTCCAGTCCCGCGTTGAACCACTCGGGCTTCAGGAAATGCGGCATCAGCTTCGCGAGCAGCGTCTTGGTGCCGATCTCGAAGAAGTGGCCCTCGTCCCAGTCGATCTGCGGGTGCGCGCAGTCGGCCTTGGAGAGCCCGGCGAACTGCAGCGCCCTCGTGTTGGCGAAGATCTCGTGGAACGAGCGGTGCCAGACGATGAGCGGGCGGTCGGGGCAGACCTCGTCCAGCTCGCTCCTGCGCGGGCGCCGGCCGTGAAAGCCGTGGTGGAAGCCCCACGAGGCCATCAGTTCCGTGCCGCCGGACTTCGCTTTCACCGCCTCGCGCAGGCGCGCCCACCACTCGTCGCGCGAGCTCGCCGCCCTCGCCACGCCGCCGTCGGCGAGGCGCCAGTCCTCGGGCGCGATGAGTGCGGTGGGCAGGAGCAGCGCGCCGAGCCACGGGTGCACGTGGTTGTCGATCAACCCGGGCATCAGCACCTTGTCGCGCAGGCGCTCGTCCACCACCACCTCGCGCCCCTCGCGCCAGGGCGCAAACGAATCCAGATCGCCCACCGCGACGATGGTGTCGCCCGAGACCGCGACCGCGGTCGCCTCGGGGAGAGAGGCGTCCATGGTGATCACCTTGCGGGCCGGATAGAGCGTGAGCTTCGGGTAGGGCAGCGGCATCGGGTGTCTCCTCCATCGCCAACGCTAGGGCCCGCGCCTCGCCGCGGCATGACCGGATCAGCCTAGAATTTGCCCATGCCGGACACCCCGCCGCCGCTGCTCCCCAGCCCGATCGGCTTCCTGCTGGTGCCGCGGTTCACGGTGATCGCGCTGTCCTCGGCGATCGAGCCCCTGCGCATCGCGAACCGCTACGTGGCGCGCAAGTACTCGTGGAAGCTCGTCTCCGCCGACGGCCGGCAGGTGGCCGACGGCAACGGCATCGGCATCCAGCCGGACGCCTCGATCGACGCCGCCGGACGCCTCGGCACGCTGCTGGTCTGCGCGGACCACGACCCGGAGAAGGCCGCCACGCGACGCGCGGTCGCCTGGCTGCGCGGGCTGGATCGCGCCGGCGCGACGCTCGGCGGCATCGACACCGGCGCGTTCACGCTGGCGCGCGCGGGGCTCCTCGACGGGCGCCGCGCCACCGTGCACTGGGAGGTGGCGGACGCGTTCCGCGAGCGCTTCCCGGGGATCGAGATCACCGAGTCGCTGTTCGAGTTCGACGGCCCGCGCGTCACCTGCGCGGGCGGAACCGCGGTGCTCGACATGATGCTGCACGCGATCGCGCTCGACCACGGGCGCGCGATCGCGGATCGCGTCGCCGAGCACTGCCTGCACGACCACATCCGGCAGGCATCCGAACTGCAGCACATGGCGCGTGCGCGCCGCTCGCTCGCTCGCCATCCGGGCCTGTCACAGGCGCTGCACGTCGCCGCGCTGCGGCCGGACGCGCCGCCGGGCGTGGGCGAGCTCGCACGCGCCGCCGGCACCTCGTCGCGCCAGCTGACGCGGCTGTTTCGTGCCGCGCTCGGCGAGAGCCCGGCGCGCTACCTGCTGCGCCAGCGGCTCGAGCGCGCGCGCCAGCTGCTGCGGCGCACCGACATGGCGGTGCTCGAGGTCGCGGTCGCCTGCGGCTTCGTCAGCCAGGCGCACTTCTCGCGCGCCTACCGCAAGGCCTGGGGCGTGGCGCCGCGCGATGACCGAAAAGAGCAAACTGGCGTCCGCCAGGGACAACTCGGCTGAGGCGCCCGCCCCTACAGTGGGCCGTCCAGAGCGCGAGGAGACAACCGCATGATCCGCATCGCCATCCTGACCGCGGCGCTTGCCTGCGCCGCCTCGCTTCCGGCGCACGCGCAAGGCCGCGCCGAAACGCTGATCGTCGGCGGCACGCAAACGCCGCGGCACTTCAACGCCGCGGTGCAGTCCGGCGTCGCCACGATGATGCCCGGGGCGCAGATCTTCGCCAGCCCGCTGCGCTTCGACGAGAAGTGGAACGCGCAGCCCTACCTCGCCGAGAGCTGGAGCTTCCAGGACGACGGCAAATCGCTATTGTTGAAGCTCGTGCCGAACGCGGTGTTCCACGACGGCAAGCCCGTCACCTCGGAGGACGTTGCGTTCTCGGTGATGACGGCAAAGGCCTTCCACCCGTTCCAGTCGATGTTCGGGCCGGTGGAGCGCGTCGACACGCCGACGCCCCAGATCGCGGTCATTCGCATGAAGGATCCGCACCCGGCGATCCTGCTGGCGATGTCGCCGCCGTTCCTGCCGATCCTTCCCAAGCACGTCTACGGCGACGGCCAGGACGTACGCAACCACCCGGCGAACCTGAAGCCCGTGGGCTCGGGCCCATACAAGTTCGTCGAGTACAAGCAGGGAGAGCACATCATCCTGGAACGCAACGAGAAGTTCTTCATTCCGGGGCGGCCGAAGTTCGCCAGGCTGGTGTTCCGGATCTTCAAGGACCCCTCGGCCATGGAGCTCGCGTTCGAGCGGAAGGACATCGACATGATCTCCTTCCACAGCTCGCCCACCAGCGTGCAGCGCCTGAAGCGCATGCCCCATGCGGTCGTCGAGCTGCGCGGCGGCGAGGCGATCGGGCCGCTCGGCTGGGTGGCCTTCAACATGAAGAAGAAGCCGCTGGACGACGTGCGCGTGCGCCAGGCGATCTCGTACGCGATCGATCGCGAGTTCATCGTCAAGAAGCTGCACGGCGGCGTGACGAAGGTGGCCACCGGGCCGATCGCGCCGGGGAGCCCCTTCTACACCGACAAGGTCGAGCCCTACCGATTGAACCTGGGCAAGGCGAACCAGTTGCTCGATGCCGCGGGCCTGAAGAAGGGCGCCGACGGCATGCGCTTCACGCTGCAGCTCGACGCCACGCCGGGCAGCCCGGACAACTACGGCCTGATCGCCGAGTACCTCAAGCCGCAGCTGAAGAAGATCGGCATCAACGTCAACCTGCGCGTCTCGCCGGACTTCCCCACCTGGGCGAAGCGCATCGGCGGCCACGACTTCGAAGCGTCGCTGGACGCCTCGTTCAACTACGGCGACCCGGTGATCGGCGTGCATCGCACCTACCTGTCGTCGAACATCCGGCCGGGTGTGGTGTGGTCGAACACGCAGAGCTACGTCAATCCGAAGGTGGATGAGCTTCTGGCGAAGGCAACCGTCGAGCGCAACCTCGAGAAGCGCAAGGCCCTCTACCACGCGTTCCAGAAGCAGGTGGTCGAGGACGTGCCGGTCGCCTTCACGCACGTCTGGTCGGTGGCCACGGTGGCGGACAAGGCGCTGCGGAACCTGCCGATCACGATCTGGTCGGGACTCACGCCGTACGACGAGATCGAGCGCAGGTAAGGCGATGAAGACGCTTCTCGTCACGCTGGCGCTCGTCGGCGCGCCTGGGGCCGCGTGATCCGCGAGGCCGGCATCAAGCTCGACTGACGTGGCGGCGAAGGAACTGCCGCGCCACGCGCGCTGCGTGGTCATCGGCGGCGGCGTGGTCGGCGCGAGTGTCGCCTACCACCTCGCCAAGCTCGGCTGGACGGATATCGTGCTGCTCGAGCGCCGGCAGCTCACCTGCGGCACCACCTGGCACGCCGCCGGGCTGGTCGGCCAGCTGCGCGCGACGCAGAACCTGACCAAGCTCGCGCGCTACAGCATCGACCTGTACGGCGCGCTCGAGGCCGAGACCGGGCAGGCCACCGGCTTCAAGCAGAACGGCGCGATCACCGTGGCGCCGAGCGCGGAGCGCTTCGACGAGCTTAAACGCAGCGCGGCGATGGGCCGGCATTTCGAAGTCGACGTGCAGGTGATCTCGCCACGCGAGGCGCGCGAGCTCTGGCCGATGCTGGAGATCGCCGACCTCGTCGGCGCGATCTGGATGCCCAGGGACGGCCAGATCAACCCGGTGGACGTGACGCAGGCGCTCGCGAAAGGCGCTCGCCAGCGCGGCGCGCGCGTGATCGAGGGCTGCAAGGTCACCGGCATCCTCGCGCGCGACGGCCGCGCCTGCGGCGTGCGCACCGAGCGCGGCGAGATCGCCGCCGAGGTGGTGGTGAACTGCGGCGGCATGTGGGCGCGCGAGATCGCCCTGATGGCCGGCGTCGCGGTGCCACTGCACGCGGCCGAGCACTTCTACATCGTCACCGAACCGATGGCCGAGGTGAAGCCGACGCTGCCGGTGCTGCGCGACTACGACGGCTACGCCTACTTCAAGGAGGACGCCGGCAAGCTGCTGGTCGGCGCCTTCGAACCACAGGCCAAGCCCTGGGGAATGGACGGCATCGCGGAGGATTTCGAGTTCGGCGAGCTGCCCGAGGACTGGGATCACTTCCAGCCGGTGATGGAGAAGGCGCTCGCGCGCGTGCCGCGGCTTGCCACCGCGGGCATCCAGAAGTTCTTCAACGGCCCGGAGTCGTTCACGCCGGACAACCGGTACTACCTGGGCGAAGCGCCGGAGCTGCGCGGCTTCTGGGTCGCCGCAGGGTTCAACTCGATCGGCATCCAGTCGGCGGGCGGCGCGGGCATGGTGATGGCGCAGTGGATCGCGGACGGCCACCCGCCGATGGATCTTGCGGATGTCGACATCCGGCGCGTGCACCCTTTCCAGAACGAGGCCGGCTACCTGAAGGCGCGCGTCAGCGAAGCGCTGGGCCTGCTCTACGCCATGCACTGGCCCTACCGGCAGTACGAGACCGCGCGCGGCATCCGCACCTCGCCGCTGCACGAACGGCTGGTCGCCGCGAACGCCTGCATGGGCGAGACCGCGGGCTGGGAGCGGCCGAACTGGTACGCGCCGGCCGGCGTGACGCCGCATTACCGCTACAGCTGGGGACGGCAGAACTGGTTCGAGTACCGCGCGGCGGAATGCAAGGCGGCGCGCGAGCGCGTCGCGCTTTTCGACCAGAGTTCGTTCGCCAAGTTCATGCTGCGCGGGCCGGGCGCCGAGGCGCTGCTGCAGCGCGTGAGCGCGAACGACGTCTCGCCGCGCGAGCGCGCGGTGTACACGCAGTGGCTGAACGAGCGCGGCGGCATCGAGGCCGACCTCACCGTCACGCGCTGGGCGGACGACGCCTTCATGGTGATCACCGGCGCCGCGAATGGCCCGCGCGACCGCGCCTGGCTGGAGCGGCACCGCGCGGCAGGCTGCGAGATCGAGGACGTGACCGCGCGCTACGCGGTGCTCGGCGTCATGGGCCCGCGCTCGCGCACGCTGCTTGGGCGGCTCACCGGGACCGATCTCTCGAACGCCGCCTACCCGTTCGGCGCCAGCCGCGAGATCACGCTCGCGGGCGTGCCGCTGCGCGCCACGCGCATCAGCTACGTCGGCGAGCTCGGCTGGGAGCTGCTGGTCGAGTCGTCGCGCGCGGTCGCGGTGTTCGACGCGCTGCTTGAAAAGGGTTCTGACCTCGGCCTCGCGCTAGCCGGCATGCACGCAATGGACAGCCTGCGGCTGGAGAAGGGCTACCGCCACTGGGGTCACGACATCGCCGACGAGGACACGCCGCTCGAGGCGGGCCTCGGGTTCGCCTGCGCCTTCGACAAGCCCGGCGGCTTCATCGGGCGCGAGGCGCTCGTCGCGCAGAAGGCGGCGGGCGTGAAAAAGCGCCTGGTGCAGTTCGCGCTGCGCGATCCGGCCGCGCTCGTCTATCACAACGAACCGATCTGGCGCGACGGCGTGCGGGTCGGCTACCTCAGCTCGGCGTCCTACGGCCACACCCTCGGCTGCTCGGTGGGCATGGGCTACCTGAAGGGCGAGGCGCCGATCGACGCGGCCTGGGTGAACGCCGGGCGCTACCAGATCGAAGTGGGCGGCGAAAGGCTGCCCGCCCGCGCGAGCCTTGCCCCGCTCTACGATCCGAAGTCGCTGCGCACGCGCGACATCGCGCCGGCATGAACCGGGAGAACCTGATTCCGCGATACCATGTTTTCAGCAACCTTGGAGGGTCCGTCATGAGAGCCCTGTTCCGGTGTTCAACTGGGGCGACCCGGTGATCGGCGTTCACCGCACCTACCTCTCGTCCAACATCCGGCCCGGCGTGATCTGGTCCAATACCCAGAGTTACTCGAACGCGAAGGTGGACGAACTGCTCGCGAAGGCAGGCGTGGAGCGCGATGCCGAGAAGCGCAAGGGGCTCTACCGGGAGTTCCAGAAGATCGTCGTGGACGAAGCGCCCATCGTGTTCCTGAACCTGCTGCCCTATTACACCATCTACGACGCCACGCTCAAGAACCTGCCCCTGACCATCTGGGGTGCCTGCGCGCCGGTGGACGAGATGCGCCGCTAGCGGCATGGCCTATCTGGCGATCGTCCTGCGGCGCGTGGTGCAGGCCATCGGCCTGCTGGCGGCGGTGGCGATCCTCAATTTCACGCTGATCCACCTTGCGCCCGGCGACATCGTCTCCACCATCGTCGGGGAGATGGGCGGCGCGAGCGAGGAGACCATCGCCGAGTTGCGCCGTGCCTACGGGGTGGATCGCAGCTACCTGGAGCAGCTGGGCATCTACCTCGCCCGCGTGGCCGGGGGAGACCTTGGCACCTCGATCTACTACAACAAGCCGGTCTTCTTGCTGATTCTCGACCGGGTGCCCGCCACCGTTCTGCTGCTGCTCGCGGCGCTCACCCTAGCCCTCGTCGCCGGCACTGCGCTCGGGGTGCTGGCGGCGCGCTATCCGCGCGGTTGGTTTGCCGCCGCCGTGAACCTGGTATCGCTGTTCGGGTTTTCGGCGCCCGTGTTCTGGAGCGGTTTGATGCTCCTGCTCCTATTTGCCTCGGCGATCCCGATCCTGCCTCCCGGAGGCTTCTACGACGTCGTCGCCGGGGCGCAGGGACTGGCCAAGGCGCTCGACATCGCGCATCACCTGGTGCTGCCGGCGACGACGCTGGCGCTGATTTTCCTTGCGCTCTACAGCCGGCTCGCGCGCGCGAGCATGATCGAGGTACTGGGCTCGGACTACGTCCGCACTGCGCGCGCGAAAGGCCTGCCCGAACGCACGGTGATCTTCAAGCACGCGCTGCGAAACGCCCTGCTGCCGGTGGTGACGGTCGCTGGCCTGCAGTTCTCCGCCATGCTTGCCGGCGCGGTGCTGGTCGAGACGGTGTTCACCTGGCCGGGGCTCGGGCAGCTCGCCTTCGAGTCGATCCTGCGCCGCGACAATCAACTGATCCTCGGCATCCTGCTGCTCTCGGCGGTGCTCGTCACCTTCGGCAACCTGATCACGGACGTCCTCTACCGGATCGTCGACCCGCGCATCAAGACCGATGGCTGAAGCCGGCCGCAGCCCCTGGCAGGAGGCCTGGGCGGTGTTCCGCCGCAACCGGGCGGCGCTGATCGGCCTGGCGATCCTGGGCGTCATCGGGCTGGTGCTGGCCGTCGGGCCGCTGCTCTATCGCGTGGACCCCTTCGACATTGTCGGCGCGCCGATGACGCCGCCCGGCGATCCAGATGTGCTGCTCGGCACCGATTACCTCGGGCGCGACATCCTCGCCGGCCTCGTGCGCGGCGGGCGGCCGACCGTACTGGTGGGCATCTGCGCGGCCATGATCACCACCGTCATCGGCATCACCATCGGTTCGCTCTCGGGCTATTACGGCCGCGGCACCGACCGCATGCTGGGGCGCGTGGTGGAGTTCTTCCAGGTCCTTCCGGCGCTGCTGTTCGCGATGGTGCTGATCACGCTGTTCGAGCCATCGCTGCTCACGGTCACCCTGGCGATCGGGGTGGTGGCCTGGACCGGGATGGCGCGGCTCACGCGCGCGGAGTTTCTCCGCATCCGGCAGCTGGATTTCGTGCGCTCGGCGCGCGCGATCGGCGCCTCGAATGCGCGCATCATCCTCGCCACCATCCTGCCCAATGCCCTGCCGCCGATCATCGTCTCGGCGACGCTGGCCACCGGCACCGCGATCCTGTTCGAGGCCGGGCTGTCGTTCCTCGGCCTCACCGACCCCAACGTCATGAGCTGGGGGCTGATGATCGGTTCCTCGCGCAACTACCTGCGCGAAGCCTGGTGGGCGGTCACCTTTCCCGGGCTCTGCATTTTTCTGACCGTGCTCGGGATCAGCCTGGTGGGCGACGGCCTGAACGACGCCTTCAACCCGAAGCTGCGGCAGCGATGACCCGGCTGCTCGAAGTCCAGGATCTCCAGGTGGAGTTCGACACCTGGGACGGCAGGGTCCGGGTGATCGAGTCGCTCTCTTTCGCGCTCGCAGCCGGGGAGACGCTCTGCATCGTCGGCGAGTCCGGCTGCGGCAAGAGCATGACCGCGCTCGCCATCATGGGACTGGTGCCGCAGCCCACCGGGCACATCACCGCGGGCAGCGTGCGGCTGGCAGGCGAGGACCTGGTGCGCGCCAGCCCCGCACGCATGCAGGCGGTTCGCGGCAACGAGATTTCCATGATCTTCCAGGAGCCGATGACCTCGCTCAACCCGGTCTATCCGGTGGGCGAGCAGATTGCGGAGGCCGTGCGCCTGCATAAAGGCCTCGATCGCGACGCGGCGCGCTCGCGCGCAGTGGAAATGCTGCGCGCCGTGCACATCCCCGAGCCCGAGCGGCGCGTGGATGAGTATCCGCACCAGTTCTCCGGCGGGATGCGCCAGCGCGTGATGATCGCCATCGCGCTTGCCTGCGAGCCGAAGATCCTGATCGCGGACGAGCCCACCACCGCGCTCGACGTCACCGTGCAGGCGCAGATTTTCGAGCTGCTGGTGGAGCTGCGCGAGACGCGCGGCACCGCCATCGTCTTCATCACCCACGACGTCGGCGCAGTGGCCGAAATGGCCGACCGCGTGATCGTCATGTACGCCGGCCGAAAGGTGGAGGAAGGCGGCGTCGAAGATATCCTCGAGCGCCCCGCTCACCCTTATACGCGCGGGCTGCTCGCCTGCCGGCCGACGCTTGTGCTGGGCGATCCCGGCGCGCGCAGCGAGCTCGCGGAAATCCCCGGCGTGGTGCCGCCGCTGCACCAACTGGGCGCCGGATGCGCCTTCGCCCCCCGCTGCGCGCAAGCACTGCAGCGCTGCGGCGTCGCCGCTCCGCCTGAAACCCGGCTTGCCGATGGCCACGCTGCGGCCTGCTGGCTGCTCGCGCCGTCCGAGGGCGCGGCCGCTTGAACGCGCTGCTCGAAGTCGCGGGGCTGCGCGTGCATTTTCCGCTGCCGCGCCGGTTGCCCTGGCAGGCGCGCCGCAAGGTGCACGCGGTGGACGGCATCGACTTCACACTCGCCGCAGGCCGCACGCTCGGAATCGTCGGCGAATCCGGTTCGGGCAAGACCACTGCGGCGCTGGCGGTGATGCGCCTGGCGGACATCACGGCCGGCGAGGTGCGGCTGAAAGGCACCGACATCACCCATCTTGCCGGCGAAGAGCTGCGGACCCAGCGGCGCTACGTGCAGATGATCTTCCAGGACCCGTATTCCTCGCTCAACCCGCGCTCGCGCGCCAGCGCCATCGTCGAGGAACCCTTGGCGCGCATGGGCATCGGCGACGCCGCCGAGCGCCGCGAGCGCGCCCGGGAGCTGTTCGCGCAGGTGGGCCTGCGGCCCGACCAGCTCGCGCTCTTCCCGCACCAGTTCTCCGGCGGCCAGCGGCAGCGAATCGGCATCGCCAGGGCGCTCGCGACGCGCCCCGAGCTGATCGTCTGCGACGAGCCCGTTTCCGCGCTGGATGTCGCGATCCAGGCGCAGATCCTCAACCTGCTGGCGCGCCTGCAGAACCAGCATAGCCTGTCCTACCTCTTTATTTCCCATGACCTGGGCGTGGTGCAGCACCTGTGCGACGAGGTTGCCGTGATGTACCTTGGCCGCATCGTGGAGCAGGCGCCGCGCGCGCGGCTCTTCGCCGATCCGCTGCACCCCTACACCTGGGCGCTCTTCTCCGCGGTGCCGCGCATCGGCCGCCGACGCGGCAAGGGCCAGCAGCGCCTGCGCCTTGAAGGCGATCCCCCCAGTCCGATCGATCTGCCTCGCGGCTGCCGCTTCGCCGGTCGCTGCCCGTTCGCCGAGGAACGCTGCCGCGAGGAAGAGCCCGCGCTGCGCGCCGTGGGCGACCGCCACCGAGTCGCCTGCCACCTCGTGCGCGAGGACGGTGGCGTCCCTCATCGACCCCGGAGCCTGTAACGTCATGTTCACGATCTACCGCGCGCGGCGCATCCTCACCATGAACCCGGCGCGGCCGGAGGCGACGCACGTCGCCGTGCGCGATGGCCGCATCCTCGGCGCGGGCTCGGTGGCGGAGCTCGCCGGCTGGGGCAAGCACCAGATCGACGAGCGCTTCGCGGACAAGGTGCTGATGCCGGGCCTGATCGAGGGCCACAGCCACGCCATGGAAGGCACCTTCTGGCGCTATGTCTACACCGGCTATTTCGACCGCATGGACCCGGACGGCAGGACCTGGCCCGGCGCGCAGTCGATTGATGCGCTGATCGCGCGCCTGCGCGAGGCAAGCGATGCCCTCAAGGACCCGGCAGCACCGCTCTCAGGCTGGGGGCTCGATCCCATCTACTTCGGCGAGCGGCGCGTCAGCCGCGCCGACCTCGACCGCGTCTCCGCCGTGCGGCCGGTGGGCGTGCTGCACGCAAGCGGGCACATCCTCAACGTGAACACGAAGGCGCTCGAACTTGCCGGCCTGCTGAGGACGGGCGTGAGTCATCCCGGAGTTCCGCTGGGCGCCGACGGCCTGCCCACCGGCGAGCTGAAGGGCCCCGATCCGATGATGATGGCGAGCAGCCACGTCGGCTTCGACCGCGAGGTGCTCGCCGCCGACGAGCTGGGCCTGCGCTCCTTCGCCAAGCTCTGCGTGCGAAAGGGCGTCACCACTGCGGCGGACCTCGCCAACCTGCTGCCGGAGGACGCGGTCGGCATGATGCTGCGCGTGACGGGAGAGGATTCGTACCCGGCGCGCATCGTCTCGCTGCTGCGCCTGCAGCTCCTCAGCGGCCAGGCGCTCATCGAGCGCGCGCTCGCGCTGCGGGTAAGGAGCACGGAGCGCCTGCGCCTGGGGATCGTGAAGCTGGTGGCCGACGGCTCCATCCAGGGGTTTTCCGCGCGCCTGCGGCCGCCGGGCTACTACAACGGTGCGCCCAACGGCCTGTGGTACCTCCCGAAGGAGGTGCTGTGCGAGGCCTACCGCCTCGCCCTCAAGCACGGCGTGCAGATCCACACCCACACCAACGGCGACGAGGCGACCGAGCTGGTGCTGGATTGCGTGGAGCAGGCGCTGCGCGCGCACCCCTCGCCCGATCACCGCTTCACGCTGCAGCACTGCCAGCTCGCCGACGCGGCGCAGTTCCGCCGCATGAAGGCGCTGGGCATGTGCGTCAACCTCTTTCCCAACCACCACTACTACTGGGGCGACCAGCACTACGCCATGACCGTGGGCCCGGAACGCGCCGAGCGCATGAACGCCTGCGCCACCGCGCGCGACACGGGCGTGCCGTTTGCCATCCACTCGGATGCCCCGGTGACGCCGCTGGGGCCCCTCTTCACCGCCTGGTGCGCGATCAACCGCCGCACCGCGAGCGGCCGCGTGCTGGGCATGGCCGAGCGCATCGGCCTGGACGAAGCGCTGCGCACCATCACCCTGGGTGCTGCTTACACCCTGAAGCTGGACGGCGAGGTCGGCTCGATCGAAGCCGGCAAGCGCGCCGACTTCGCGGTGCTGGAGGACGACCCGCGCGAGCTCGGGCCCGCCAGCGTCAAGGATGTGCGCATCTGGGGCACCGTGCAGGGCGGCCGCGTGTTCGAGGCGGCGCAGCTTTGACCTCGCCCATCCCGGTCACCGTCATCGGCGGCTACCTCGGCGCGGGCAAGACCACCCTCGTCAACCACCTGCTGCGCCACGCCGGCGGCAGGAGAATCGCGGTGCTCGTCAACGACTTCGGCGCGCTGCCGATCGACGCCGACCTGATCGAGAACCGCGAGGGCGACACCCTCGCCATCGCCGGCGGTTGCGTGTGCTGCAGCTTCGGCAGCGACCTCGTCGCCGCGCTCGGGAAGATCGCCTCACGCGACCCGGCGCCCGATCACCTGCTCATCGAGGCGAGCGGCGTGGCGCTGCCCGCCGCCATCGCCGCCAGCGTCAGCCTGCACCCCGGCTGCGCCAACGACGGCATCGTTGTCATGGCCGACGCGGAGACCGTCCGCGAGCGCGCCGCCGACCGCTACCTCGGCGACACCATCGAGCGCCAGCTGCGCGAGGCGGGCCTCGTCCTCCTCACCAAGCCCGACCTGGTGAGCGCGCAGGCCCGGACCGAGGCTCGCGCATGGCTGGAGAAGTTCGCGACCGTGATCGAGGCCGAGCGCGGGCAGGTGCCGATCGAAGTCCTCCTCGGCCTGGGTTCGAGCCTGCTCTCCGGCACGGCCTCCGCGCGCCATCCCTCCTACGACTCGGTGGCGTTCGAGGCGCTGCCGCCGCTGGACGTCGCGCGCCTTGCCGCCGCGCTTGCCGATCCCGCGCTGGGAATCTTGCGCGCGAAGGGCGTCCTGCTCGACCTTTCAGGGACGCCGCGCGCCGTGCACGTCGTCGGCCGCAGGAGCGAGATCTGCGACGCACCGTCTGGCGCCGCCGGGCGCCTGGTATGCATCGGACTGCGCGGCCGACTGGACCGCGCGCGGCTGGCCGCCGAGATCACGCCCCACGCAGCCGCGGCGTGGTAGCGATCGGGCTGGCCGGCGCCGGCGAGGGTGCGCGCGCCGCTGGCGCTCAGCGAACGCCGAGCAAGAGCCGGGCGGTCGCGACGATGTCGTCGACGCTGGCGCCGCGCGAGAGATCGGAGATGGGCTTCGCGAAGCCCTGCAGCACCGGGCCGATGGCCTGGGCGCCGGCAAGGTACTGGGTGAGCTTGTAGGCGATGTTGCCGGCATCCAGGTCGGGGAAGACGAGGACGTTGGCACGGCCGGCGACGGGGCTTTCGCTTTTCACCTTTTTCGCGGCTACAGCGGGCTCAAGCGCGGCGTCCGCCTGCAGCTCGCCGTCGATGGCGAGGCCGGGCGCGCGCGCGCGCACAAGCTCGAGCGCACGCACAACCTTGTCGACGTGCGGATGTCTGGCGCTGCCTTTGGTCGAGAAGGAAAGCAGCGCCACGCGCGGCTCCTCGCCGAGCACCCGGCGCGCGCTTTCGGCCGAGGCAATGGCGATGTCGGCCAGCTGCTCCGCCGTGGGATCCGCGTTTACCGCGCAATCGGAATACAGGAAAGATCTTTCTTTCAACACCATCAGGAAGAAGCTGGAGGGCGTGCGGATGCCCTCGGCCAAGCCCACGGTGAGCAGGCCCGCCTCGATGATGCGCGCGGTGGGGTGCGCGGCGCCGGCGAGCATGGCGTCGGCATCGCCCGCCTTCAGCATCATGCCCGCGTAGTAGAGCGGCCTGGAGACGAGCCGCCGCGCGATCTTCGCCGCGTCGGGCCGCGCGGCGAGGTAGAGCGCGGCGTAGTGCTCGATCCGGTCGGCCGGCGGCGCATCGAAGACGATGGCCTGGGCGACGCCCTCGGCCTCGATGCGGCGCGCGGCCTCGCGGATGCGCTCGTCGCCGCCTTCGGGCAGGACGATGCGCTTCATGCGCGGGACGGGGGTAGGGTCAGAACGGCGCGATCGCCAGCGCCTCGGGGCGGCCCGCCCTGGCTTCGCGGATCGCTTTCCACAGGCGCAGCTGGCTCGCCGGCATGTCGAAGCGCTGCACGCCCGCCTGGGCGAGCGCGTCCATCACCGCGTTCATGAGGCACGGCATCGAGCCGGTCACTCCCGCCTCGCCGACGCCCTTGGCGCCCAGCGGATTGGTCGCCGTCGGCACCGGAAAATCCGTGACCTTGAGCCCGCCCACGAGGCCCGGGCGCGGCATGGCGTAGTCCATGAAGCTGCCGGTGAGCAGCTGTCCGTTCTCGTCGTACACCGCCTGCTCGAGGAAGACGTGGCCGGCCCCCTGCGTGATGCCGCCCTGCATCTGCCCTTCGACGATCTGGTGGTTGACGATGTTGCCGGCGTCGTCGCAGGCAACGTAGGCGACGACCTCGGCTTCGCCGGTCTCGGGGTCGATCTCCACCTCCGAGATGTGGCAGCCGTTGGGGAAGGTCGAGGGCACCTTGGGCCGGTCGCGGTAGTCCAGATCGAGCTTGCCCGGGTGCTGCCGCGCGAGCTCGGCGATGCCGATCGAGCGGTCGGTTCCCTTGATCCGGTAGGCGCCGGAATCGAACTCGATGTCCGCCTGCGCGCTCTCCAGCGCGTCGGCCGCGAGCTTGATGCCGTTCTTCACGATCTCCAGCGCAGCCCAGTGGAAGGCGCTGCCCATGCCGAGCAGCGTGCGCGAGCCGCCCGTGGGATTGGCCGTCATGAAATGGTCCGGCTCCGAGGTGCGCAGGCGGAACTTCTCCACCGGCACGCCCAGCACCGCCGAGGCCACCTGCGCGAGCGTGGTCTCGTGCCCCTGGCCGTGGTTGTGGCTGGCGGTGCGCAGCGTGATGGTGCCGTCCTTCTCCCAGGTGATGTGCGCCTGGTCGAAGGGCGCGAAGCCGCCCGCGGCCGAGGCCTCGATGTAGGTGGCGATGCCGCGGCCGCGGAGCCTGCCCTTTCTTTCCGAGGTTTTTCTTCGCTCCGGAAAACCCGGCCAGTCCGCGAGCTGCAACGCCTTGTCCAGCACGCCCTCGAAATCGCCGCAGTCGTACTCGAAGCCGGTGACGATCCTGTAGGGGAACTTGGCTTTCGGCACCAGGTTGCGGCGGCGGAATTCGGCCGCGTCCACCCCGAGCTCGCGCGCCGCCTCCTCCACCAGGCGCTCCATGGCGTAGGAGGCGACCGGCCGGCCCGCGCCGCGGTAGGCGGCGGTGGGCACGGTGTTGGTGAGCACGATCTTCGCCTGCACGTACACCGCCGGCACGTCGTAGACGCCGCTCGCCACGTTGACGAGGTTCACGGTGTTGATGAAGGAGCCGGTAAAGGCGAGGTAGGCGCCGGCGTTGGAGAAATATTCGAAGCGCATCGCCAGGATGCGCCCGTTGGCGTCCAGCGCGATCTCGCCCTTGTGCACGATGTCGCGGGCCTGCTCGTCGGAGACGAAGACCTCGGAGCGGCTGCCGACCCACTTCACGGGCCGCCCCAGCGTCTTCGCGGCGAGGCAGAGCGCGCCGTACTCGGGATAGGCGTTGAAGCGCACGCCGAAGCCGCCGCCCACCTCCTCGGCGACGATGCGCACCTTCTCCGGCGGCACCCCCAGCATCGCGCCCACCTGCAGGCGCATGGGCCCGGCGCCCTGCGTGGTCGCGTGCAGGGTGTACCGGTCGGTCCCGGCGTCGTAGCTCGCGGTCGCCGCGCGCGGCTCCATGGGATTGCCGACCACGCGCGAGTGGTAGGCCGCATGCGTCACCACTTTCGCCGCGCGCGCGAACGCGGCCTTGGTCTTCTCCTCGTCGCCGCCCGCGAAGTCGAGCACCAGGTTGCCCGGCACCGATTGGTGCAGCTGCGGCGCGCCCGCGGCGAGCGCGGCCTGCGCGGTGAGCACGGCGGGCAGCTCCTCGTATTCCACGACCACGGCCTCGGCCGCGTCCTGCGCCTGTGCCGCCGTCCCGGCGATCACCAGCGCGACGGGTTCCCCCACATAGCGCACGCAGTCGGGCGTGAGCGAATAGCGCGGCGGCACCCTCTGGTCGGCGCCGCCGCGGCCCTTCATCGGGGCGGCGGCGGGCATGGGCTTGTGGCCGGCGGCGAGGACGTCCCTGCCGGTCAGCACCTTGATCACCCCCGGCATCGCCAGCGCAGCCGAGGCATCGATCGACAAGATGCGCGCGCTCGGCCGGTCGGAGCGCAGGAAATGGCCGTGGGCCTGGCCGGGAAAACTCCAGTCGGAGACGTAGCGCCCCCGACCCGTGAGCATGCGCTCGTCCTCGAGCCTGCCCTTGTATGCGACACCGAATGAGGTCATGGCGGGGATTTTCACCTAATTTTCCAGGTCTTGGATAGGCCGATCCATAGGCTGCAAATAAACCTGCACGATCGTGCACATAGGGTCGCCTTCCACGGGCTAGGCGCCCGCTTCCTCGCCAAGGTAAGCCTCGCGCACCTTCGGCTCGGCGAGCAGTTTCCTTGCCTCATCGGCGAGCGTCACCGCGCCGGACTCCATGACGTAGCCCCGGCTGGCGATCTCGAGCGCGAGCTTCGCGTTCTGCTCCACCAGCAGGATGGTGACGCCCTGCCGCGCGATGTCGCGCACGATCTCGAAGATCTTCGCCACCAGCATCGGCGCGAGTCCCATGGAGGGCTCGTCCAGCAGCAGGAGCTTCGGGCGCGCCATCAGAGCCCGGCCCATGGCAAGCATCTGCTGCTCGCCGCCCGAGAGCGTGCCCGCGGTCTGCGCGCGGCGCTCCTTCAGGCGCGGGAACATGTCGTACTGGCGGCCGATGTCCTCGTTGATTGAAGCATCATTGCGCGCGTAGGCACCCATAGCGAGGTTCTCGGCCACGGTGAGCTGCGGGAAGATGCCGCGGCCCTCCGGCACCATCACCAGGCCCTTGCGCGGCAACTCGTGCACCGGCGTGCCGGCGGTATCCATGCCGGCGTAGGAGACCGATCCGGACCGCGACACCAGCCCGCAGATGGCCTTCAGCGTGGAGCTCTTGCCGGCGCCGTTGGCGCCGATCAGGCAGACCAGCTCGCCCCCCTCGACCCGCAGGTCGAT
>Ga0194110_10004565_pt1 | contig 16723 bp, 15 predicted proteins | sample TA2Kig1200mmetaG_FD_146192 | JGI IMG/M metagenome (GOLD analysis project Ga0194110, IMG submission 146192) | Freshwater microbial communities from Lake Tanganyika, Tanzania - TA2015032 Kigoma Deep Cast 1200m | ecosystem: Environmental > Aquatic > Freshwater > Lake | place: Tanzania: Lake... | reverse complement strand
CCGAAGAGAAGAAGGCGAGAGTACAACCATAGTCAGTTGAATGACATGACAAGAAACGCTAAACTGCTACCCAGGGTGGCTCAGAAACCGAACGGTGTTCTGGCTCACTTTCCGTCCGTTGCCTCCATTCGGCATATTGTCACGATTCTTGGGGTTTTTCCCGGCAAGTCGTCCAATTCTGCTCCAACCAGGAGAGACGGGACGGGGACTCCTTAGTCAAGTAGGTCTGAACAGCGGTGGGAGAGATGACGGGCCTCAAAGGCTTTAATTGCGGCTGGACGACACCGCTGCTGGACTCTCATAGGATCTCTGGGAAAGCCCGCATCTGGAGGAATTATGGTGCATTGAGGCGATGTTTTGCTTGTCTATCCTACCCATCATGCTGAATGGTAAGTGACTGCCAAACAGGACCACTCACATCTCGATTGAAGGCCGGGATCCGTCGCCTCTAGAGATCGTTAAGCGTGAAATTTTTGTCGTCCCCTTGCACACTGGGAGGGCCTTTCAGGTGTTTGTATGAAGAATGAGGGTTACCGATGCTTGCTTTGCAGCCACCTTGCGTCTCTTTCTCCTTTTGGGGCATAGTACTCCGTGCTAAGAAATTATCAGATAAGGCTAAGCTTCACCTTTAAATCTGACACCAGTCAACAGCTTCACCATCCGTTTCAGCTCCACCGCTTTGGAAGTCAGAGGAAATTGCACCCCATGCCTGGCTAAACCATGGTAACGGCATCTCCCGAAACCATGCCACTTCTTCTCCCCAAATTCCATCCCTGTCCTGTATCTTTCTCTAAGCCCCTCCCGATATTCCCTGCTCTCTGCAAGCTTCGTCCAGCCTTCTCTGTTCTTGTCCTTGTTCTTTGTGCGGCAAGTTATAAGCCTCATAGCTGACTTCATCTTTCTTTGTTCCGGAAATAGCCGTTTTAGAACGCTTCAAAGCCAGCATATGACCGATAGCTAAGGCTAGCATCCCCGTTTTGGAGCATCACGTCCGGTTGATATAGAGGCCGGCTGATGCAAGTGAACGCTTCGTCACAATGTGTGATCAGATTCCCGGTTTGGCAGGCCACCAATCCGTCTTAAACCGAAGTACTTGAGCTTCTACGGCTTCGCAGTTCCAGCTCTTGGTTGCACCACAGTATTTGCAGTAACCAGAAACAACTCCATTAACAGGATCGCCTAGTATATAGTAATGCGGAGGACATTTATTCTTATCCTGATTTGGAGAAGAGGCGGAACTCATAACGGCCTCCTGAAAGACAGTTTTCACAATCTCAGGCTAGCTAGCATTATGCTACATGCAGCCTGAGCAACCCTTTGTGCCGATTGTTCATTGAAATGAAAACATCTTGAATCAGTGCCCTAGCGTCGTATTGGTCGCTAATACCACTGAACCCTTATAGTGGCCAACCGAACCATTCGAAGACACCTACCATCCGCAGTCCGATATAGAGTGCCAGGGTGCCAAATATCCAGGCCAACTGTTTGGCTGGAAGGCCTTGCGCTATACGTACACCTACCTGGCTCATGACGAGGCCAGTCGCTGACAGACAAAGCCACGGCCAGATGTACACATATCCGAGTGAGGGTGAAGGTATTCCAGCAACGCTGACACCGTTGACGATGTAGCCTGCAATCCCACCAATGCTGATCATGGAAATGGCAGCTGCTGATGTTCCTACCGCCATGTGCATCTGAAAACCTAGAACCAAAACCATTAGGGGCACCATAAAAACACCGCCGCCGACTCCTGTGAGCCCCGCCGCGAAGCTAAGTGGAAGAGCCCAAATGACCCATAGCCAAACGTTATCTTTCGGCTCTTTGTTAGCCATAAGTAAATTGGTGGTTAGCATCCTGACCGATACCGCCAGAACGGTTACTCCAAAGATTATCTCCAGCGGCCTTGCGGAAATGTGGCTGGCTAGGGTGGCCCCGCCAAACGCTCCCAAAAGGCCGAAAGCACCCAAGACCAGTGCTGGTTTCCACCAAACCGCTTGCCGTCTATTGTGACCCCAGGCGCTGGCCGCGCATACCGGGAGGATTACGAACAAACCGGTGGCGAAGGCCATTCTAATGGCAATGTCTGAAGGTATGCCCATGTCCTCGTACACCCAGTATTGGACGGGAGTCATCAGCCAGCCTCCGCCTGCTCCCAATGTACCGCTGATCAGACCCTGTACCAGCCCGGTGCATAATAAGGCTATGATATGAATTTCTTCCATCTCACTTCACATCGGGGGCCTCATCGGTGGGGGATTTCGCCGTTAGTAACTGCAAAAGATAAGAGCAAGGCTGGCACTCATGAAGTCCATCATATTGGGATGCATATCTTGGTGCTGCACCAGGCGTCCCTTAATTGCCCATATGATGCGTTAGTTCCTGTCCCCAACTCTCCTTGCTCTCGTCAGTAGGAGAAGGGATACAAGTTGTACCAGAGCCTAATCCTCATTAACCTGTAGTAAAGTCCTCTGGGCTCAAATATTATGAAAATAAGCACCAGAGCAGCAAACGCTATATACGCCATGGCAGGAGCCACCTGATTCGCTAAACTTGGGAAAAGATCCGCTAACCATGGATTAAGATGGTCGGAGGTCACCTTATCTGTCAGCATGATTGCTGTACACCCTAAGATGACACCTGTGGTACTCCCTAACCCACCCACTACGAGCATAGCTAGAAACTTCATAGACAGCAGAAAATTAAATTGGTCAGCGTGAACAAACCCTGCGAAGTAAGCCCATAGCCAACCGGCTACGCCAGCAAAGAAACTGCCGATGAAAAAGGCAAGCAGTTTGGCACGGAAAAGATTGACTCCCATAACCTCGGCAACTATGTCATTATCCCTCACGGCAAGGAACTGCCTTCCAGTGTTTGTCCTGTGAATGTTTTTGACGAGCACTATCGCTCCTATTAAGAGGCCCAGCGTTAGCCACCAGTAGCCTGTATGACCGACTCTGTCGCCAGCTATCACTAAATCAGGCACCTCCATACCAGAGGCACCCCCTGTCCAGCTGAACCTCAATATAGCCCAGGTAATGATAAACTGAGCGGCCATGGTAACCATTACCAAGTAGAACCCTCTTATCCTGAGGGCAGGTATAGCGAAACAAGCCCCTATCATTCCAGCGATAATCCCAGACAGAGGCAGTGTAACCAGAGGTGAGATTCCGTACTTAGTACCCAGGATGGCCGCAGTGTAAGCGCCCACTGCCATGACCGCAGCATGACCCATAGAAAACAGACCAGTAAGACCGAGCAGAACATGAAGACCGAGAGCTGCGACTGCATAAATGCCAAGGGTAATGAACCATACCAGCCAATGCGCAGGCAGATACAGGGACACAGTGAAGAAGAAGACTAAACCTAGGGTTACCAGCGTCCACTGGGCTTTCGTTCTGACAATAGACAACTCTTGTTCGAAAGAAGTATTACGGACACCAAAAGGGAGTTCCATTCGCTATATCCTAAGAGGCAACTTTTCGCCCAAGAGACCCCAAGGTCGAATCAGCAAGATGGCCAACATAATCATCCAGGGGACTACCGGCCCCCAGTCTGAAGCGTAGTAATATGATAGTGCCTCTGCCACACCTATGATAAGCCCTCCCAGAAGACAACCAGGAGTGGACCACAACCCACCAAGAAGCAGTACCGGGAACCCCTTCCCTAGTACCACGAAATCCATTTCCGGGGTTACCATGTTCGTCATGCCTACCAAAATCGCGATCAAGGCAGAGAATATACCGGCGAGGACCCAGGAAATGGAGACGAACCGTTTTACTCTTATCCCCAGGCTCTGGGCCACGGTGCGATTCCATCCCACTACCCTTAGGGCCAGGCCGATCTTGGTGTAATTGAAGAAAAAGAGTAGCAAGATGAAAACCGCTGCCGCTGCTATCAAGCAATAGAGGTGAGCCGGCGAAATGCTCACAGGACCCAGATGTATCAAGCGCGTGGGGGTAAAAGGATAGCCGTATGATTGCCCGCCCCATACCATGATACTAAGGCCCTTCATTAGTAACCACAGCATCAGAGTGGCTATCAGTATGGATATCAGGGGTCGCCCATAGAGAGGGCGTATAATGGATTGCTCAAGGAGCAAAGCCAGGGCCGCCCCAAAGAGAAAGAGCAAAAAGACAGCCAGCCCGAGGGGAATATTTACAGAATCGAGAAGCCAATAGAGAGCGTAAGCCAGGATGAGTATCTGCCCGCCATAAGCCAGGTTGATCACCGTAGTAGACTTGAAAACCACGGAGAAACCCAGAGCAATTAGAGCATACACCCCTCCAACACATATTCCTTGCACTATGACGTCATCCATACTCTTTCCTTACCGACCTTGCCGAGGAGGTTCCACTTCAAGTTCAGCTAGGCTACCCGAGATATACAGCTGTCTCACGCTCAAACCATGAGCTAGCAGCATCCGGAAGGTATCTGGTTGGAGGGCGGACCCGAACGTATAGAGACACCTGGTTTTTCCCAGCCCCAGTCGAGCCTTCAAGGGGCGAAATAGCACTACATCGGATAAACCATGAATGCCCCTCCAGAATAGGTTGGGTCTTCTCCCTTCAAGCTTAAAGTCAGCTATCTTACAGCCTACAGGGAAAAAGAGATTGTAGAGGAATCGCTTGACGAAAGTACTCCCGCTCATCCTACTTTGAATGTTCGAGGCTAGCATCTCCCACAGCATTGAGGGATAGCACACCAAGCTGGGACCGATTTCCCTCATGTCCTGCTGCACGGTCTCCTGATTCTCAGGGAAGTTCATCCTCACACCATGATTCAAACTGCTCATAAGCGCCACACCTTGCTCTACCACCCAGCCTGGCAAGATAAAGGAGAGCCAGTCGTCGGTGTGGAAAACTGGAGTTGCAGAACAGAAGGCGTTATTGGCGGCATGTAGGTTGACATAGGCTAGCCGGATACCCTCAGCCGAGCCAGTGTTCCCTGGAGTGTATTGTATTATGGCTAAGTCATCTCCTTTTACCTGGGCTATGCTCTCATTGAAAAGTCCGGGATGAGAAATGTCGTACGACCTTCCCAATTCTAAGACCTGGTCGAAGCTCATTAAGATTGGATCGTCATAATGCTTCATCCCTTTGCCATACCAATAAATCACCCTTCGCAGCAGGGGCAACTCATCCTCGATTTGGAGCATCTTATCTACCTGCTCCTGGTCTTGAGCCACTACAAACTTAGCCTGGCAGTGCTGAACAATGGCCTTCACCTCATCAGGTGAACTGTCGGACCGCATACCAGCTACCGCTCCACCAGCGGCCTGGGCACCAATCTCAGCCCAAAACCACTCCGGATCATTGTCACCTAGAATGCCTAAAATTTCACCGCGCTCAAACCCAAGGCTTATCAGCCCCAGGGAGAAATGCTTGACCTCTTCATAACCTTCTTTCCAGGTATACTCCCGCCATAAACCAGCCTTCTTGTTCCGCATCCAGACTTGATCGCCCCACCTTTGGCAGTTTCTTTTCAACAACTGGGGTATGGTCACCTCTTCTTCAGCGTTCACGATCTGCATCTGGTACCTTGAGACCTGCCGGAATTCGGTTATTGCGAATGCCACTTGCTGGAGGGACAAACTCCCTTTCAGGTCCGGCGCGACAGCTTGCCATGCTAGTGACGCCTGATCCTATGTGTTGTTCCACATCAAGATTAAGACTCATTGTTATCGAGACTGGCTCTCCACAAAGTGAACTGATCGGCCTTGCTCAGGCACTAATCAGGCCAGAGAAGGGGGCAGAAACCAGTCGGTGATGGCAAACCAATCGTCCTCCGCCAGCCTATATTCAACCAGCCTGAACATCCGGTAGAGGAGTCGCTCTCCTCCATGACACTTGAGAGCCTCACCCCGTCCTGGAGTGGTAATATCAATGGTCTCCAGCGCCTGCCTTAGAGCCGTCCCATCTACATTCTCAGCCCCTACCGCTGCCACTGCCCTGCGCACCACGTCTGTCAGAATCAGGCCGAACTCATATCCCGACATGTAGGTTGTTCCACGCTTCAGTGTCCCTGCTTCTCCTGGTCGGTATCTCAGCAGCGCTTGCTCTATCTCATCCACCCAGGTTGACTCGTCGGTAAACAAGAGCTGAGCATGCATCACACGCAGTCCGTCCAGATGCTCCCCTGGAACGGCAGTCTTTATCAGGGTCCAGAGGCCCAGGACTGCGTTTGTAGCACCAATCACCATGCCCTGGTACCCTCTTTCCCCCAGATCTCTCAAGAAGGCGGCGGAGGATGGACCAGTGGTGCCGAAGACAATGATGTCACAGTCTTTCAGTCGCTGCACCTCCCCGGCAAAGGCTGTGGTTCCTCCGGGCACTGCTGCGTCCTTTATCTGGTATGGTTTGTGCGGCTTTGCTTGGGCCACGTCTTTCAATCCTTGCAGTTGCTCGATGCAGACCGGGCGGCCGCTCTCCCCCAGGTAACCTACAACGGGACCTCCAGGTCTTGCCTGGTAGTTCCATGTCCCCAGAATATAATCCATCGCTGCTTCCATTTCCAGATAAGGCGTCACGGACAGGGAAAACGCCCATTCCTCTTTCAAGGCTTCCGTGATCATGGTAAAAGTAAACGAGGGAATCTTGTCGCGTGCCTGGTCTCTGGCAGTCATTGCGTTGAACTGGGGGACCCAGTGGACTAGCAGGCGCGCCCCTTTACCCTTCAACCACTCATATCCAATGGGAACCCGGGCAAACTCCAACCTGGTGTCGTAGGTAACGATCTCTAGCTTGACTCCTGGTATGGGGTCTGTCTCCTCAATCATGCGGAGATAGTCCTTGAGACCTTTGCCTATGACTTCGCTATTCGCCAGAGCACTGGGGCCCGTTTGATCTCCCAGGACTCCGATAACAATCTTCCTGACCTTTTCCTTCTCCCCGCCACAGCCACCTAAGAGTGGCACGGCCATTAGCACAGCCAATAACCCCAACCCCACCATTTTAATTAGCTTTCTGCTCATGTTCCTCCTCCTTCCTAACATTTGGCGATCTCTTCGCCTGTACGCCAGCAAATCTCACTTTGCTCAGCAGAACAACCGAATGCTAGAGCGATGTTTGGCAAAAGAATAATGTTGACTTTGGACGTTGTATGCCAGTCAATCGCTGAATCCTTTGTCAGGGGTTATCGGACAAGAGTTGTCATCATTCTAACACCGTCTTGAATTCTGTTAAATGAGATATCCCTGCTCAGGAAGTTGCATAACGGGCCACTTCTGAAAGAGGCACGAGTGTGCACTTTATCTTTTCAGGCCTCTCTGCAGGTAGCAAGAAACGCCAGAAGATCGCGCCTTCGGTATGCCCTGTGCAGTCCAGCCAGTTGGGTACGCCCGGATCGCGGTGAGCGAGGACAATCCGAAAGGACCCATCAGGCTCAAAGACCATCTGCTTGCGGTTGAGGGACACCCGTCTATCGCGATACTCAAGCGACTGCATGTGCTTGTTCCAGAGTGAGACGTTGGCGTAGGTACACTCCGGAAGCCTGCCCTCCATCACCAGAGCGTCGTCCGGCCCAAGGTGGAATGGGGCCTGCGCGTAAAATATGTCCACGGCTGCCCATCCCTGTACTCCGGACAGGCGGAAGGAACTCGGCTGGGGAAGTTCGTTGGGTGTCCACGAAACGAAGGGCACCTCCATGGGAGGTATGCTGAGAAGATCGGTGGATTGGCCACGGACAAAGGCAGCCACCTCCCGGATCCTTTGGGCCATGTCATCGTCGCTTGCCGGAGGACGTACCGTCGGCTTCTGCAGCGGTTCGATGCCTAGCTCTATCTTTATGTTTGGGTCTGCGGCTGCTGGGACCTCCTCCTCAAAATAGTGGCGAACCCAGATGGACCCAGCGCTTGGCTGAAGTGGAATCCAGTTGCCTGGATGCTCGTCTGGGCTGAGGATGATCTCGTAGCTCCCATCGGGTGCGAATTGCATATTCTGGTCATTTAGGTCCGCCAGCACCGGCTCGACTGCCATTCCGAGCTTTCCTTCCTGCGCACGGCCATGGATGGTATAGGAAAGATAGCACGCCTGTCCCTTCTTACCGGTAATGCGATAGGACCGGTCCGCTCTGATGCGTGTGAAGTGATAGATCGTGTCTGGGTTGTCGCCGGCAAACTTGCGTGGAGAGTAGATCTTCACAAACTCCGGCCGTTCGGGATCTCCTTCTAGGTAGAAATCAATACCGCCACTGACCACATGGAGCAGATAACGAAATCCCTCGATGACGTCGATATCCTCCCGCACCCGGCCCCATTTCGGATCGAGGTAGGTCTCCGCCGCCTCGCGTAGCGCCCCCAGCAGTTTGTTGAAGGCTATGGCAGTTTGGTAATAATGGTTGCTCATGGCTCCCCTTTCATCCATGACCTCTTTGCCATTGAGTTCAGAAGCCTTCCCTTGTGCAACAACACAACCGAAGACAGCCACAATGTTTGTCATTACAACAATACTAGAGGCTTTGGGTATTGTATGCCCGATAATTACTGAAACTGCTGTAAGGAACTGCCTGACAAGAAGTTGCTCCATCGTGCTATCACCTGTCCACCGTCCTTGTAATGCTCTCCGACGAGGAGCAGATAGATGATCCTCCAGCCGACACTATTGCCGAGGCAGTATTGACAGAGAGGCTCCTTTACTTCATGAGGTTGGAGGGACTGCTCTCCTGGGATGAGGGGGCGACTGGAACGAGCCCGTGCTCGAAAGCAAAGCGACAGATATCCGCATCTCTTCGCAAACACAGCTTACGCAGAATGCGAGATCGGTAGGTCTCGACGGTCTTAGTGCCCACGCCGAGCTCCTCCGCGATTTCTCTCACTTTGTAGCCGCTGGCTATGTGGCATAAGACCTGCAGTTCCCGGTCCGAGAGACTTTCGACAGGGGTCGTATCCATTCCATGGGCCATCATTCGTATCGTTACAGCGTCTATTCCCTCGTTTGACAAGTATCGTTTTCCTCGTGCCACAGCCCGGACTGCACTGTGCAGTTCCTGGGAGGAAGTGCCCTTGGTAATATATCCCAGGGCACCAGCTTTGAGGGCCCGCACGGCATAGTATCTCTCAGGATGCATAGTTAGGACCAATATCCGTCCATTGCGATCGGAGGATATAAGGCGTTTTACAGCTTCCATCCCATCCATCATAGGCATGGAAATATCCAGAATAGCCACATCAGGGCGCACTCTCTCAAACTCTTGGATCGCCTCCATGCCGTTTGATGCCTCAGCCACCACGCGTATATCTGGCGCTTGTTCGAGAATCGTCTTAAGTCCGGCCCGTACCAAGCCATGATCGTCCGCTAGGAGCACCCTAATCACACTTTGCCCTTGCATCCTTACCATCGCTTATAACGATTCAAATAAATTGGGGATAATGACTAAATCCTCAACCAGAAACACCTAAATCAGCATCGTCGGTAGGCGTGCCATAATCTCAGTTCCCTTGCCAGGGCGGCTGGAAATCTTGAGCGTGCCCCCCACCAGATGCGCCCTCTCACGCATGCCCAAGAGCCCTAAGGCACCTTCCGCCGAGATCTTACTGCAATCAAAGCCAATCCCATTGTCAGATATTCTGAGAGCCATCGTTTCGCCCTTCTTGTTCACCTTAACCCTTACCTGCGATGCCCTGGCATGCTTCCAGACATTGGTCAGGGCCTCCTGAAGGATACGGTATGCTGCCGTGGACACCTCCTTGGGAAGACCCAAGTCAGCCGCAGAAGCATCAACAAGGCAGACTATCGAAGTACGCTCCTCAAACTGCTCCGCATACCACTGGATGGCTTTCAACAAGCCTAGGTCATCCAACATCGCAGGTCTTACATCAACGGCAATTCGATGCGAAGTGGCTCTTACTTGCTCTATCAGGCTCACCACTTCTCTCGCCGCTCCATGGACTACCGACGCACCTCCAAGCTGCTCCGCCAAAGATACGGCCTTCATCTTGAGGAAGACAAGCTCCTGACCCAGTTGGTCATGCAAATCCCTGGCGATACGTGATCGCTCCTCCTCCTGAATATTCAGGATTCGTTGAGACAGAAGCCTGAGTTGGGACTCAGAATGCTCCAACGCCTCTTCATGCTGTTTGCGTTCTGTGATATCCATGAAGTTGCCCAAGGTTGCCCGCCTCCTATTGTATTCGATGGAGGCTACCCGCTCCATGACCCATCTGATCTTCCCATCCCTGGTAACAAACCTGAATTCATAAGGTTCAGAGCGCTCTCCTCTCAACATTGCTATAGCCGCTTGTCTCACCTTTCCCCTATCCCCTGGGAGGACAAAGCGGGCAGCATCAGTGCCGAGCAATTCCTCTTCATCATACCCACCATAGTACTGGAACTGGCGATTTACGAACTGGAGCTTTCCATCCTGCAAAATGTATATGCCGATGGGTGAGCTGTCGGCCAAGCGCCTGAATAACTCCTGCGCTTTCTTCCGTTCGTCGATATCCCGATAGACGCAGACTATTCCCGTGGCGTGGCCGTCCTCGCTGCGCAGGATGTTAATTCTACCCTCGACCCACATGGTCGATCCATCCATACGTATCATCTGCCACTCCACTGTCCATGTCCTGGACATGTCCTTTCGTCTGTCCTTGGCAACGGCGATTATCTCGTTAAAGACCTCTGCCAAAACCTCGCGGGAATCAGGTGTTAATCGTTCTCCAGTAAGCTCTCTGCTTTCTACGGGCTCGTTGTAGCCTAGCATACGCCTAACATAAGGACTAGCGTAGGTCATGTGGCCTTTCAAATCTACGACAAAGACACCGTCGGTCATATTCTTGGCTAGTAGACGGTAGCTGCTTTCGGTATCTTGCAGTCTCTCCACCGCTCTTCGGTACTCCATTACTGACGTTTCCAATTCCATGACCCGCTGGCGCAATCTATCTATCAGTTGGTCTTTCGTTGTCGTGTTTTGATCCTGCATGTCGACGCCCCATGGACGGTGGCTGTTCAGGTACCTGTCAGCAGAGAGAAGCAGCCCAGCACACCAAAGTGCTGCCCCAGTCATCCTCTAATTGATATCACCTGTGTCCGCAGATGTCAAATGAGTGAACTCAGCTCGCCACAAAGTGCCACCGGGCTCCATGGCAAATCACATGATCACTCATGGGCAACACGATACTTCGAGTAACTTCCTGTCGGGTGATTCCTGACATGGAAATCAGCAGTCTGCTGGCATACGTTTCCCCAAGTCCAGGCTATCCTTTTGCTAAATGGGTGTGAAAAGATAGGTTGGAAGGAGAAATTGGAGGTCGAATATGTAGACAGAGCCCTGTTCTCCTGCCTCAGCTACCAGATAGAGGTCTTTTCTTGGCCAAAATCGTTTTCAAGAACAACAAGGAGGCTGAAGTGAAGAATGTCATCATTGTTATGATGGACACTCTGCGCCCCGATCACCTCGGGTGCTACGGAAACAAGTGGATAAAGACGCCAAACCTGGATCAATTCGCCAGAGAAAGCATGGTCTTTGATAGGGCTGTAGCGGAGACCCTGCCCACCCTGCAGGTGCGGCGGGCTCTCTTCACCGGTATGCGTGTCTACCCCTTTGACAAGCAACCCTTCTCTTCAGAGAGGGAAGCTGCGGCTGCCGGAACGGGCTATATGGGTGTACCCAAGGTCGCTATGCCAGGCTGGGATCCTATTCCCTGGGACATAGTTACCCTGGCGGAGATTTTACAAGGCGTTGAGCTAGCTGGCGTCCTCCAAGAGCATGCCAGCCAATATGCAGCCTACCGGACAGCTCTTATCAGCGATACTTCACCCTACTTCTCCGGTGCGTGGATGAACTACCATCGCGGTTTCTCCCATTTCGACTGGGTTCGCGGTCAGATACTTGATCCCTATGGTGTGCCTTCTGTGATCGAGGAAGCAGACTTGGCCCGCTATGTACCCGATTGGTTTAGAAATGACTGGTTAGCCAATGTCCTGCCGCTGTATTTGGCCAACGTGCGAAAGCGAAAGGGAGAAGAGGATCACTTCGGCCCTCAGACCTTCAAGCGTTCTATTGAGTGGTTAGAGGAAAGCCACAAAGCCAAGGATCCCTTCCTACTCGTGGCAGATTCCTGGGACCCTCATGAACCTTGGGATCCGCCGCAGAAGTACGTTGACCTTTATGATCCCGGCTACAAAGGCATTGAGATGATTTTGGATTTCTATGGCCCCACTAAGCTAATGTCCGAGAAGGAATTGAACCACATGCGGGCCCTGTATGCCGGAGAAGTGACCTTAGTTGATGCTTGGTTTGGCAAGTTCATGGACAAGGTACGTGAGCTGGGACTGCTCGATAACACCCTCATCGTGGTAACGTCCGACCATGGCCACCAGCTTGGCGAGCATGGTATAGCTGGCAAGCTCCCGGCAGGGATGTACAACGAGTTGATAGACTGTGTTCTTATGATCCGGCATCCACAAGGTATCGGAGCCGGGCAGCGGAGCAATGCCCTGGTACAACACCAGGACATCTGTACCACTATCTTGAACTTCGTTGGCATTAAGGCTCCCTACGAGTTGGATGGCAAAGATCTGATGCCCATAATGACGGGAGAAAAAACCAAGGTCCGTGACTATGCCACCTGTGGTTACGTACTGAATGTGTGGTGTCGCGACGATGACTATGTTCTTATTTGCCGCACCACCGGTGAGGAACCACAGCTCTTTGACATGAAGAATGACCCAGAGCAGCGCGAGAACATTGCCCCGGGCAAGCCGCAGGTGGTCAAGCGCATGTATGACTTGATGCTTGTCGATGCAAAGGGAGGACCAATAACACCTAACTACTCGATACCAGAGGGAGTTCAAGGCGCGCGCTGGCTGGACTGGTCGCCTTTTAGAGAATTTGAAATGCCGTAAACTGACTCCTTAGTCAACAAGACAACCCGCCAAGCGAGGGACGCTGGAAGGCTGAAACTAGTTCGTCCCGATCAGCGACTCAGGAAATGGCGTGAGGATGTTCTACCTAAGTAGATAGGGGAGTGCTATGGGAATTGGACAGGGCTTTGTCGGGCCGCTTCAGCGTCCTAGGTCTAACCAGTGAGGAAGGCTTTCTGCGTGCGAATGTCCTGCGCGAGTTCGGTACTCATACAGTTATGCCTACGAGGAGCTCGTTTTTGGGACTTATGATAGTCGCCATGATCCTCATGGAGACGGTAGTCTGTGCTGCACGCTCTACGTCATGGGCATACGGCTAACCAATAACAGAAAAGGAGGAACCGCCATGGTAGCTAATCCTAGGGACAAATTCGTCGATCTCGCTGGCTTGAGTCCAGAAGAAGCCAGGTTCTTTTATACTGGCGGCCCGTCACAGGTGGCTGAGAGGACCTGGTTCATGCAGTTTGGGTGTGGCTGCACGGCGTTTGAGACGGACGAGGGTCTGGTTTTGGTCGATACAGGGCCCAGACCGCAGGCGCCTGTGATAGCCAGTGAGATTCGCAAGCATACCTTAGCACCGCTGCATACGACCATCTACACCCACGGCCACATCGATCATGCCTATGCGTTGCGTCCTTTTCTGGTTGATGGACAGGCCCGTCCGCAAGTCATTGGACACCGCACCATGCCAGCCCGCTTCGCTCGTTATCAGAGCACCTCACGACACAATGCAGCTGTCAACATCCGCCAGTTCGACGGCGAGGTTCCGGACAAGGCTGTCTTCGAGGTGGCTGGAGCTGCCATAACCTACCAGACACCTGATCTGATCCCTAACACACTCTATGAGGACCGTCTCACATTGGAGGTTGGTGGTCTCACGTTTGAGCTCCATCACGCTCGAGGCGAGACCGATGATCATACTTGGGTCTTCTGCCCCCAACGCAGTGTCCTGTGCTCCGGTGATCTCATCATCTGGGCCGTCCCCAATGCCGGCAATCCACAGAAGGTACAACGCTATCCGTGGGACTGGGCGCAGGCACTAAGGGAGATGGCAGCTTTGCGACCTTCTACCCTCTGTCCTGGTCACGGTGGACCGGTCATAGACAACCCAGACCTCGTGCAGCGCATTCTTCTGGAGACCGCCGACTACCTCGACTCCATCGTGCAGCAGTCCCTAACAGCAATAGAAAACGGCTCACCACCCCATGTGGATATAGTTCGCAGCGTCCGGCCACCGACGACAGAATCACCATGGCTACAGCCGCTCTATGACGAGGCTGAGTTCATTTGTCGCAATGTGATCCGTTATTACACAGGCTGGTACACCGGTCGGCCGAGCGAACTTAAACCAGCCCCCCGCTCTGCAGTTGCCACTGAAGTCGCCCAGCTGATCGGCGGCGCAGCCTACTTAGCTGACAGGGCAGCAGCGATTGCCAAAGGCGGAGACATAAGACTGGCCTGCCACTTGGCTGACTATGCCCTGGAGGCGGCACCGCGAGACGCTCATGTGCAGGACGTTGTCGCCCGGATTTACGAACAGCGAGCCGCATCCGAGACCAGCCTCATGGCTGTTAACCTGTTCCGTTCAGCGGCTGCCTATGCGCGGGCCGGTCGGCCCTTCGCCTGATTATCCTCGAGGACCTAAAATGGGGGTAGAGAAGCGGGTGCTTGTGGGATCAGAAGTCACCAAGGGACCAACTAAGATCACTACTGGAACAGCAAGGAGATCGAAGTGAGCGTCATTGTCTTTGTGTCCGATACTATGTGCGCCAGCCACGTGTGCTGGTACGGAAACGAGTAGATGAGAACACCCGGTCTTGTAGACTAAAGGGGTCTGTCTAACGTGCATTGTGCTTCGTAAAGTGTGCAGGAGGAACAGGTGAAGGAGGTTGTCGATGGCTGAGAAAGGAAGAGCAGCAATCTATAACGGTCTGGGCAAACCCATGGAGATCGTCGAGTATCCGGTACCAGAACCAGAACCTGGAGCAATCCTGGTCAAAGTTTCCGTGGCTAACATTTGTGGCTCGGACCTCCACCAGTGGCGAGGGGACATAGACCTCGCTGCTCTGGGAATGCCACTGCCAGTGATTCTAGGCCACGAGATGACGGGGAGGGTCGCCAAGCTCGGTGTTGGCATTTCCAGCGACTCTGCCGGCCAGCCTTTGGAGGTAGGAGATCGCGTGGTATACCCCTACTTCAATCCTTGTGGGCGGTGCTCTGCATGCCTCAAAGGGCGCCACGCAGAATGTCAAGCGAATCTCGTGTTCATGTGGCCTTGCGAGCCGGAACCGCATTTCTTTGGGGCTTATGCTGACTACTATTACCTTCGCCCGAACAGCGCCGTCTTCAAGGTTCCAGATGACCTGAGTGATAAGATGGTAGCCTCTGTAAACTGTGCCCTTTCCGAGGTCCTCTATGGCCTGGAGAGGGTAAACCTGAGCTTTGGGGAGACGGTTGTCATTCAGGGAGCTGGTGGCCTTGGCATCAACGCGACTGCAGTGGCCAAGGAGATGGGTGCCCACAAGGTGATTGTTATCGATGGCTTACCTGATCGTCTGGAGTTGGCCAAGGCCTTTGGTGCCGATGAGGTAATTGACATGAGGGAGTTTGAGACAGCCGAGGCGCGGGTACAGCGTGTCAGAGAAATCACTGAAGGCTCAGGTGCGGATGTGGTTGCCGAGTTGGTAGGCACGCCCAAGGCCATACCTGAAGGATTGGATATGCTTTCCAACGGCGGACGCTTACTCGAGATTGGTAACATAAGCCCTGGCCACGGAACCTTTGAGGCAGACCCGGCTCTCCTGGTCATGGGGTCTAAGAACATCTGTTGCGTGGTCTTCTACGGACGCGATACGATTAAGAAAGCGCTCGATTTCCTGAGCCGAACCAAGGACAAATATCCTTTCGAGAGAATACTATCGCGGTCCTATCGCTTAGAAGAAATAAACATTGCTTTCGAGGAACAGGACAAGGGCCTGGTTTCGCGGGCTGCCATCGTGATGTAGGCGTTCACTCCCGGCTTGGATGGCTCCGTCTGTATGTAGTCAGCAAGAACCAGATACGCACGGCAGCGGTAGAAGGAGGAGCCGATGGCTGTTGGCTATGAGGCTAACTGACAGATTCGCGTAGTCAGGTTCAATCGTCCTGGCAAGCGGAACGCTCTGGCTAAGAGCGATCTTGCAGAGCTGACGACACTGGAAGGTGTGTTCAGTGGTGATCCGGATCCCTGGGTTCTGATTCTGACTGGCGCCGGAACCATGGCTGACGGCATCTCAAAAGGGGGGGAGGAAATCATCCGGCTTCTTGAGAAGTCAAAGTTGCTGCCAGTGGAGATAAAGGTAAGGTCGCAGAGTATAATGACAATATTGGAGCCGATAGCACGTGCTCCGGGTATAAGACTTCGGGGCTAGCGCCCACGCTTGGCCGAGGAGGCAAAGGCTAGCCTTTGCGAATATCTGTGACACAGAGGGACGTGACCCCAGCATTCTTCCGGTTCGGGTTTCGTCACTTTGTCCCCTGTCCTAGCAATATCCCTCTTTAACTCAGCCATCGGCTTAAGCTGTGTATGAACGTGTCCTGATTGAACTTTCCATCTTTTTGTGCAGCGAACCAAATAAATCATCCTGCCTTCTCCAAATCTGTGACAACGGGCCAGCTACCTGACTGTCCCTCGGCATGATGATTTACTCTCCCCCTACCAAATGTATGCCCAGCCGATGAGGATAGTAGAAACCCAGTATTCATACAGCGTTTTTGACCTGGTTTGGGAGGTGCCTGCCACGACCTCAATCTGGTCTGCGAATCGCTCGTACTCTGGGGACGTAGGATTGCCATCACTGCTGTTGTTTATCGGCGTTGCTGTTCGG
>Ga0194110_10004544_pt1 | contig 16758 bp, 12 predicted proteins | sample TA2Kig1200mmetaG_FD_146192 | JGI IMG/M metagenome (GOLD analysis project Ga0194110, IMG submission 146192) | Freshwater microbial communities from Lake Tanganyika, Tanzania - TA2015032 Kigoma Deep Cast 1200m | ecosystem: Environmental > Aquatic > Freshwater > Lake | place: Tanzania: Lake... | reverse complement strand
CTAGGAGCTTGTCCGAGAATGCCATGTAATATGAATATAAACTCAAAAACACATAGAAATAATTAAGCAAATATACTATAATAATTGCAAAACATTTATAATAATTTATAGGAGAAGCATAAAGTGCCTGTTCCTTTTAAAAAAGATCCCACCCAGTACAATCAGAGAACATTACTTGCAACAAACGTATTTTATCTTTTGGCCGAAGATGACGACTGTTTTGTATATGAAGATATATTCAGCCAGATTGATACTAAAGAAGTTGAAAAAAAATACAGCATGCTTGGTCAGCATGAATACCACCCAAGACTTATAACAGCAATACTTATCTATGCCTACAGTCAGGGTATATTCAGTTCAAGAAAAATAGAACAGAAATGCAAAAAGGACCTGTCCTTTATGTATATATCTCATGCAAACTGCCCTAACTTCAGGGTGCTGTCTGATTTCAGAAAAGAAAATTATGAGTTTTTCAAGAGTTGCTTTGCCCAGAGCGTTACCATAGCTAAAAGTCTGGGGATGGTATCTTTGAGTCATGTAAGCCTTGATGGTTCAATGTTAGTGATGGTTTACATAGCAGCTCATAAGGAACTCTAACTTTGTAGTTTATCTAATTTTTAAATGTTACCAGAGTTATTTTGATGAAAAATTCTAAATAGTATAAAGGTAAATACTAACCCGATTAAAGCTCCGGCTAAAGCCACATATGCTATATAGTTTTTTCCGAAATATTCAGCTACATAACCATAAATTGGCTGAAAGACTATGGATCCGGCAAAAGCTAATGCTATAATAAATCCAAGTATAGTTCCCGAATTCTCCGGATCTCTTTGGGCGGATATGGCAGTAGTCAAAGGAAAAATTCCAGCAAAGAATATAGATTGGATGGTCAGTACTGTGATTTTTGCAAAAACATTCGGAATAAAACTAAATATACAAAGACAGAGAGTACCTATCAGGCATCCAAAAAAGAGAATGGTTATTTCCTTTACTCTGGTAAGAAGCCTACCGGCAATGACTATTCCCAGGATGGATAAAAACCAGTACAGAGATAGAATAGCAGATCCGTATGCTACTCTTATACCAAAGCCTAGAAAATATGTAGTAAGCCAGGAAGATAAGCCCATTATGGAACCCATATAGAAAAACAGGATCAAGCTTCCGATGATAATGGTAGGATCTTTTATTGAGGTTAAGCCCTTTTTTCCAGATGGAATTATATTTTCTCCCAAAGGTGATTTATTGTCTTGAATTTTTTTCTTGGGACAGATAAGGTAAAAAATAATGGCGGATACTGCATAAACAAAAGCTATAATGAAAAACAGGTATCTGGGCTCAATGTTGAAATAAAGGACTATACTTATTAACAATGGTCCCACAGATGCACCGGCATACCAGCTAATATCAATGTTTAAAAAAATTCGGCTGGTGTCTTTTCTAAAAAGTTTAGAAGAGAAGGAATGTAATGTGGTATCTATAGTACCAAAACCCATCCTGAGTAAGATTATTATCATTACAAAGATTATATAATTGAGGTAAGTACCGAATAATGCAAAACCTAGTAAAAGAAGGCTTAACCCAAAAAGTACCAATTTCTTTATGTCCATTATGTCAGAAAGCCTTCCAGCAATAAAATTTGATATTAAAGTGGCAATGGAACCTATAAATAAAGCAATACCAATCTTATCAAAACCTACCTGTATTTGCTCTGCGATAACAGGTATTAGTGGATCAACTGTTATGACTGATAATCCGAAAAGGATAAAAATAAAATAAAATGTCATAAGAGTTTGTCTTTTAGTCTTTATATGCACCCTTACTACTCCTATTTCTAAGGACAATAAAATTTAGCACTGATTCACAAAATATAAAAAAGTGTATTTTTTTGCAATAGTTTTGATAAAATAAAGGCTATTGAAATCAATTATTTTATAAAAATGAATTAAAAATATCTAATTGATATATTTTTAACTAATTTCTCATCTTTGTTTAAATTCTAATAGGGTCAATTGACCCCAGGTCATTAATAAATATAACGTATTTGTTAATTTTTTAACATTTGTTCTTTGATAATTTTGATATATTCGATAACAAGGGACTCAGACAGTGAAGTAATATAGCTAATCTCACTTTGGCTCATTCCTTTTAAGTTAAGCATTTTTACCCTTTCAAAATCTCTGATATATCTATCAACAGATGTTGGAGCACGGGACATAGATCTTGCGATATCTTTTGTGCTGTAACCTTTAGCATGCATATCTATAATTTTTACCTTATGGGTAATAGATCTTCCTATATCATGCACAAACCCGCGAAGCGGGATTATCTTGCCTATGCTTTCCTGATAACGTCTTACAAGATAGGATACTTTATACTGGCTTATGCAAAATATTATCGCAATATCAGCTTGTGTTAGAAATGCACCTAAGAAAATAATTGAAAAAAGAAAAGAAAAATCAGGTGTAATAGGCAAAGTTAAAATTATTTTAAAAGATATTAAAGAAGTTTGTATCTAGAAAAATACTGGGCTTTTATCTAGGTGAAGCAGTGATTGAGTATTGTGATGGAAAATAAGTTTGAAGTTTTTTATAATATGGAAGTGAGTTTTTACATTTATAAAAATATTTTCAAAAGATAGTTCTAATAAAGCTTATCTTAAGAAATGATTGGGTGTAAGTATAAATAAGAGAAATATTAGTAGGATAAAGATGAATACAAAAATAAAAGAAGCATATGAACTGGCAAGAAAGCAGTATACGAAATATGGAATAGATACAGATTATGTGCTAAGTAAATTAAAAGATATTCCTATTTCTATTCACTGCTGGCAAGGTGATGATGTAGGAGGATTTGAAAGCCATGGTGCTATTCTTTCAGGAGGCGGCATACTATCTACTGGAAGCTACCCTGGAAAAGCGAGAAATATAGATGAACTTAGATTGGATATTAAAAAAGCCTTCTCTCTAATACCCGGAAAAAAGAAATTAAATCTTCATGCAATATATGGTGATTTTAAAGGGAAAGCAGTTAATAGAAATGAAATTTTACCAGAGCATTTTTCTAGTTGGATAGACTGGGCGAAAAAGCTTAATGTTGGTATAGATTTTAACTCAACACTATTTTCTCATCCCTTGGCAATTAGTGGATATACTTTATCAAGTAAGGATGAAAAAGTAAGAAGATTCTGGATTGAGCATGTTAAAAAATGTAGAGAAATTTCTAATTATATTGGAAGAGAGCTAAAGATCCCCTGTATTATGAATATATGGATTCCTGATGGGTCTAAAGACTTAACGGTAAGTAGGTTAGAGCATAGAGAGATTTTAAGAAAATCTCTAGATGAGATATTTACAGTAGATTATCCAGAAGATAATATGCTAGATGCACTTGAATGTAAGCTGTTTGGTATAGGATCAGAAAGCTATGTTGTAGGGTCACATGAATTTTATTTAAGCTATGCTGTAAAAAAAGATAAGCTTATTACTTTTGATACAGGACATTACCATCCAACAGAGATCGTCTCAGATAAATTGTCAGCACTTTTTCCTTTTATAAGAGGGATTCTACTTCATATAAGCAGAGGTGTTAGATGGGATAGTGATCATGTGCCAATATTAACAGAAGAACTTATAGCCATTATGGCTGAAATTATAAGAGCAGATGCACTTTCTAAAGTATATATAGCTACAGATTTTTTTGATGGTTCTATTAATAGAATAGGTGCCTGGGTTATTGGTGCAAGAGCAGTACTAAAATCACTGCTTATTGCACTGCTTGAGCCAACCCATATCCTTAAAAGTTATGAAGAAAGTGACAACTTATTTGCAAGGCTTGGGTTTTTGGAGACTTTAAAATCTATGCCATTTGGTGCAATTTGGAACTACTACTGCGATTCTATGGGAGTTCCAAATGATATGGAATGGATTGATGAAGTTTTAAAATATGAAAAAGAAGTGACATCAAAGAGATAATCTATTCAAATGTAGATAATATATAATAATAATTATTATTAGTAATTTTTATAAATCAATTCAGATGAATTAATAGTCTGGAGTATTTATGGTTTCCAAAAACTACCTAATTTTTGACTTTGGAGCAAGTAATGGGCGTTCCGCAATAGCAAGATTTGATGGTAACAAATTTGATATAGAAATAACTCACAGATTCGATAATAGACCTGTGTATGCAGCAGGGACTCTCTACTGGGACATACTCAGGCTTTACTCGGAATTAATGATTGGAATTCAATCTTCAGTGAAAAAATACAAGAATATAACATCTATGGCACTTGATACCTGGGGAGCTGATTTTGGGTTTATTGACAGCAATGGAAAACTTATTTCAAATCCTGTTCACTACCGAGATGAAAAAAGAAAAGTTGATGCTCGTAGCCTATATAAAATTATTTCCAGAAGAGAATTATTTGAGCTTACTGGTGCTACAATTACAACTATATTTGACTTATTTCATTTATATTCTTTAAAACTGCAGAATGCTCCAGAATTTGTAAATGGGGATAGATTTCTAACTATGCCTGATATATTTAACTATTTTTTAACTGGCAGAGTCTATAATGAGTATACCAGAATTACAACCAGCATAATGTATAACCAAAAAGAAGGTAGATGGGAAGATAGAATATTTGATAAGTTGAATCTTCCTAGAGATATATTTCCTGAGATCATTAAACCAGGGGAAGGAATTGATAATATTTCAAATAAGGTATGCAGTGAATTAGAAATAGAAACTATACCAGTAATAGCCCCTGCGGCACATGATACACCTTCAGCAGTTGCCGGTATACCTGTAGTAGGCAAAAATAAGAATTGGGCATTTATAAGTATGGGGACCTGGTGCATAATTGGCAAGGAGACAGAAAGTCCTATAATAAATGACCAGGCTTTAAGTGCTGGTTTTTCAAATGAAGGTGGAGTGGAAGGACTAAATTTATTTGTTAAAAATATAACTGGACTCTGGATAATTCAACAGTGTAGAGAAAAATGGATTAAAGATAGCAGTAGGCCCATATCCTGGGATGAAATAGTTAAATTGTCTACTACTGCTGAACCCTTTAAATCATTTATTAATGTTGATGACCCTATTTTTACTCAACCTCAAGTAGATATGCCTGAAGCAATAAGTAAATATTGTAAAGAGAAAGGTCAGAGTGTTCCAGAAAGTATAGGTGAGATTTCAAGGTGTATTTATGAGAGTCTTGCAATGAAGTTTAAATATGATCTTAATAAATTGGAAAAGCTAACAGGCAAAAAAATAGAACTTCTCCATCTTGTGGGTGGAGGAACTCAAAATAAACTCCTATGTCAGTGGACTGCTGATGCTGCAGGAATTCAAGCTATAGCTGGCCCAACTGAAACCACATCGGTTGGAAACTTACTTATGCAGCTTAAAGCATCAGGCGAGATAAAGACTTTGGATGAGGGAAGGAAGATATCATTGGCTTCATCTAAAGTTATAAGCTATGAGCCCAAAGATAGAGACAGATGGAGTGAAGAATATAGCAGGTATTTAAAAATATTATAAAAATTTAATTATAGAATTTTATAGTTAATTTGCCTTTTAGAATAAATGTATGATAGTTTTACTGATAATCTAAAATCCTGGTACTTATAATTGAATTACTTTTCACAAGTAACCCTTCCACTGATATTATTTTCATATAAAGCGCAATCCTGCAGAAGCTCCATACTGCATTTCATATAGATTTTTATATGAGATATCAGGGTGAGATAAATTTCTCTTATTCATCCATAAGAAGGGATTTTCCATAATTAATATGATATAAAATGAAATAGTATCTTGAAATATAATGATATATATGATATATTAATAAACAAATGGAAGAAAATAATAGTCAGAATAATCTATCAAAAACTGAAAGGCATAGGACTATACTCAATCTTTTACCAGAGAAAGCATCAATTACCTTGAAGGAATTAGAAAATCACCTTTACTGCTCAAGGATTACAATTCAAAGAGACCTGGTTGAACTGGAAAATAAAGGTCTTTTAAACAGGGTACATGGAGGAGCTACGCTTAAGAATTTTGATCTGGCAAATTATGGCCATGATAAAAGGCTGCTTATTCAATCTGATAGAAAAAAGAAAATTGCAAAAAAAGCTATTTCATTAATCAAATCGGATATGTATATCTTTCTGGATGCTTCCTCAACCAGCTATTTTTTATCTGAACATATCTTTCCTGATAATGTCCGGATTGTAACCTCAGGAATTGATACCTTTCTCAATTTACAGAAAAATAAAAACATCCAGGTGGTTCTCACAGGGGGAAGAATAAACCCGCTGAACCGTACACTGGTTGGCCCTGAAGCAATATCTGTTATAAACCAATTTCATTTTAATATTGCTTTTTTTTCCGCAGACTCGATTATTGAGAATAAAGGTATCTACTGCTCGGATGAAGAGGCAGCAGCAGTTGCCAGTGCCGGTATTGAACATAGTAATAAAAAAATCCTCCTTTTTGATTCTTCAAAGGTTCATATACACGGAGGGGCTAAGGTTTGTAATCTGGATGCTATAGACACCATTGTGACTGATGATGTTGAAAATCCCTATATTTTAAATCTTTTTGAAGGGAAAATACTATGAGTACTGTAATGGATGAGATTAAGGATAAAATTTCCTTTAGGCCGGTTTTTTGCTGCCGGGAGGATGTTATAAGGATAGCTCCGGCTTTAAGGATGTTGTTAAGAAAAAATGAGGCTTCGATTGTAGTCTTTAAAACTAATGATCTGGTTTCCCGGTATATAGAGGACGGGGAGGAATTCTTTTCTATCTTTTCACCAGTAAAAAATAGTAAGACACTGAATAAAATACTAATCCCTGCTTACATAGTTAAATGTAAAGATATGGATGAACAATACAGGGTAATTAAAGAAGAATTAAAAAGGCGGACGGATGTAAATATCATCGCTATCCAGGGGACTGGTGTTTTTGCCTGGGGAGAAACAAAAGCAGCAGCTGACAGGCGGATGGCTCTTTTTCTGGACCTGGTGAAAGTCAAGAATTATAGTTCACTTAATAATAAAATCAATTTTACAGAAATTGAGAGCTGTCTTTCTCAAAACTATGGCAAAGTGGTTACCGGGCTTCAAACGGGGGGGAAGGGCTTATCGGAAAAAATTTCCATTGTAACCGGTGCCGCTCAGGGATTTGGTAAAGGTATTGCGCAGTCCCTGGCAGAAGAGGGAGCTAATGTCATCCTGGCAGATTTAAATGCAGATATGGCAAGGAAAAATGCTTTAAAATTGAATGAAGAATATGGCCAGGGTAAATCTTTAGCTGTGGAAGTGGATGTGACCAATGAGGATTATGTGAAGAATATGATTTGGGAGACTGTAGCAGAATATGGGGGTATCGATATTTTTATCAGTAATGCAGGGGTTCTTAAAGCAGGGGGTCTGGAGAATATGGATCTGGAAAGTTTTGAGCTTTCCACTAAAGTAAACTATACAGCATTCTTTCTCTGCACTAAGTATGCTTCTGAACCTATGAAAACTCAATTTCGTTTTAATCATGATTACTTTTCAGATATCATCCAGATAAACTCCAAGTCCGGTCTTGAGGGAAGCAAGAAGAATTTTACTTATGCCGGCAGCAAGTTTGGCGGGATAGGCCTCACCCAGAGTTTTGCTCTGGAGCTTATAGAATATAATATTAAAGTAAATGCGGTCTGCCCTGGGAATTTTTTCGAAGGCCCTCTCTGGTCTGATCCCCAAAATGGGCTCTTTATCCAGTATCTAAAATCCAATAAAGTCCCCGGCGCCAGGACAATAAAGGATGTCCGGAAATTCTATGAAAGCAAAGTCCCTATGAAACGGGGATGCCAGATAAATGATGTAGCTAAAGCTATTTTTTACATAATTAACCAGAAATATGAAACGGGTCAGGTTGTTCCGGTAACCGGTGGCCAGATCATGTTAAGGTAAGGTAAATCACAATTATTCAATACAGTTAAATATGGTGGTAGAAATGGAGAGGGAAATCATAAAATACCGGGATCTTTTAAATGACAGGGAGCCTGAAAAGCGTCTGGATAATTTAAGGTCGATTCTGGAAGAGGAAAAGGCTGAACAGCTGCCAAGAAAGCAGATGGATTATTATATTAATAACCATATCCATACAACCTTCTCCTTTTCATATTATACACCTGCTATGTCCATATGGATGGCCTTTCGCTCTGGATTGCAAATCGCAGGCATCATGGATCATGATACCATCAGTGGTGCCAGGGAATTTATTAAGGCAGGTGAGATAGCAGGGATTCCTACCACTAAAGGGGTGGAATGCAGGGCGGATTTTTCAAAAACTCTCCTTAAGAGCAGACGTATAAATAATCCTGATCAGAGGTCTGTAGCTTACATAATTATTTATGGAGTTTCTGATAACCAGATTGACAGGATAAATTCCTTTTTTGCCCCTTACAGAGAGGAGCGGAATAAACGAAACCTGTTAATGGTACAGCGTTTGAATGAGATATTAGAACCTGTTTCATTATCTTTGGATTTTGATCTGGATGTCCTGCCTCTTTCCTATGCTCTGCAGGGAGGTACCATAACAGAAAGGCATATCCTTTTTGCTCTTGCCCGGAAGATAATGGCAAAATTCTCAAAAGGAAGGGAAGTGATTGAGTTTTTACAGCATAAGCTAAAAATAGAAATTTCAAAGAAAAACCTTGCCTACCTGGAAGATAAAAAAAATAATTTCTATGCCTATGATATTCTCCATGTCTTAAAAAGCAGTCTAGTGGAACTTTTTTATATTAATGCAACTACAGAGTGCCCTGATGTAAATGATGTTCTGGCCCTGGCTGATGAAACAGGGTCTATATCTGCATATTCCTATTTAGGCGATATTACTGAATCTGTAACTGGTGATAAAAAGGCTCAGAAATTTGAAGATGATTACCTGGAATTACTCTTTGATGTGATCAAAGAGCTGGGTTTTAAGGCTGTTACTTATGTGCCTACGAGGAATAGTATGGCCCAGATAAAACGTATCCAGGGCTTATGTAAAAAATATGGCTTTTTTCAAATTAGTGGTGAGGATATTAATTCTCCCAGGCAGTCCTTTATCTGTGAAATCCTGAAAAACCCGGAGCTGCATAATCTTGTGGATGCAGCATGGGCATTAATTGGCCATGAAAAGAGGGTAGAGGAAGATTTAAATGAAGGTCTTTTCTCAAAAAAGATGATAAAAAAATACCCGGATTTAAATGAACGAATTCAGGTATTTAAAAAAGCGGGTAAAAATAGAGTAAGGGAAAGAGTATGAAAACAAAAGCTGTACGGTTATATGGTAAATATGATTTACGGATGGAAGAATTTGAACTCCCACCTTTAAAGGAAGATGAGATCTTGGCCCATATCGTTTCTAATAGTATCTGTATGTCTTGCCATAAAGCGGCAGAACAGGGAGCTGATCATAAACGGGTGCCTGCAGACATTAGTGAAAATCCAATTATCATTGGCCATGAATTTAGCGGCAACATTATTGAAGTAGGTAAAAAGTGGCAGGGACAGTTTTTCCCCGGTGATAAGTTTTCCATACAACCGGCTTTAAACTATAAAGGAAGCCTTGCTGCCCCGGGATATTCTTACAGGTACATGGGGGGTAATGCTAGCTACATTATCATACCCAATGAGGTAATGGAATGTCAGTGCCTGTTAAAATATGATGGTGAGGGCTATTTTCCTGCTTCTTTGTCTGAACCTATGTCCTGTATTGTCGGAGCCTTTAACGCAAGCTATCATACGACACCCGGTTCCCATGTTCATCATATGGGGATTAAAAGGGGGGGTAACATGGCTTTGCTTGCCAGTGCAGGACCTATGGGGCTGGGAGCCCTGGACTGCGCCATTCATTCGGAAAATAAACCCTTGCTCCTTGTGGTGCTAGATATTGATGAAAAACGCCTTAAGTGGGCAGAAAGCATTTTCCCACCCCTGGAAGCAGAGGAGGAAGGTGTAAAACTGGTATATATAAATTCCTTAAAGATAAATGATATAAGAGCCCATCTTCTGGAATACACAGGGGGTAAAGGTTTTGATGATGTGTTTGTTTTTGCTCCTGTGGAATCTCTTGTTGAAATGGGAGATGCTATTCTCAAACCCCATGGCTGCCTCAATTTTTTTGCGGGTCCCAACAACCCACAGTTTACTGCAAGAATTAATTTTTATAATGTCCATTACAGCTCAACGCATATTGCTGGTACCAGCGGCGGGAATACAGAGGATATGAGGATAGCTTTAAATTTGATGGGGCAAAAGCTGGTGAAACCTGCTGTGATGATAACTCATATCGGGGGAATGGACGCAGTGGCAGATACTATTATAAACCTTCCTCAAATTCCGGGTGGAAAAAAATTAATTTATACCAACATAAAGCTGGATCTGACAGCAATAGAAGATTTTAAAAATTTGCAGGATAAAAATCCCCTGTTTAAGGAGCTTTACCATATCACAAAAAATAATAGGGGACTCTGGTCTTTAGAAGCAGAGGAATATTTATTGGCAAATGCTGAAAAAATATAATCAAGGAGGATGAAGTGGCTACACCGGTTATAATCCCCAAGTTGGGAAATACAGTTGAATCTTGTATTATTAGCTCTTGGAAAAAGAAAGAGGGTGAAAAGATAGAAAAGGGTGATATACTGCTTGAAATTGAGACTGATAAAACTACTTTTGAAGTGGATGCTCCTGACAGCGGTATTCTCCTGGGAACCTTTTTTACAGAGGGAGATATAGTTCCCGTACTGACAAATATTGCCGTGATAGGCAGCCAGGGTGAAGATTTTGAATCCTACAGACCTAAATCTGAAGAAGTAAAAAAGACGCCGCCCGAGCAGCCGGTTAAAGAAAAAGATAAAGAAGAAATAGAAATACCGGTAGTTGAAAAAGAAACTGTAGTAGACCAGCAAGCAGTTAAAGAAGAGGATTGGACATCCGGGGGGATAAGTCCAAGGGCAAAACAATTTGCCAAAACACACAGTGTTAAACTGGATGGTATTATTGGTAGTGGTCCGCATGGCAGAATACTGGAAAGGGATGCAATCAAATATTTCCATACTACTCCCCGATTCTCAAGTCTGGCAGGGAAATTACTGGATGAAGGCTGGACACACAAGGGTACATACAGTGGTACTGGCGGCATGATTATCAGGGAGGACTTGAGGCAGCCAGGTAAAAGATTATCCACTATCCGTTCTACTATTGCTAAGCATATGCATTCCTCTCTTATGGAGACCGCACAGTATACAATTACTGTCTCTGCCCGGGCTGATGCTATATTATCTCTGCGTAAAAAAATTAAAAGTATAATAACTGAGCATTCCATACCTAATATAACCATTAATGATATGGTTATTTACGCTGTTATTTGTACACTTGTGTCTCATCCTGAATTAAATGCTGAATTTATTGGTGGCAAAGTGTACCAGTATGAGGATATCAATTTAGCCTTTGCATGCGATACATCCCGGGGATTAATGGTGCCGGTTGTCAGGAGTGCGCAAAAGCTCTCTTTAAAAGAACTTTCCCTGGCTGTGGAAAAGCTCTCCAATGAGGCTGTGTCAGGAAATATAGCTCCTGACGATTTAACAGGAGGTACCTTTACAACGACAAATATAGGGGGTATGGGTATTGAATATTTTACACCGATTCTCAACACCCCACAGGTGGCTGTTTTAGGAATATGCAACATAGATTTAAAACCTGTCAAAACAGGTGAAGGGGTGCAATTTATTGAACATATAAAACTTTGTTTAACTGTAGATCACCAGGTAATCGATGGGGCACCAGCTGCGCGGTTTCTGGTGGCTTTAAAAGACAATATCGAAAACTTCGAAAATATTGCCGGATTAAATATTTAAGGGTGATAGGGAGGTATTATGTACGATTTAATAGTATTGGGCGCCGGTCCTGGAGGATATGAAGCAGCGGCACATGCAGGGGAAATGGGTAAAAAGGTGGCTTTAATTGAAAAGAAGCATATCGGGGGAATATGTCTGAATTCAGGCTGCATTCCCACAAAAACCTTACTACATTCTGCAAAGATATTGCAGGTATTAAGAGAGGCAGAAAATTATGGTATAAAAGCTGGAAAACCGGATATAGACTACGGGCAGATTCAGAAGTGGAAAAAGGAGGTTGTATCCTTACTGACAAAAGGTATCGAAGGTAAATTGAAGCGAAGTGGTGTGGAAACAATATGGGGCGAAGGGCACCTTATAGCTAAAAATACTATGACTGTTAATAAAAAAGATTATGAGGCAAAAAATATCCTGATCGCCACTGGCTCCAGGCCGGCTGTACCTCCCATTGAGGGCATTGATTCTCCCCATGTATTGGATGCAACAGCTATTTTAGAACTGAACAGGATCCCAAAATCCCTGACTATTATTGGAGCAGGGGCAATAGGACTGGAATTTGCTTATTTCTTTAATGAAATGGGAACAGAGGTAAAAGTAATCGAAATGCTTCCCCATATTGCTTATCAAATGGATACAGAAATAGCCTCTTATTTACTTAAAAGTCTTGAAAAGAAGGGTATTGATTTTGCTCTTTCCAGCATAGTTACTAGTATCGACAAAGAGGGAATTTCCTACAAAGGTGAAAATGGAAATATTGAAGCAATACAAAGTGAGATCATTCTTAATGCCACTGGCAGACTGCCCAATCTGGAAAATATTGGATTGGATGAGATTGGGATGCTTTACGATACCAAGGGAATAAAAACAGATCTGCAGGGAAAGACAAGTGTTCCTGGTGTCTGGGCATGCGGCGATGTTACAGGCAGATGTCTGTTAGCCCATGCAGCTGCCAGAGAAGGAATTGTGGCAGTGAATAATATGTTCGGGAAAAAGGATGTGATGCGATATAAGGCAATTCCTAATGTTATTTATACCCATCCTGAGGTGGCGGCTGCAGGAATGACAGAACAGATGCTGCAGCAAGAAGAGATTAATTATAAAAAAAATATACTGCCTCTGAATATATCAGGTCGCTTTGTAGCTGAAAACGAAAAAAAGCAGGGATATGTGAAAGTACTTACAGGGAGCCAGTATCATGAAATTTTGGGTGTCCATATAATTGGAGGGGTGGCCAGTGAAATGATATATGGGATAGCTGCTTTTATAGAAATGGAAATGAGTGTAGAGGATATTAAGGAAATAGTTTTCCCCCACCCAACAGTTTCAGAGGCTATAAAAGAGGTAATTTGTCAAATAAAATAAAGGGAGGTAAAGCGTTACAATGCCGAAGTCTATTGAAATAATACCTGAAGTTGTTTTTGCGAAAGATAAAATTGAATTTAAACCTATAGAGGTAAATGCTTATAACAAATCAATAGATGAAGAGAAAAAGCTTTTTTCAAAGGATGATTTTAAAGCTATCTATCATGATATGTGTGTTTTGCGTGAATTTGAAACAATTCTGGATAAAATAAAAAAGGAGGGTGCATACAGGGGAATTGAATATAATCACAAAGGGCCGGCTCATCTCTCGATTGGCCAGGAATCAGCAGCTGTAGGACAGGCATTCACCCTGGATATCTGCGATCATATTTATGGCTCTCATAGGAGTCACAGCGAAGTCCTGGCAAAGGGTCTCTCTGCCATAAGGAAACTAAGTGACGGGGCGCTAATTGATATTATGAAGAGCTATATGGATGGTTCAATACTTAAGGTAGTGGGAAAAAATCACCAGGGCAGTTACAAAGAATTGGCCAGAAAATTTTTAATCTATGGCACTTATGCAGAAAATTTTGCCCGGAAGACAGGTTTGAATAAAGGGTTAGGCGGTTCTATGCATGTCTTTTTCCCTCCCTTTGGCATTTATCCTAACAATGCGATTGTAGGTGGTTCCGGCTCTATTGGCCCGGGGGCCGCTTTATATAAACGGGTTAACCGTGCTCCTGGTATCGTTATTATTAATATTGGCGATGGTTCTTTTGGATGTGGTCCCGTATGGGAAGGAATTTGTTTTGCCACTATGGAGCAATACCGGACCCTATGGGATAAAAATCTGGGCGGGGGACTGCCTCTTATTTTTAACTGTATGAACAATCATTATGGAATGGGTGGTCAGACAGGCGGCGAGACTATGGGGTTCAAAATACTAGCCCGACTTGGAGCCGGTATTAATCCCGACGAGATGCATGCAGAAAGAGTCAATGGATACGATCCTCTGGCCGTTATTGATGCTATGAAAAGAAAAAGAAAAATTTTAGACAAGGGTCTGGGACCGGTTCTGCTGGATACGGTTACCTACCGTATCAGCGGCCATTCACCATCGGATGCTTCAAGCTACAGGACTAAAGAGGAAATTGAAAGATGGGAAAAAGCAGATGCTACTGGAGCCTTCAGGAATAAAATGGTTTCTCACCATATCATGACTGAGGAGGAACTGGAGGAAATAAAAAAAGTTGTGGATGATATGTTATTTGAAATGTTCAAGCTAGCAGTTGATATTAAAATTTCTCCTCGTATGGACAGCCGATCGGAATATATTGGTACGATTATGTTTTCCAATAAAAAAGTGGAGCGCTTCAGCGAAAGAGCTCCGGAAGTGAATCATCCCCTGGAGGAAAACCCAAGAGTGGTGCAGATCCGCAGCAAGGTAAGGAAAGGATTTGACGAAAAGGGAAATCCGGTTCCCAAAATGAAAGCTTTTAACTTCCGGGATGGAGTTTTTGAGGCTATGATGCATCGCTTCTATATTGATCCTACTATGATTGCTTTTGGTGAAGAGAATCGAGATTGGGGAGGTGCGTTTGCTGTATATCGTGGTATGACAGAGGCTCTGCCTTATCACCGCCTTTTTAATACCCCTATTTCTGAAGCAGGGATTGTAGGGGCTGCTGTAGGCTACGGGCTGGAAGGAGGCCGTGTTGTCTGTGAACTTATGTACTGTGATTTTTTAGGGCGCGCAGGTGATGAGATATTTAACCAGCTGTCAAAATGGCAGAGCATGTCTGCTGGTATTTTAAAAATGCCGGTAGTGGTTAGAATTTCTATTGGAGCAAAATATGGAGCCCAGCACTCCCAGGACTGGTCAACTATAGTGAACCATATTCCCGGTATTAAAGTTGTTTATCCTGTAACTCCCTATGATGCCAAGGGACTTATGAATAAGGCGCTTGCAGAATGTGATCCAGTGATCTTTTTTGAAAGCCAGAAAATATATGATTACCCGGAGCTCTTTAATGAAGGAGGAGTCCCTGAAGGATACTACGAGGTAAATTTTGGTGAGCCTTCTGTACGAAAAAGGGGCAGGGATATTACTATCCTTTCCTCCGGCCCATTTCTTTATACAGCCCTGGAAGCTGCAGAAATCCTGGAAAAGGACTATAAGATAAGTGTTGAAGTTATTGATTTGCGAAGTATTGTCCCACTGGACTATGATATAATTTTAGAATCTGTTAAGAAGACTGGTAAGGTTTTGCTGGGCTCGGAGGCTGTGGAAAGGGGTTCCTATATGCATAACGTAGCTGCCAATATTGCCAGACTCGCCTTTGACTTACTGGATGCTTCTCCTGTGGTTATAGGTTCCAGGAACTGGATTACCCCTGCTCCAGAGCTGGAAGATATCTTTTTCCCCCAGAAAGAGTGGATACTGGATGCTATTCATGAAAATATCATGCCCCTGACCGGGTATACTGCAAAGACAAATCAGAGCGCAGGTGAGCTCAGGCGAAGGTACAGATTTGGTATATAATTTATTTTAATTTGTATAAGAGAAATATGAGTATAAAAGAACTGGTTAGAATTTCTCGTTTTTATGGAAAAGACCCAAGCTTTTTACTGGCCGGGGGCGGCAATACATCTTATAAGGATAATAAGTACCTTTATGTTAAAGCTTCCGGTTTTAAACTGGCATCTATTGGAAAAGACGGATTTGTAAAACTGGAGAGGAACACTTTAAACAGGATATGGGAAAAGGAGTATCCGGCTGATGTTGACTTAAGAGAGAAGCAGGCCCTACAGGATCTTATGGACTCACGTGCCAGTGGGGAAGAAAAACGCCCCAGCGTTGAATCACTGCTGCATGCTGTACTGCCCCAGAAATATGTCATCCACACCCATCCGACTATAGTTAATGGATTGACTTGCAGTAAAAACGGCCGCCAGATGGCAGAAAAGTTATTTAATACCCGGTGTATGTGGATTTCTTCAGTAAACCCTGGATATATCCTGGCAAAATTAATTAAAACCCAGCTGGCAGAGCATGAAAAAAAGTACAAGTCACTACCAGATATTATCCTTATTGAAAATCATGGTATGTTTGTGGGGGCTGAAACTACTAGAGGGATTAAAACCATTCATAACTATGTAATAGGAACCTTAAAAAAACAGATTGTCCGTGAGCCTGATTTTTATTTAACCAGGATCAATAAAGAAGTAATGGAAAAAGTATGCAGACGAATAAAAAACTATTCTGCCTTTAAAGATGCATATATCACATTTGAATACAACACTGAGATCAGCGCTGCCGTTAAAGACAGCGCTTCATTTCAAAAAGTTCATTCTTCCTATACCCCTGATCATATTCTTTATGCAGGACCGGAGATGTTATTTGTAGAGGATTTAAAAAGCATTGAACAGGATATAGATCGATATAGAGAAAGAAATGATTGTTACCCGAAGGTTATAGCTGTAAAAATGACAGGTGTGTTTGCCATAGGTAGCAGAGAGAATTCTTCTCGTGTTGCTATGCTCTTCTTT
>Ga0194110_10004523_pt1 | contig 16800 bp, 15 predicted proteins | sample TA2Kig1200mmetaG_FD_146192 | JGI IMG/M metagenome (GOLD analysis project Ga0194110, IMG submission 146192) | Freshwater microbial communities from Lake Tanganyika, Tanzania - TA2015032 Kigoma Deep Cast 1200m | ecosystem: Environmental > Aquatic > Freshwater > Lake | place: Tanzania: Lake... | reverse complement strand
ACCATTATCGGTTCCTTCCGGGAAGAATTATACCGGAGACATGAGAAGGTGTATCTCTTTACGGCATTGATCTGTGTGCTCATGGCTCTCATGACCGCATTTCTCACAGGTGTAAATGCATTTATTTTGCTCTTTCTGATCTCTATCCTGGGCATACTTTACAATACGCGGTTACTGCCGCAGACGTGGCGCTTCCAGAGATTGAAAGACCTGCCCGGTTCCAAAAACATTTCGATGGCTACGGCATGGGCTGTCGTTGCTGCGGTCTTGCCTCAGATTGAAATCGATGTGTCGATTACCCCGGGCATGGTGGTGGCGTTTCTTTTTACCTTTGGTTTAGTCTTTCTCCGTTCCGCCATGTCTGACGTACTTGACATCCAGAACGACAAATTTATCGGGAGAGAAACAATACCGGTTCTCATCGGAAAGGAACGAACCCAGATACTTTTAATGGGGATACTCGTTCTGTTAAGTATCCTTTTAGTCGTTTCCGGCACCTTCGGGTGGACTTCTTCCCTGAGTTTTGCCCTTCTGGCGTGCGGTTTTTTTATATGGATTTATTTTATGCTTTATGGTAGAAGGTCGGCGTTTTCCGGTGTTGTTCAGGAAGGCATTCTCGAAACCACTTATATTTTAGCGGGGTTATGCTCGCTGGTGTGGTTTTATTTTTCTTGAGAGATCCCACGGGGAAAGGAGGAGGGGTGAAGTGATACGTAAAAAGGGGATAGTACTTTTTGTGCTCTTTCTCGTGTTTGCGGTGGCTAACTGTGGAGGAGGACTTCGCTATTCCCAGGTGGCTCCGGAGGCGAAGGATTTTCACCCCCAAAGAATTGGCGTGCTCCCTGCTGAAGTGGGTACGTACGAAGAAGCGAGGGATGTGATTGATCAGGTTATTGCGGGAGTTCTGGTGGAGAAAAAATGGTTCACCGATGTGGTAGCTGCTGACACGATAGCCAACCAGCTTCAATCCAACGAGGAGTTGAGAAAAGTGGTGCTTGATTATATCTCCAAGCTCAAGACGGTGAACTTTTCCGACCCTGAGCTCAGCAAAAAGATCGGTGAGCTTTCTCAGGTTGATGCTTTTTTAGTGGTGAATGTGGACTACTGGAATTACACGAGAGAGAACGAGAAGAAGGTAGCGAAGGTTGGCATAGGCATCAAGATGGTTGACGCCGCTTCCGGGAAGATGCTCTGGAAGGCGAGTCACCATGAAGTAGAAGATTACATGCTTCTCAAACCGAAACTTCCCGATGTGGCAAAAGATCTTGTCAAGAAAATGATCAATGAAATGCCCCATTGACGTGAGGAGTACTTGAGTAGACTAAAGGCATTTGTCGGAAATTGTGCCGTTTGCCTTATCATTGCATAATGCGGAGGTTGTATAATGAAGGAAAGCGTAAGCAAAGCGATTGAGCGCATAAGACCGAATCTTCAGGCTGACGGAGGCGATGTGACTCTGGTTGATGTAACTGAAGATGGTATCGTGAAAGTAAAACTGTTAGGTGCCTGTCATGGGTGTCCTATGTCGCAGATGACGCTGAAGATGGGTATTCAGAAATATCTGCAGAGAGAGGTTCCCGGTGTAAAAGAAGTTGTCTCGGTGACATAATTGCTGTCTCGAAACTACCCTCTATAGAGTGCGAAGAAAAAGGTCGCACTTTTAAAAGTCTTGTAAAATAATTAAAAAATAAGGAGAAGGTGAAATGGCGTACGTAATTACAGATGAATGTATTGCTTGTGGTGCGTGTGAAAGTGAATGTCCTGCTGAGGCAATCAGCGAGGGAGAAGAAAAATATGTTATTGATCCTAAACTCTGTACTGATTGTGGGACCTGTGCTGAGCAGTGTCCTGTGGAAGCGATAAAACCAGGAGATGAAAAATAAAACGAATTCTGCACCTGTTGAGTAATTGGGGGGGAAGACGCTTACTCTTTTGAGGAGCAAGGAGTCTCCCCCTCTTCTGTTTTTTCAGGAAAAGATCATGAGTGCGTCGGGATTATTCATTACCTTCGAAGGTATCGAGGGGTGCGGCAAGACCACCCAGGTCAAAAGGGCGGCTGACTATTTGAAGCATCATCATGTTCCTTTTCTCCTTACCGTAGAACCGGGGGGCACATCTGTGGGGAAAAGGGTCAGGGAAATGCTGCTGAATGAGGATCCCTATGAAAAAGACTACAAGATGTACGCGGAAGCGGAACTTCTTCTCTTTTCCGCCGCGAGGGCTCAGCATGTCAGAGAGGTAATACTTCCTGGTCTGAGAGAAGGCAAAGTGATCTTGTGCGACAGGTTCTCTGATGCAACATTCGCGTACCAGGGTTTCGGCAGAGGGTTGGATCTTGACTTCATAGAGAAGCTCAATCTTTTTTCGTCGGCCGGCTTGAAACCGTGTCTGACCTTTCTCTTTGATCTTCCCGTGGAAGACGGACTCAGGAGAGCAAGAGAGAGAGTATCCAGGCTCAGGGATTCCAGCGGGATGATGAATACAGAGCAGCTCGCACTGAACCTGATCGCTGCAGAAGATGTGTTCGAGCAGGAAGATCTGGAATTTCACCGGAAGGTCAGGGAGGGCTATCTTTTCCTCGCAGAGCGTAATCCGGAAAGATTCAGGGTAATCGACGCGTCAAGGGACATTGAAACCATCCATCTCGACGTATGCCGCCATCTTGAAACACTCGTGAGCAAGAATCTCTGAACACAAAACCTTTCATACCGGCTGATTGAGGATGCCTTCGATGACTTTCAAAGATATTTACGGTCATGAGAGACAGATAGGCGTTCTTCGCAATGCAATAGCGGCAGGCCGGGTTTCCCATGCATACCTTTTCTTCGGCATGAAGGGTATCGGGAAAAGAACGGTAGCGGAGGTTTTTGCAAAAGCACTGAATTGCAGGGAAGGTAAAAGCGACTTCGATGCCTGTGGCAGGTGCCTGTCCTGTCGAAAGGCGGATCGTAACAATCATCCGGACGTCATTACCGTAAAGGCTGAAGGTCAATTCATACAGGTTAAGGAGATAAGGGAGATTCAGGAGCAGATGACATTCGCACCCTTTGAAGGGGGTAAGCGGGTTTTCATCATGGTGGATGCCGACCGGATGAACAATGTATCAGCCAATGCACTTTTGAAGACCCTTGAGGAACCGTCAGCGTCCAATGTGCTGATTCTCATCACCTCACGTCCCTCTCAGCTTCCCATGACGATCCTTTCCCGGTGCCAGCAAGTGCGGTTCGCCCCTCTGAGGAGGGAAGCGGTTATCTCGTTTTTACAGGAAAGATTGTCGCTGGATCCGGAATCATCGTATTTACTCGCATCGTCATCAGGGGGAAGTATCGGAAGTGCGCTGGAGCTGCATGAAGAGGCCTTTTTGACCCGGAGGAGAGAAATCCTGGAAACGATGGAGGAAGGGCACATGAAAGATCCCCTCATGCTGTTATCGTTCATCAGCAGTTTCGGGCAGGACAGGGGAAGTATTATGAAGATGCTTGGGGTGTTAACGACCGGTTATAGAGATGCGCTGGTGTATAAGGAAACCGGCAATAAAGACCTTCTTGTCAACAGGGACCGGTTTGATGTCGTACAATCTGTTGCTCAGAGCAGATCGGGGAAAGATATTTTGAATTGTATAAGTTCTGTGAGCCGGGCGTGCAGCGCGATCGAGAGAAATGCGAATAAGCAGTTGACTTTGGAAATGATGGTGTTTAGACTCAACAGGTACTGGAAGAGTTGATTTTTTACGTTGAGAGGAATGTACCGTTTCCACAGAAAAAAGTGACAAGGGAGTTTCCGTTCTGAAAAATATTGTCGGTGTAAAATTCAGAAAAGATGGGAAAATATACAGCTTCGACGCAAACGAAATTCCATTGCAGAAGAATGATCTGGTGATTGTCAATACAGAAAACGGTTTGGCAATGGGAGTGATCGTTACTGATGTGAAGTCTGTTCCCATTTACAAGCTGCCGATCGGTCTCAAGAACGTTGTTCGCAAAGCTACTGAGGAAGATCTGAAGGTCAGGAGCGACAACGAGGTGCTGGAGCAAGAGGCGCGCCTGTTTTGTCTGGAGCGGATTCGTGAGAGACAACTTCTCATGAAACTGATTGATGTAGAGAGCCTCTTTGACAAGAGCAAGATAGTATTCTACTTTACTGCTGAAAATCGGGTCGATTTCAGGGAACTCATAAAGGATCTTGTTCAGAGGTTCAAGACAAGAATCGAGCTGAGACAGATTGGAGCGAGACAGGAAACCCGCATGGTGCGAGGTCTTGGTATATGCGGGAGAGAAGTATGCTGTGCCAGTTTGATTCATAATCTTGATCGTGTTTCCGTCAAGATGGCAAAGGAGCAGAATGTTTCTCTGAACCCGGAGAAGATTTCAGGACTCTGCGGCAGGCTCATGTGCTGTCTGGCTTTTGAATTCGACGTGTATCAGGATATGAAAAAAAGCATACCGAAGTGCGGCAAATCCATCCAGACTGATGAGGGACACGGTAAGGTAATCAGGCAGAATATTCTCAAGAGGGAGGTTGTCGTGGAACTGGAAACCGGGAAGGAAATAACCGTCAGTATTAAGGATGAATAGTTCTGCGACAGGGTCTCCGTCATGGCCGGAATGTCATTGATCAGTGTGTTTCCGCAGAGAGGGTAATTATCGTGGATAAGGTGTACTTCGTGACGACGCCGATATATTATGTAAATGCTCCGCCTCATATAGGCCATGCGTATACTACGATCGTTGCGGATGTTCTGGCCAGGCATTATCGCCTGTCCGGCTACAGGACATTTTTCCTGACCGGCACGGACGAGCATGGCGATAAGATTGTTGAGGCGGCCACCGAAGCGAATACTTCTCCCAAGGATTTTGCGGATCGAATCAGTGCGCAGTTCAGGAATCTATGGCCGGAACTTGCCGTCACGAACGACTATTTTATCAGGACAACTGATACTAATCATGTTGAGACGGTCCGTCTCATTCTTCAGAAGGTCCATGACGCCGGGGATATCTATTTCGGGAAGTATGAAGGGTATTATTGTATCGGCTGTGAGCGGTTCTATGTGGAAAAGGAACTTGTTGATGGATTGTGCCCCGATCATCAGACGGCTCCGGTGTATCGTGAGGAAAATAATTACTTTTTCAGAATGAGTAAGTATCAGGACTGGCTCATTCAACATATACATGAGAATCCTGATTTCATAAGGCCGGAAAGATACAAGAATGAGGTGCTCGCTTTTTTACGGGATCCTCTTGAAGATTTATGCATATCGAGACCGAAAAGCAGGTTGAGCTGGGGGATCACGCTTCCCTTTGATGATAATTATGTCACCTATGTCTGGTTTGATGCGCTCATCAATTACATCACCGCTCTGGGATATCCGGACAGAGAAGATTACCGCGTCTTCTGGCCAGGAGCCCAGCACCTCATTGCGAAGGATATCCTGAAGCCCCACGGTATTTACTGGCCTACCATGCTGAAAGCTGCCGGTATCGAACCGTTCAGGCATTTGAATGTGCATGGTTACTGGGTTGTCGACCAGAGCAAAATGTCAAAAAGCTTGGGCAATGTGATTAAACCTCTGGAACTGAAGGATAAATACGGTCTTGATCCTTTCCGTTATTTTCTTCTCCGGGAAATGGTTTTTGGCCTTGACTCTAATTTCAGCGAGGAGAGTTTTGTCCAGAGGTTGAACTCGGATCTGGCGAATGATCTGGGTAATCTGGTGAGCAGGACGATCACGATGGCAGTGAAGTACTGTGAAGGGAAGGTCCCGGAAAGCACGTCACCATCAGATGGTGATGGAGTCCTGATTGAGTCCGGCGGCAAGACCATAGCGGATGTGGAAAGCTGTTTTCATGAACTTGCCCTCCATAAGGCCTTGATCACCATCTGGGATTTTATCAACGTGACAAACAAGTATATCGTCGAGCAGGAGCCGTGGAAACTTGCGAAGGATCCTGTAAATAGGCCGAGGCTGGATACGGTTATCTATAATCTTCTTGAATCGCTCCGCATCATTGCGGTTCTCGTTTCACCTTTTATGCCGGGATCGGCGCAGCGGATAATGAACCAGCTGGGTGTCGAAAACACATCCGTTCAGGATTATGAAAACATCCGCCGTTGGGGTTGTCTCATTCCGGGTAATCGTATCGCGGTGGAAGATGCACTGTTTCCCAGGGTGAAGTACGAGAAGGAAGCAGAAAAAGCAGACGCCAAGAGGAATCTCGTTGAGCCTGTGAAACCGGCAATCGAATATGGAGATTTCGACAAGGTTGATATTCGGGTTGCCAGAATCATTGATGCAGAGACTGTTCCCAACTCAAACAAGCTTCTGAAACTGAAAATCGACATCGGAGAGGAGAGAACGATTGTCGCCGGTATTGCCAAGGATTATACACCGAAGGACCTCATCGGCAAGAAGATTGTTGTTGTCGCAAACCTGAAGCCTGCAAAACTCATGGGTATTGATTCTCACGGCATGCTGCTGGCAGCGGACACCGGGAAGGGGCTCACACTGCTTTCTTTTGCCGAAGATCCGATTATCGGTGCGAAGATCCGGTGATTTTGTTCACAGAGAAAATAAATCAAGGAAATCATATTTTTTCTCATCCTTTTTCTCATCCTTTTTCTTGACACACGGGTGCATTTCGCCTATACTCACCCCGAAAAAAAATAGTTCTCAGCGAAAACAATTACTTGAGTTCATTCTCTGTGATCTGAAACAGCAGTTCCGGCCAATTTCGTCCAGTCTAAAAACTACAGGGGTGGTTGCCATGAAACCGATGGGAACTCAAATCCTTGCAGAATTCTTCAATTGTTCAAGGGATATTCTCAACGATCATAGCGTAATCGAAAGGATCTTGCGTGAGGGAATTGCTGCCTGTAATCTCACAATGGTCAGTTTGAGCAGCCACTGCTACGAACCCATAGGGATCACATCCATTGCGGTAATCAGTGAATCCCACGTTGCCGTTCATACCTACCCTGAAGCACGCCATGTGTCACTGGATATATTTACCTGTTCACGAAGCAGCCAGGCAACGCGAAAATTACTTCTCTTCCTGCAGGAGAAAATGCGTCCGGGCACGACAAGAATTGTGGAAATGTCCAGAGGCAATCCCATTGATGTGGTGACCACGAACTGGATTACCGATGATAACAGTGCTATCGGTTTTGACGTCCGGTATCACATTGAGACGGAAGTATTTTCCCAAAAATCGAAATACCAGGACATAAGAGTTATTGAAAATCAGAGTTTCGGGAAGATGCTCTTTCTCGATAATGATCTGCAGGTAGCCGAAGCAGATGCCAAATTCTATAACGAGAGTATTGTAAGGCCCCTTGTGGAGTCAGGAGTTTCTCTTGATTATGTGGCGATACTGGGGGGTGGAGATGGGGGCGTTCTCTACGAAATCTTGAAGCATAATCCGGGCAGGGTCGCCCTTATTGATATCGATGAGGACGTGGTCTCAGTAGCGAAAACGTACCTCCAGGAAATATGCCATAATGCTTTTGATGATCCCCGCGTGGAGGTCTTCAACTGTGACGTCATTGATTTCCTGGATGGCTCCCATCATTTCGACGCCATCATTTACGATCTGACCATGCATCCCGAATCTTATATTACCATGGACTGGGAGGTCTATCTGGATCAGCTCTTCGTGAAGATGAAGGGGGATTTGAAAGAAGGCGGGATGGTTACTTCTCAATGCTGTTCCATATTGGATCGGGACACATTCCGCGTTGTGCGAAAGATTCTGAATAGACATTTCTCCGAGGTAAAATTTTTCAATACGTATATTCCCTCCTATTGTACCACCTGGATGTTCGCATCCTGTAGAAATAATGCCAGATAAAGTGCTCACGTATTGACCTGATTTACGAACGGGCACCGTTTACCTGATATTCCCTTTGACTGGGAGTGTGGGATTGCCTCATTTTGAGATGATCATAATGAATGGTATATCCATTTTCCCAGGACTTCAAGCTTTCACGATGCCGCGGAAAAGGAATCCGTCGGCGATTGTTCGTTATAAAAAAATCCATCGCTGAAAGGTGTCCCTTGTGGAACGATACTCTGTTTTTTCTCTATCTTGCAAGGGTCTGGTAATGGCCTTGTGTTCAGCCTTGTTACTTTTCCCGGTGCCTGGCTACGCAGATTGGACGCCACTCATCGAACGTCTCATCGCGGACAGATTTGATGAGCGGGAGATCAGGATGCTCTTTGAAAAGCCGGGAGTGCGATTTGACCCGGAGGTGATGACAAGCAAACTCACCGCTCTCATAAACAACAGATACAGGAAGCCCGGGGATATTGTAACCCGAAAGCGTAAACGTATGTATGACCGATTTCTTCAGCCGGGAGTGATTGAAGAGGCTTATGCATATGCGGAGAGGAACAGAGACGTGTTGCAACGCATTGCGAAGGAGTATTGTGTTCCTAAAGAGATAGTCGTTTCGATCGTGCTTGTGGAAACCGAACTTGGCCGGGTATTGGGTAAGAGAGAAGCCTTCAACTCCCTGGCGAGTATGGCGTTGTGTTCGGATTTAGAGGTGATACGCCCCCATCTGTTCCCCGGTCTCATAACCCCGGAGAATGAAGAGTTTGCAAGAAGGCGTTGCCGTCAAAAGGCGGACTGGGCGTATGATGAACTCAAGGCGCTAATCAGATATGCATCTGAAAGAGGTATGGACCCGCTCGGCATCCCCGGCTCGATATACGGTGCCATCGGAATCTGTCAGTTTATGCCGTCGAAAATCTCCGCCTACGGTGTGGATGCCGATCAAGATGGTCACATCGATGTTTTTTCGGAACGTGATGCTCTGTACAGTGTCGCAAGTTATCTGCGCGCTCATGGCTGGAAATGCCGGATGAGCAGGAAAAGACAGTACCGGGTCATTATGGCATACAACCCAAGTCACATTTACGCAAATACTGTTTTGAGCGTGGCCGAGAGACTGAAGCGCAAAGGCTGAAACGAAGGAAACTAGGAACGAAGGAAACTAGGGACAGCGCCCTATTTTCCAAACGAGATGCTGACTGCACATCCGATACTTCTGATAGTCCCCGCTCTCTATGTCACCTACCACTGTTCAGCGGAATTTTTTTGCTGGGAGTCCAGATTACAGATTGAAAGTGAGCGATAATTTACCCTCTCTTCCGACCTACCCCGACCCCCTCAAATATGATCCAGAATTATTCTACAATCCTAACTTAAAACCGGGACCGTTTTTGGGGCGACAGGTCACTTGGGGATAGAGGACAAGGAAGTCCAGAGAGTTTTGATGAATGAGGCGGGGTATAAATGAGACAATCAACATGCCTATTTATCTTGACTTTTATGTATTAAGATAATATTCGATATCTGCATGAAACTATAGATGTCTTCTCTAATTCCTAAACCCTTTTAAAAGAGGGCTGTTATGAAAGGATCACTGAAACCCCGTATCTTAGAAGAGAACGGGGTTTTTTCGATAGTAAGGATGATGAAATATCTGCGTATTGCTTCCATTCTGCTTCTCGTTCCCGTTTTCTCCTTTGCGGAGACGAGGTTAATCATTTCCGAAGGTTCCTACAACATGGGAGACGGCGAAACACCCACTGTCGCGGAGAGCAGGGCCCTGCTGAACGCCAAGCGAACGGCGCTTGAACAGGCAGGCACTTACGTTGAGAGCTATTCCAGAACAAAAAATTATGAATTGACCGAGGACGAGGTGAAGGTCATTGCTTCCGGTCTCATGCAAGTCACCATTCTGGAGAAGAAAAGAACGATTGTCGGCGACGGGTTCCGTTTCTGGGTGAAAATCGAAGCCATGGTCAACCCAGAAAAAATGGAGAATATGGCGGCCCGAGTTAAGGAAAAGTTTGTTGTCGAGGACTACAGGAGGATACAGAAGGAATACGAGAAGAGCCGCAAGGAAATAGCTGTCCTGAAGAAACGGCTACGCACTGCGCGGAATAAAAAGGACAAGAAAAATATCGAGGCCCTGATCGAAAGCGACGAGCGGTCGTTTCAGGCCAACGAGTGGTTTGAGAAAGGGTCCATTTACAACCTGAATTACGAGCATGATAGGGCCATCGAGTCATATACGAGTGCGATTGCCCTAAGTCCCAATTATGCCGAGGCATACGAAAGGCGCGGGATCGCGTACTACAATAAGGGACTGCATCAGGACGACAAACAGCTAATGGATCGGGCCGTCGAGGATTTCAAGAGAGTGACCATCCTTAAACCGGACACACACGCAGCCTTCTGGGCGCAGGGGATCGTGGATTTTTCATCCAATCAGTACTTGAAGGCTTTGGAGTCCTTCAGCAAGGCCGTGGCTTTCGATCCCGAAAGCGAACTGGGATACCTCGGCCGGGGAGTCACCTACGCCGCTATGAAGCAGTTCGATCGGGCGGTGGAGGAATACACACGGGCGATCGAGGCGAAAGGCTTCTGGCAGGCAGTATCCTATCAAAACAGGGCCGTCGCCTATGGTCAGAAGGGGCAATACGAACTGGCCATCCGGGATATGGATCAGGCTATCGCTTTAGTCCCTAACAATGCCCATTTCTATTACCTCCGAGGACTGGCCTATGCCCTAGCGGAAGACATGGATAAAGCTGATGCCGATTTGGATAAGGCCTGCAAGATGGGCTACAAGAAAGGATGCGAGTGGCTGCAGAAACTGCTGAAGGCGGAAAAAGTGGTGGGATCGTATTATTTGACTGGGCAAGACGGGAAGATACTTGAATTCACGCCCCGTATCACCTTTGCGATAGAAGACGGCAGACTGACCGCCAGTTCCCCGCCCCAAAGCTTTTTTGGAGGGACGAGTTATAAAACGATTTCTGATATTGCATTCAAGAATAACGCGCTTACCTTCAAGTTAAAGACCGTAGCCAACGAATTCTGGAACGTGACCTATGTCGTCACTGATTTTACGGGCGATACTGCGAGAATTCCGGTCAGGATGAAGCAGCTCAGTGGCAATATCGGCGGAGGTTCAAGAGAAGTGCCGGGTTTGCTCATCCGCGACGAGGGACAGGGGGCACAAGAGGTGCAGAGGGTACAGAATACTTCAGAAGATTGTTTCATAGCCACCGCCGCCTTCGGGTCCCCGTTCGCAGAGCGGGTTACTACCATGAGGATTTTCAGGGATAAATGGCTCATGGAAAATCCATTGGGTCGTGCCTTTGTCGGCTTCTATTACCGGAATAGCCCGACTTTAGCCGGTTTTATCCAGGAACGCCCCTGGGCCCGCATGATTACATGTATCCTTCTTTATCCCATAACGATTTTGGCCGGGACTATCCTGCTACAGCCACTCGATATTTTACAACTATACCTGCTGCTCTTCCTTCTTGGCTTGCTCTGCCTCTGGAGATTGAAAACGTTCGCGAATTCAAAGCAGCGCATGGGTTAAATTAATCCCCTTTGGAGCTCGGGATGCGCTGCGTTCTCAGGTCACTATTTCGACTTGTCAGGTTGTATACGGCATTGATGATGAGTAATCAAAATTTCAGTCAATAAGGATTACCATTCGAAAGGGTGGATGTTCGTCAAAATTACCGGATGCTCTCTTTCAGGAAGCTATACGTACTATAATCTGATTTTCTTATTGATGTTCATGTGTTAGGTTGTGTTTAAGTTCTCATACTTTTGTGCTTTCGTCAAGGATTATGTGGGGTGCAAGCCGTTCGTTGCATGATCACCTCCATGGCTTTGAAGTAATCTCTCTGTACTTTGATGTTCGATACCCGGCAGTACCGTTGCGTGGTCTTCACATTGCTATGCCCCAAGAGATCCTGGATGGTGGAGAGATCGGCATCGGCATTCAACATCTGTGTCGCCATCGTGTGTCGGAGATGATGACAGGAGACGTTGATCTTTGCCTTACGGGCATAATATTCCATGCGCCTCTGAATGCCGCGGATGGAGATGGGCTGTCCCGTACATGGTGCCTTTTCCGCCAGGAAGATCTTTCTTGTTTTTGATGCAGGCCTCACCCTCAGGTAGGCGGCCAGGGCATGGAGCACATCATTGCTCATGTAGACGATCCGGTCTTTCGCGCCCTTGCCGTCCTCAATCAAAATAGTCCTCCGTTTCACGTCTACGACTCCCATGGTGAGATTGGCGACCTCTTCCACTCTTAAGCCGCAGCGCAGCATGAGCATGAACATCGCCTTATCACGATACCTTTTTACCGCCGTAAAAAAGTCTTCCACCTGCTCGTCCCGTAAATGCCGGGGAAGGGGCCGGGACATCTTCTGCGTGTGACTTTTCCTGACGGGATTGGTGATGGCCACCCCTTCCTCATCACGCAGGTAATGGTAGAACTGACGGATACAGCTCACATGGCAGTTGATGGTCTTGGGCGCCAGCCTCTTTCTCATGAGATGATCAATGTAATGCGAGATCGTTGAGTGTGTCGCATCCTCCACCGGCACCTCCAGCCAGATGACAAAGTGCTTAATGAGGTTCAGGTAGTTCTTCACGGTATTCGGCGAGCAGTTTCTCCGTTTCAAAAACCGCCTCCAGTTCATGATCACGTCGGTCATCACCATCACTGTTCCTCCTCTCTATCCTGGACATGGCCCTGAAGTATTCTTCCTCCCGGGTCTTGTCGGTAAGCTGGGCGTACCGCCTCGTCTCCTCGATGCTCCGGTGCCCCAGCAGCACCTGGAGACACTCCAGACGCATGCCGGCGTTGAGAAGCTCCGTGGCAAAGGTGTGGCGAAGCGTATGCAGGCTGTATCCTTTGTGAGCCAATCCTGCCTTCACAAGATATCTATGGAAGATCATCCACGCTGTGCTGTAAGACATCGCCTCTGTGCTCATCCGAGTGTAGAAAAGGTACTCCTCCCGGGGATTCCTCACCTTCACCCACTTCCGCAATGCAATGATCGCATCGTCGCTGAGATACACCACCCTCCCCAGGCGGTTCTTTTCCCCTTCGTAAATCTCTATCCTCCTCTCCTTGATATGGACGTCCGTCACCTTCGTAGTGAGCAGTTCACCGACCCGCATCCCCGTCCTCAACAGCACCATGATCATGGCTCGGTCCCGGGTGTTTTCAATCACGGAAAGCAGCTTCCGCAGGTCGTCAGGATCCATGGCACGGGGCAATCTCTCCGGCATCTGCAACCGTATCCTCCTGCTGAAAATATCCGGGGAGACAATCTCCTCTTCCACCAGGTAACGGAGAAAGGCCTGCACGCTCACAAGTTTTGTCCGTATCGTCGTGATCTTGTTGCCCCTGTCCTGCTCGTACTCGAGAAATGACTCCACGTCCCTCCTGGTGATTTCTTCAAGGCGTGTCGTGCCGCGATCACGTATCATGCCAAGAAAAAGAATGATGGCGCCAACACGACTCTCCAATGTCCTTGGTCTGCGGTTACGGCGGGTCAAATGGCGAAGGTAGGCTTCCACATGATCCTTCCCCGGAAGCTCCATAGGAGCAAGACGTTTCAAAATCCTGCAGAGCGTCTCTCCTCTTCCCTCATTCGGTGAGGTAAAACGTAAACGCGGTTGGTAATAACCAAAAGAGGGATTGATAGGTATGGTGAAATTTTCAGAAGATATACCGGTGATCTGTATATCACTCTCTCTGTGTGTCATCGCTGCCTCCTCTTCTTAAATCAATAAGAAAAACAGACAGATGATGACTAATAACTCCTTATCTGTCAAACATCAGTTTGGTACGTATAGCAGGAAGAAACAATTTTTCGAAGGCTGAACTAAGGATATATTTAAGAGAATATACGTTTCCTTATACGGTCAAAGTGAGATATTTTTTCTCGTCATATGTGGAGCCGGGATTGATGGAAACCAGATGTTCTTTTTTTACTATTTTCTGATCGTGAATATGGCCGGAGATATGATATCTGACCTTGGGATGCCTGAGGAGCATCTCTCCCAGCAGGGTGCTTCCCATAAATGCATTGCAGAAATTCCATCCTGGAAACTCTTCTCGTGAGGTCAGCATTTCTATGAAACCGATGTGGTGAGTAACGACAATGATCTGATCCACCTCGGATTCAAGCTTTATGATGTCTTCTTCCAGTTTTTCTATCAGTTCATTGTTATAATTACTATCTGCTTTGCCGAGACTGACAAAATGGAAATCATTCCAGATAATGTGACCTCTGAATATCTTTTTTTCGTACGATGAATATGGGGGGAGTTGGATAGAGGCAAAGGAATAATCATACCAGGAACAATTACCCGCAAATCCGATGCCGTCGATAATTTCCGGCGTTTCATCCAGAATTTTAAATCCGCAACGTTTAATTCTCTCCCTCATGATTTCCAGGTGACTGAACGTATCGCCCCCGGTACTCCAGTAATCATGGTTTCCGAACACTATGAGCCGCTCTGGAGCAACGTCTCTTAAGAAGTTCAGACATTCTTCAAGTTTTGAGGAGCCGAGTCCAACTGTATCACCGGCGATTACAAGCACATCAGGCAGTTCACTTTCCAGACTTTTTATAAATTGAAAGAATGCTTCGTGTTCTGAATTGCTTTGTATCAGATCGTAATGGATATCACCGGTTGCCGCAATTTTCATAGTCTTATCACATTCCACGTAATGTAGGCTTTACGCCTGTTATCTCTGAATCTCTTAATAAGAGCTGCCTTCAGGAATTCTAACGTCATCCTTCCTGAGTTTTTGCATATATCAGTTTCGGTTGAGAACTGCCCTCAGAGCGCGTACCTTCGCCTGTATATCTTCAGCTCCCACGATCTCCGTCACCAGTGCAATGCACTTCGCCCCCCGGCGGCTTACCTCGGCAATGTTATGCTCCTTGATTCCACCTATGGCCACGAAGGGAAGATTGATATTTTTTACGACATAATCAAGGTATTCCAGGCCGACAGGATCGCAGACGTCCTTTTTTGTTTTTGTGGAGAAAATGGGGCCGACTCCGATGTAATCGACACCTGATCTCACTGCCGCCTCGGCCTGAGCAGGGGAATGGGTGGAAAGTCCGATGATCATTTTTTCCCCTACAAGTTCCCGGACTCTCCCCACTGGAAGATCATCCTGACCCAGGTGTATTCCGTCCGCATCGACCAGAAGGGCGATATCCGGTCGATCATTCACGATGAACGTAACACCGGCATTTTTCGTCATTTCCCTGATTTTCAGGCATTCTTCATATCTTTGCCGGTCTTCCTTACCCTTTTCCCGGTACTGGATCACTCTGATCCCCGCATGGATCATCTGTGCCGCCACCTCGATGTTGCTCCTCCCCAGGGAATATTCCTCTGCAGTGATTCCGTAAATGTCCGCCTTAATAAAATTAGCCATTTTCCTCTCTTCAGTCATTATGCAGCCCTCTGTCTGGATTTCTCAGAAAATAGGTGAGTATAACATCCGCCTGCTTGGCGGCGGCTATATTGACTCTGGGTGCCATGGGGGGGAGTCCCGGCGCCGCCTCCGACGACAGGTCTCCCACCAGAAAAAAATTGTCTCTGATCCGGTGAATGGTAATGGCGTCACTTTCTCCCCACCCGGCAATGCCAGAGGCCGCTACGACAAGCTTACCAGAGTTCATGTATGCCTCCACTACCATCTTCTTGTCAGCTGCGCCGTCAAGAGCTTCTACCACCACGTCACATTCAGAGAAGAGTGTGCCCACGTTCCCATTTTCGATTCTCTCGTCAAAGGTTTCTATTTCCAGGTCCGGATTGATCCGCAGCAGGTTTTCCCTGAGAGCTTCCACCTTCTTTTCCCCCACCTGGGTAGAGAAATAGAACTGGCGGTTCAAATTGCTCATTTCCACCACATCGGAATCAACAATTCTTAACTTTCTGAAGCCGCACCTGACAAGAAAAAGGACGCAATTCGATCCGAGTCCCCCGGCACCGGCAATTCCTACCCGCGCTTTCTGGATTTTTATGAGATTTTCCTCGCCAAGAACTTCTGCAAGTGATTTTTCAAAATCATTCATGGAGGCTCCTGTGAGATCATCTGCCAGTCTTTGTACACGGGCTGATAACCCTGGGAGTAGAGCATCATGGCCATCTCGGATACGCTCCGCTCGTCCGATATCTCGAATTGACCGGCGGAGTCGAAATCCAACCTCCCTCCCACAGAGGTGCTCGACCCGGCCGACATTTTGGTTGCTCCCAGTTTGATGAGGCGATCCCGCAGTCCGGCCCGTTCCCTCGTAGAAACGGTTATTCCCCCCCGGGGCATGAATAACCTGAAGGCTAACATGTACTGAATCAGGTTTTTGTCGGTTACTGCGAATGGGGGCGGGAAGCCGCCTAAGTGAGGACGCATCCGTGGTGGTGATATGCTCACCTCCACATCGGGAAATCTGTTCTGGAGGTAATCCGCGTGGAGTCCGGTAAAAAACGCTTCGCTCCGCCACCGGTTCAGTCCCAGGAGAGCCCCCACATTAACCGTTCGGATTCCTGCACGGCATGCCCTTTCGGGCGCTTCCATGCGATACCGGTAATTGCGCTTCGGTCCGGCCGGGTGAAGCTCACTGTATATATTTTCGTCGTAGACCTCCTGATAGATGGTCAGACCATCCACCCCGGCGGCTATCAACTCGGCATACTCATGCTCATCCATGGGATATATCTCAATACTGATAGAGGTAAAATATTTTTTCAGAACCTCCACACACTCCTTGATGTAGGAAACCGGTGAATCCTTCCTGGACTCCCCGGTGAGAATAAGAATGTGCTTGAGACCTGTGGCGGCAATGATCCGGGCTTCCTCATCTACTTCAGAGAAATTAAGTTTCTTCCTCTCCATCTTATTGTTGACCTGGAATCCGCAGTATACGCAATGGTTCTCGCAATAGTT
>Ga0194110_10004514_pt1 | contig 16826 bp, 14 predicted proteins | sample TA2Kig1200mmetaG_FD_146192 | JGI IMG/M metagenome (GOLD analysis project Ga0194110, IMG submission 146192) | Freshwater microbial communities from Lake Tanganyika, Tanzania - TA2015032 Kigoma Deep Cast 1200m | ecosystem: Environmental > Aquatic > Freshwater > Lake | place: Tanzania: Lake... | reverse complement strand
GAGCGTGCTCTGCCCAGGTGTTGCCCGAACCGACGGCGTGGGCAGAGCACGCTCTGCCCCTACAACGACCCGATGATGTCAGGTTATTTCGTACATGACCAACATGGCGCCCGCCCGAGCGCGCACCGGAGATCCTGCCATGCACCGAGTTGCGTCCGTCCTTGCCGTCGCCCTCCTCGCGGCCGGCGCCGTCGCGCTCGCCCAGAGCCTGCAGGAGCGCACCGCCAAGGTGAAGCGCCAGACCGCAAGAGAGGCGGCGAAGCACGCGGGACTGCGCGGCTCTCAGGGCACGCTGCCGAGCGACAACTCCCTGTGCGTTCTCTGCCACGCGAACTTCCGCGAGGAGGAACTCGTCACCGTCCACCTACAGCACGGGGTGACCTGCGCGGTGTGTCACGGCATCTCGTTCGAACACATGAATGATGAAACGAGCCGCACGAAGCCCGATATCCTCTTCGGCCGCGCACAGGTCGCGGCGTTCTGCACGCACTGCCACGGCCCGCATACACAACCGGAGAAGGTGCAGGCGTTCCTTGCTGAGTGGAAGGGGAAGACGCGCCCCAACGGCCGCCTCATCCTGCAGCAGGCCGTGTGCACGGACTGCCATGGGGTGCACGCGATCCCGAGCACGCCAGTGCTTACCGGCAGAGGCAACGGCTAGAACACGAAGGACGCGAAGCCTCCGAAGGACACAAAGAAGGCGAAGGACCTCTGCGACAGGCCCTCTTCGTGCGCTTCGCAGGCTTCGTGCTCTTCGTGTTTCAGGACGTCGCCGTCACCCCGCGTACTGCTCCGTGACCTCCGCCGCGATGCGGGCCCAGTCCCAGAGCCGCTGCGGCTGGTATCTCACGGTGCTGATGTCCTTCATGTGGATCTCGACGATGCAGTCATTCGCCTTCGCCAGCTTCTCCTCCATGTCGCGGCGCACGTACTCGGGGTCCCACGTCTCGGCGGCGAGGACCGCCGGGTTCGGCTTCCAGGCGAAGATGAACTCGTCGCGCATGGCCTCGACGGCGCGGTCGAAGTTCACCCAGGGGCTCATGGAGATCTTCTTCAGGTTCGGGATGTGCTCGCGGAGGATGCCCACCTTGTGATCCAGCGGCTCGCAGCAGCCGTAGTAGTTGCGCCCCCAGCGCGCGAACCAGCGGGCCTCGTGCCGGAGCGCAAACTCGACGTGCATCTCCGGCGACACGTCCGAGAAGATCTGCGCGGCGCCGACGCCCCACAGCTCGCTGGTCGGCGCGGACAGCAGGCCCTGGGCTTCGTACTGATCGAGCCGGTGCAGCCACGCGTTCACGAAGCGGTCCATCAGCAGGTTCACGTAGTCCGGCCGCAAGACCATGTCCATGAGAATCTCGGTGACGCCGGTCCAGCGGACAAGCTCATCCCACGGCGCGAACCAGAAGCCGCCGGTCTTCGCGATCTGCACGGGCAGCACGCCGTCGAAGATCTCCTGGCGCAGCTCGAGCTGTCGCTGCGTCTCCGCCTCGTCGTGCGAGACCTCGGGGAACTTGATCTTCTCCGCATCGGCCTCGTCCTTGATCTGGATGTGGAAGTGGCGCGAGACCACGTCGCTCGTCTCGTCGGTCCGCGCGATGTCCACGTCCTCACTGATCCCGAAACCCGTGTCCCGGATGCACAGCGACTGGCTGATGACCGGGGAGACGACCATGTCGCCGGGCATGTGCCGCCACGAGTACAGCGTCCTGCGCAGCCCCACCTCGATGCCGCGACAGAACCCGTCCTCGCACCTCAGCTGCAGCTCGCCGTCCACATCCATCTCATTCCAGGGCTCCTGGTAGATGAGGATGGTCGGCTTAGCGCGCTGCAGGTTGCTGATGCGCGCGTGGTTCTCGGCGTGGACCTTCTGGATGGGCAGGGCGCCGATCTCCGCGATCTGCTTGCCGAGGTCACGCAGGATGGTCTTGTCTCCGTCTGGGATGCCCACCCGATCCGAGCCTCCATCGGTCGTTCATAGGTCGGAGCGCCAGCCCCAACGCCGTTGCCTCAAACCTCCCAGCCCGAACGGTACGTGCGGCCCACGTACTCGTTCAGCTCCGGCATGTTGGTGCACTCCGTCTTCTCCACGTCCCACTCCACCTTCTTGCCGACACCCGCGCGCTGCGCCAGCAGTGCCGACAGCACGAAGGCGGTAAGCGGTGTAGCGGAATCGGGGAAGTTGGACACCGGGCTCGTGCCGTTGCGGATGCCGAAGTACAGGTCCTCGATCGGCCCCCCGTGTGCCTCGGGCAGCACCTTCGGGGGCTCCCCGAACTCCTTGGCCCGCGCTTCGTCGAGAATCCTGGCCGATGAGGCGTGGCCGCCCGTCAGGTAGTGACCCTTGTCGCCGATGTACAGCGTGTCCTCGCCCAGCTCGATGCCGAACTCCTTCTCGGCCTCCTTCATCACCTCGGACTTGAGCCCGCCGTGGTCGTAGACGTAGACCTGCACCGGAGGCATGTCGGCCCGCGCCGGGATGTCGTAGCGCACGACGTTGTCCTGCGCGCACATCTCCTCGCTGCCGCCGTTGGTGTTCAGGCACTCGATGGTGTACGTCTTGGCCTCGTAGACCTTGAGGCCGAAGAAGACGCAGTCCACGTTATGGCAGGCCATGTCGCCGACGCTGCCGGTGCCGAAGTCCCGCCAGTTGCGCCAGCCGAAGGGGTGCAGGCCGTCATGGTAGTCGCGGTAGGGAGCGGGCCCGAGCCACTCGTCCCAGTGGACGCCCGGCGGGACCGGCTTCGTCTCCGGGCGGGTTCCCGTGCCGCCGAAGTTGCGGCCGAGGAGGGAGTGGGTCTCGGTGACGTTGCCGACCGCCCCGGCCCACAACTCCTCGCACGCGCGCCGGAACGTCCCGCTGCAGTGCCCCTGGTTGCCCATCTGCGTCAGCACGCCCTTGTCCTTGGCGGCCTTCGCCAGAACGGCGCACTCGCGGATGTTGTGGGCCATCGGCTTCTGGACAAACACGGGCTTGCCGAGGTCGATGGCGCGGATCGCCGCCGGCGCGTGGGTATGGTCCGGGGTCGAGATGAGGACGACGTCGAGGTCGTTTGCGCATTCCTCGAGCAGTACCCGGAAGTCCGCGTATGCCTTGGGCGCAGGCAGGTCGGGCGCGCGGTCGGTGGCCTTCTTCAGCGCCTCGGCGAGCTTGCCGTCGTCGATGTCGCACAGCGCGACGCAGCGCTCCCGGAGGGCCAGATCGACCGCGTAGCCGCCCATGCCCCCGGCGCCAATCACCGCGACGCCGAGCTTGCCCTCCTGCGCACGGACGGAACGGGGGATAAGGTACGGCGCGGCGAAGGTCGCCCCGGTCGCCAGGGCGGTCTTCTTCAGGAACTCACGTCGGGTTGCTTTGAGCTTCATTGACGAACCTCGTGATAGGGTTGGAGTGCGATTTGCCGTCGTTGCCTTGCCTACTGAGCCTCGCGAAAACACTGGAGCAGTGGGGCGGGCATTCTTGCCCGCCAGGGCCCCTTGGCGGGCAAGAATGCCCGCCCCACTGCTTCCGCATCTGTAGGGAACTCAGTAGGTCTCTCCGCGAGAGAGTTCCCGACTCGGGGCCGGAAGTCCTCGTCCGCTTCGCGCGACCGGCGACGGCAGGGAGTCCTGTGGTCGGTGGGGAAGCGTGCGGAGAGCCGTGGCCGCCCGCCATCTCGCTCGCGGGAGACGCTCGCGATGCTGACCCTCGTTACCAGCCTCTTCGCCGCCTCGACCGCGCTCGCCCAAGGAGCCAACGCCATGCCCGACCCCGTCGTCAAGGAGCAGTACGAGTGGTTCAACATCTGGTGGGACTGCGCCAACGACCCGGCACTCCCCCGTGTCCTGCTGATCGGCGACTCGATCTCTTGCGGCTACAGCCCGGTCGTGACCGAAGCGCTGAAGGGTAAGTACCACGTGGACCGCCTCGGCACCTCGCGGAGCATCAACGATCCGGTGCTGCTGCAGGCGACGGAGATGATGCTGAGGGAGTACCCCTACGTGGCGGTCCACTTCAACAACGGACTGCACGGGTTCCACCTGGAGGGTCCGGCCTACGCCGCCGCGCTGAAGGAGTACGTCGAGCTCATCAGGCGCCTCGCCCCGAACGCGAAGCTGATCTGGGGCAGCTCGACGCCCATAACGAAGAACGGGGAGCCGCAGACCCTCGACCCGAAGAACGAGGTCGTGATTACGCGCAACGCCCTGGCCGCCATCATGGAGGAGCAGGGAATCTCGGTCGCCGACCTCTATGCGGTCGTCATCGGCAAGCCCGACCTGCGCTCAACAGACGGGTACCACTACAACGGGGCCGGGTACGACGCTCTGGGCAAAGCCGTGGCGGAGGCCCTCCGGAACGCGCTTCAGTGAGCAAGGAGTCCTGTCCAGCGACCGATGAAGATAGGAGACCGGCATGTTCTGCACCAGCCTACTGAAGGACGAACACATCGAGCCGCTGGCCGACGGCGTGCTGGCGGTGCTGGAGCGCGTTGGCATCCTCTGCGAGAACGACGAGCTGTGCCGCGCGCTGGCGAGTTGGGGCGCGGAGGTGGACTTCCAATCGCAGCGCGTGAAGTTCCCACGCTCGCTCGTTGCTGAGTTCGTCGAGGGGCTTCGCAAGGAGTTCGCAGGATCGGGCGGGTGGGGCGAGAGGTTCAGCGCCCCCGGGCTGGCGGGCATCGGCACACAGGTGGCGCAGCTCTACCACGACCACGAGACCGGCGAGACGCGCAGCTCAGACCGTGCGGGCTTCATCGAGCTGGTGAAGCTCGGCGCGGTGCTCTACCCGCAGGGCGCGATCGGGCACGTGCTCTCGATGACCGATGTGCCGCCGCTCTTGGAGCCGATGCAGGCGGGGCTGCTGCTCGCCGAGTGGGCGCCCGTGCCGGGCGGGCCGTTCGTCTGGCGCGTCGATCAGGCCGACTGGATGATCGAGATGGGCCACGCGCTCGGCCAGGAGAGCTGGTTCGCCTGGGGCGCCGTGTGCTTCGCCCATCCGCTGCGCTTCGACCACGACACGGTCGGCAAGTTCGTGCGCCGCGTGAAGGAGGGCGCGGCGACCGGCCTGACGGGGATGCCCGTCGCGGGGGTCAGCACGCCGGTGACGGTCGAGGGCTTCACGGTCGTCTCGACCGCCGAGCACATCGCCACCTGGATCGCCTGCCGCGCGCTGAACCCGAACGTCGGTCTGAGCGCCTCGATGTGGGCCGGCAGCGTGGACATGAAGACCGGCGCGGTCAGTTACTCGGCGCCCGACGCCATGTTCTACGGCTTCGCCGCCGTCGAGTTCGTCCGCCGGTGGATCGGCTTCCGCATGGCCGTCGGCAGCGGGGAGTACTGCGACGCGAAACAGCCGGGCCTCTACACCGCTCTGGAGAAGGCGTTCAAGTCGATGATGTGCTGCGCCTTCACCGGGCAGCAGCCCGGCGCGGGATCGGGGCTATATGACGAAGGCAAGACCATGTCGGCCATCCAGCTACTCCTCGACCGCGAGTTCTCCGGCTCGGTCGGCCACCTGGCCAAGCCCTTCGACCCCACGCCCGAGAACCTCGGCCTGGAGACGGCCTTCGAGGTCGGCGTCGGCTTGCAGACCAACTACCTGCAGAGCGACCACACGCTCCGCCACTTCCGCGACTGTCTCTGGCTGCCGAAGATCATGAACCGATCCGGCTGGAACGGCTGCGAGGACGAAACGCAAACCCTCGCACGCACGGCCGAGAACGTGCGCGACCTCCTCGCCAAGTACCGCAAGCCCGAAGGCCGCGAGGACCAGCTCGCCGCGATGCGGGAGGTCTTCGGGAGGGCAAAGAAGGCGCTCGTGAAATAAGGGGACACCATACCAATTCCGGACGTCGGGAATTGGTATGGTGTCCCCTTATTTCAGGAAGTGCCCCAACCACCCATACGCACACTGCAGCGCGATCGGCGGCAGGGAGTGGCCGCTGCTGTGGGTGGGGAGGCCGACGCGGTCGCCGGCGCCGACGAGGTCGTAGACCTCCTTCGCGCGCTCGATGAAGGGCCAACTCTTGCTGCCGTCGGCGTCCTCGCCGCCGATCAGCAGGAAGGCGCGCGGCGCGACGAGCGAAAGGACCTCGTGGTTGTCGTGGCCGAAGCCGGCGGCGCGGATGTCTGAGCCGAGGTACCAGTCGGCCTCCCAGTTCGAGAAGCCGAGGCCGATTCCGCCCTCGCTGCTGACCCCCGCCTTCAGGCGCTCGTCGAAGGCCATCGCGTAGAGCGTCTCCTTCGCGCCGAGGGAGTGGCCGATGCAGCCAAGGCGCTCCTTGTCCACGAAGGGCAAGGCTTCCAGGTAGTCCACCGCGCGCATCCCATCGAAGAGCATCTTCGCCATGCCGCGCCAACCGGGGTGCCGGCGATGTAGCTCCGCGACCGCGTCGAGGTAGGAAGGCTGCGGGCCGCAGTAGTCCCAGATGAAGTTGCGCGGGCAGAGCGTCACGAAGCCCTGCTCGGCAAGGCGCAGCCCGAGGAAGTGGCTCTCGCCGCCCTCCAGGCCGGCCGGTTGGCGGATCGTGTAGTCTACCGTGGAGTGGAAGACGACGACGCCGGGCAGCTTGGCTTGCGGCTCAGCCGGGTAGAGCAGATACGCCTCCATCCGGCAACCGGGCTCCACCTGTAGCCGCACGAGTTTGCGGACGACTGTGCCGACACGCTCCTCGGAGACGACCTCCGGCGCGAGGTCGCAGCGCTCGATGGAGGTCAGCCCGAGGTAGCCAAGCCACCAGCGCCTGATCTCCTCGCGCCGCCTGGCCCAGGCCTCGCGAGTCGCGATCGGTTGCCCGGCGGCGTCCACCAGCAGCGACGGCAGCTTGGGCGCATCCTCGGGAATGACCGCCGGCGGGGTCTGGACCTCCGAGAGCCACGGCAGCTCGGCGGCCGGCGCCGCAGCCACCAACGCTCCCAGCAACTCAAACCCGATCATGTCAGCTCCCCTCGCAGCGCCGCGCCGTATTCCGCCACCGGCGACTCGCCGTGCAGGGCTATGTACTCCTGGTCGACGTAGCAGCCAAACGAGGTCACGCGGCGGAAGCCCTTCGAGGCGTAGCAGTCCAGGTCCGCCTGGAGCACGTCGGGATGCCAGGGGATCGCGACCGCCGGGCGCTTCCAGCCCGAGTGCCGCGAAGCGTCCATCCAGTACTCCAGGACCTGCGCGTGCTCGTCCATCCCATACACGCCAATCGCCGCATCGAGCGCATCCATCAGCTTCGCGTGGGTCTCGATGGACCGGTCGGTGATCGGCCGGTCCCAGCGTCGCTCGATAGGCGCGAACTCCAGGAACACGCCCTCGCTCGGCTTCACCTGCGTCGGCGGCGTCAGCGTGGCGTGGTAGGCCAGGCCCGCCACACGCGCCTGCGGGTCCCACTGCCGCAGGGCCGAGAGGATCGCGTTCGTGGTCAGGAGCGTCTGGTCGGCGTCGTTGAGGTCGCGGCACGCCGGGCACTTGCACCACGGCTTCCCGTCATCGCTCCAGTAGTAGTACCTGTGGGTGGTGGGTGTCAGCACTTCACTGAACTTCACCGCGTTCTCGCCGACGATCTCAAGCGCCGCCGCGCTGCTCGGGCAGAGGTTCCAGTCGGGAACACGGTTGCCGGCCTCGTCCATGCGGAAGAGGTTGGGATCGCGCTCGAACAGCTCGCGGGGCAACAGCTCCCGCATCGCGTGCATCTCGTACTCGATGTCAAGCCCGCGTGCCGCGAACCCCTCGCGGCTCGCCTGACCCGCCTCGGTCCGGAGGAACTCGATCACCTCCGACGGCCCGCGAGCGGTGTGGTAGCCGATCACGTTCAGCCCGGCCGCCGCCATGCGCTGGGGCCAGTCGGGAAGGGTGAAGTCGGGGGGGATCAGCACCAGGCCTCGTGCGGCGAACGCTTCGCGTGGCATCCGGCAGCCCTCCTGAGAACGTGTGTGAGAGGCTTGGGTGGGCGCCATGAATGGCGCCCCTACACAGGTGGGCGCGGTGAACCGCGCCCCTACTCCACCAACGACTCCAGACTGGCGTCATGTAGGGGCACGATTCATCGTGCCCCAGTGTAGGGGCGTGATTCATCACGCCCAATGCCGTTTCTCTCACAATCACCTAAGGCACCTCGGGCGGGTTCAGACCGTCCGGCACTGCGAAGATCGCGTGCGTGATGCGCCCGCCCTTTGGGCCGGGCCCCTTGATGAGGAAGGAGAGCTTGTACTCGCCGGCGTCTGGCGGCGTGGCGCGCAGGCGGACGAGGTCGCCTGACATGGGCCGGCTCACCTCCTGCCGGAGCACCTCTTGGCCGCCGGGCGCGAGCAACAGGAACTCGCCCGGCTCGCCCCAACTGCCGCAGATGGCATAGATCGACAGCGGCTCTCCCGCCTGGTCCGGCGCCACGGAGAGCTTCCACTCGGCGCCCTGGTCCGGCGCGTCGCCCTTCTCGTTCACGCCGAACTCGAAGACGAAGTACTCCTCGTTGACCGGGTTCCAGAACCCCTCCGGCTTCGCCCCGTAGGCGCCCACGCCTGAGCCCAGCACCATCCGGTCCGCGAACTCGCCGAGCAGCCGACGCGTCGCGTGCGCCACCTGGGCATTGGCATCCTGACGGCGGCGCCACTCGCGCAGCAAGGCCTCGGCGCGATCGCGCTCCAGCTCCGTGTGCCGACGCCAGAGCGTGTCGGCGAGCTGCGGGTCGCTCGATACGAGGATGAGGTCGGCGACGCCCAGGCGGCCGAGGTCGAGTCTCGTGCCTTCTCCGTCCGGCTTCGGCGTCAGCGGCTCGAACCCGCCCTCCGTCACCCGCCAGGCCGCCCTAGGCTTGAGCCACGGGAGGGACGGCAGGTCGATGACCACGCCCTCTCGCGGCCGGTAGCGGAAGGCCGTCTTCTCCTGATCGTAGTCCTCATTCGCCGCAGCGATCAGCAGCGCATCCTCTCCCGCGACGAGCGTCCGCAGCCACACCTTCGCGTCGCCGCACGTCGCCAGCGCCGTCGGGTGCGCGAGCGCGACGAGCGGCGCAACCGCGTCGAAGGTCCGATAGCAGCGGCCCATCTCCCGCCAGAGGTCCGGGTAGTCCCGCGTGCCGTGGGACAGGCCTCCGCCATACCTCTCGGTGCAGTGGATGTAGTTGTACAGGCCGCGCGCGCCCGCGCCGAGAGCGTAGTGCAGGCTCAGTCGCAACTCCTCGACCGTCGGCGGGCGCGGGAAGCGCTGCTTCTCACGGGCGGCCGGATCGTCCGGCTCGGGGTGATAGGTCTCGAAGGTGAACGTCATCGGATGCGGGCCCGCGCCATAGCGCGCCGTCTCGACGACCTCCCGCACCATCTTCACGTCCGCCCCGATGGAGATCGGGTAGCAATCGGGATTCGTGACGTCGGCAAGCTGCCCGTAGATGTAGAAGTTCGCGGGCTTGTAGGTGAGGTCGAGCGTGAGAAGCGTCGGCTTCTTCGGATCGAGATTGCGGCAGACCTGACACCGACGCTCAAGCTCCATGCCATGGTAGCCGATCTTCTTCGCCGACGGCCACTCATCGGCGTGGAAGTAGTCCTGGCAGTCGGGCTCATCCATCAGGTAGTAGGCCCAGAGGCCCGGATGGTCGATCATGTAGTCGTCGGGCGGCGAGTCCCCGATGATGGTGATCCCGCGCATCAGCAGCGTCGCCTGGCTGTCGAGTTCGCCCTTGGTGGAGCGCCCGAAGTTCGCGTAGCCATTGCACCCGTTCCGCGCGAACTCCTCGTAGTTCCCGTAGCCGTAGGTGCCCAGCGGCACCCAACCGTCATACGTCCGTACGCAGCAGGCCACCTGCAGGTCATCGACCTCCACGGAGTACGTGTGATACGAGCCCTCGTCGAAGGGCTTGGGCAGCCGCACCGAGATCGGCGAGACGCCGGAGGCGAACCCGGGATCCAGGAGCTTCGCCTCGGCCGGGCGTCCGTCGATCGACAGGCGCTTGAGGCGATGGGGCTTGCGGTCGATGGCGTCCACGACGAGGAAGACCTGGTCCATCGCCTGCGTGAAGCCGACCGTCTCGATCCGCACCGGAGGAGGAGAGGGGGCGACGGTCACCTCGATGGACTCGCCGCCCTCGAAGGTCACCCTCAGCGAGGCGGGCTCAGTGAGCGGGTCGCGAAGCCGGACCGCGATCTCGCCGACGGCTCCCGGCGGCAGCGGCGTCGGCAGCAGCCGCCACCAGATCACCGAGAACTGCTCGCGGAGGTCAGCAAGGGGCGTGCCGTTCAGCGAGAAGCCGGTTGGCTCCAGCGGCCTCTCGCCCTCGTTGCGCACATAGGCCTTGATGAACCCGGCGGCGCGGTAGTCCTCCGAGAAGAAGGACTGAATCTCCTTCGCGCCCTCGAACCACGAGTACGGCGTGCCACGGTCGGGTTCCCAGTACGCGAAGAGCAGGGAGGGGAAAAAGAGGGACACCATACTAATTCCGCGAGACGTCTGCGGAATTAGTATGGTGTCCCTCTTTTTCCCTCTCCACCTACTCACTCAGCACCTCGCGCGCGGCGACGAGGACGGCCTCGTAGTTCGGTTCCTCCGCTACCTCGGAGACCAGCTGCACGTACCGCACGGTGTCGTCCGGGTCGATGATGATGACCGTGCGGGCGAGCAGGCCCAGCTCGTCGATGAGCAGGCCGTAGGCCTTGGCGAAGGAGTGGTCGTAGTAGTCCGAGGTCATCGTGAGATTCTCGACGCCCGCGGCCGCACACCAGCGCGCCTGCGCCGGCGGCAGGTCCATCGAGATCGTCACGATCGCGACGCTCTGCCCGAGGTTCGCCGCCTCCTGGTTGAAGTGACGCGTCTGCAGGTCGCAGACCGGCGTATCCAGCGAGGGCACGACATTCAGGATTCGCGTCTTCCCGGCATCACTCGCGAGCGTGTACGCGCTGTCGGGCGTCAGGCCCTTGCGCACCGTGAAGTCGGGGGCCTTGTCGCCCGGCTGGACTTGCTTGCCGAGCAGCGTCAGCGGACTGCCCTTGAAGGTGATCAGATCAGTGTGCTTCTGCGTCATCGGGGTTGCGCTCCCTTGGAGGATCGCCGGCCATCCTCGTGGCATCGGCGGCTCGCCGATGACGGCCACGGGCGTCTCATCGGCGAGCCGCCGATGCTACCCTCTTCCGTCCCACCAGAACGTCCGGAACTCCTCCATCGCGTCGCAGAGGGCGTCGATGTTCTCGGCCGGCGTGGGCGGGTAGATGCCTGCGATCATCTCTAGCCCGCCCTCGGGTGATCCGAGCTTGCGGACCTCCTCCTCAATAAGCCCCCGAATCTCCGCGCGGGTTCCGAAGGGGACGATGCTCTGCCGGTCGATGTCCAGGCGGATGCACGCCCGGCCCTTCACCTCGCGGGCGAGGTTGTCGATCCCGTTGCACAGGTCCTGGGGGTTGATGATGTCCACCCCGGCGACCAGCAGCTCATCCATGATGTCCATGATGTACCCATCGCTGTGCAGCGCGACGAGGGCGTCGGACCGCTTCGCCGGCTGCATCAGCTTCGAGTAGGCGGGCGTGATCCACCTCGCGAAGTGCTTCGGCCCAATGCACGAGGCGGTCTGCGTGCCGAGGTCCTCGGCGAACTCGATGATGTCCACACCCGCGCTCAGCCACTGGCTCACGATCACCGAGTTGTGCTCGACCACGATGTCGATGAGCCTCTGCAGGCGCGGCTCGCCGGTCGCGAGGTCCTCCATCAGGTTCTCGAAGCCTCGCAGGTAGTACAGCCGCATGAAGAGGTACCCATGGGCCGTGCCGCCGCTGGTGAGGCTCCCCGCTTCCTTCGCCTTGCGCACGTTCTCCAGCGCCGTGGGCCAGTCCACCGGGCCGCGATCGCCCTGTGTCAGCGGATCAGGCGGCCGCCATGTCTCCAGCGCGTCCCAGTCGGCGAGGGGATGCCCCGACACGATGCCCTCGAGCCCGTCGATGGGGAACTCCCATACACAGCCCCAGGCGTCCGTGATCGACGACCCGGGCGTGTAGATGACCTCCTCCTCCGCCAGCTTCGCGAAGTCGCGCTTGCCCTTCTCGAAGCCGGGGAAGAGGATCGGGTGCCTCGCGCAGACGTCCTCCAGCTCCCCCCGAAGCTGGTTCCACGTCGCGCCGGACAGGGCCACGGCGCACGGCATCCATTCCGGCCCCTCACGCCGGGCGTTGCGCAGGTAGTTCTCGCGGTGGGACAGTGCCACAGAAGCCTCCTTGGCGGGCCAGGTCCTACGACGCCCGGCTATTCCCTGCACGAGGGCGCCCGGACCTCCCGAAGCAGGGATCGCTGCTGATCCGGGGAACCTCGCCGCGACCGAGTTCTGTAGCAACTCGGGGGGGTGGGGCGGGCATTCTTGCCCGCCAAGGGGCTGTGGCGGGCAAGAATGCCCGCCCCACCGCCTCGATGTGCATCACCGACTGCGCAACACGTCCGGGGTAGGGGGATCGCACGTGAAGGTCAGGTGCCGCAAGTGCCACAAGGTCTCGAAAGTCAAGGACTACACGGTCGCCACCTGCAAGTCGTGCGGGGAGGCGCTCGATCTCAGGCACATGCCTCTGAAGGGCATGCCCCCTGTTGCTGCGACGCCGCCCGGGCCCGCGGCCCCCGGGTCGAAGGGCCGGCTCGTGGTGCGGAACTGGAAGGGCGAAATCGGGCGGGTGGCTCTTACGTTCCTGGCCTTCATCGTGCTGGCGTTCGGCTCGATCGTCGTGGTGGAGACCACGAACGCGCCGAAGGCCATCATCCTCATCGGAGGCGTCGCTGGCATCGTGGCCCTGGTATTCGCGGCAGTGTGGCTGGAGCGGCGCGCGGAGGACTACCCGATCGGCCGCGAGGAGCCGCTGCCGGGATCGACGTCAATCACGTTTCAACTGGGCGCGCGTGTGCCGCTGGCGAGCCGCGAGAAGCTGTCCCTTTGGGATGCGGGGATGGCCGTTTGGATCGAGGCGCCGGAGGGCAGCATCGCCCTCGGCGCCGGCCGGCTCCAGCTCACGGGCCGCTGGTCTCTGCCGATGATGGCAAGGGCGCTCCAGCGCGGCGCCCTCGGCCTGCTGATCGTTCGGCTGGTCCGGCGCCGGCGGGTGGAGAACATCCCGGTGGACAATGTCGAGCTGCTCATCCTCCACCGGGAGCGCAAGATCGTGACCTTCCACATTCTGCAGACGCGGGATGGGGGGATGATTGAGGTCCACGCATTCCAGGTCGGCCGCGAGCAAGACCCCGAGCCCCTCGTGGCCGCGCTGCGGTCGGTCATCCCGCCGGAGCGCGTGGTCTTCGAGGGCGACCCCGCTCCCCCCTGAATAGGAGTCCGCGATTCCCGCCGAGTCGTGCCCGTGTAGGGGCGCGATTCATCGCGCCCGAGTGTAGGGGCGCCATTCATGGCGCCCAAGGATCGATATCGCGGGTTCCCACATGGCCCGCGCCTACCGCCTCAGTACGATCGCATCCAGCCCCATGTACACCCCGCTCCCCTGCGCGGCCGGGTTCTTGCCGACCGTCCGCACCTCCAGGACGTGCTTCCCCCCGCTGAGTTCCATCCCGCCGAGCCGGACCTCCTCGGGGTGCGTGTCCGGGGCGTACATGTCGCGCGCCTCGACGAGCTTCTTCCCGTCGAGCACGATGTCCCAGACGCCGTAGTCATAGGACGCGGTCGCCAGCAGCACGGTCACGTAGCGGCCCGCCTCGGGCACCTCGAAGGGCACGCGCAGCCAGGCTTCCTCCTGCGACTGCGCGGGGAAGAAGAGCTGCGCCCCGCCCGACCACCCGCCGCCCTTCTGCACCTCGGGCTTGCGCTCGATGCCGCCGGACTCCACCGCGCCGAGGTCCGCCTCCAGCTCGATGGCGTGCTCCTTGCAGGGCATACGGTCGGCGGCCGGCGGCAGCGCGGCGAAGGCGACGTGCGGCTCGGTCTGATACCAGAACGCGGCGCTGGAGAAGCGGTCATCCCGATGGCAGTGACCGTCCCACTTCCCGTTGCGGATCGCCCAGCCGCGATGCTCGATGGTCGCGCGCAGGCTCTTCTTGAACCGCACGGGGTCCTTCAGGTGCCACCGGTACGCCGTGGCGCGGCAGCCCTCGTCCGCGCCGTCCCAGATGCTAACGCCGTAGTCGCCGCGATGCACCACGCGGAAGCCCCACGAGCTGCTGAAGTAGTCCTCGGTACCCGTGCCCTGGATGCTCGCCTGCTTCTCCCCGTCGATGTAGAACCGATCATCTCCCTCGCCCGGCCAGCCCTCCTCAATCGCCCACCACGACAGCACCGTGCCCACGTACTGCCCCCTGCCCTCGATCTCCGCGAACACGTAGTCCCGGCCATCGACCACGGGGTACTCCTGCCGGTACTGACAGTGGAAAGTCGCGAGCGGCTTCGGCGCTTCCTTCAGCTCCTCGTAATCTACGTAGTAGTAGAATGAGTCCACGAAGCCCGGGCCCTGGTTCTCGACCTCGATCCTCGCGCGCTTGCCGAAGGGCATCGGCCAGTAGCAGTTCAGCGCGCGCCCGTCCGCCGCGACCTGCACGGGCTCGGAATCCACATCCGCGTACGCCCCGTTCCCGACCGCGAAGAAGTCCCCGATCGGGCACTCGACGCTCGGCGTCTCCTCGCCATCCCACCACATCCGCAGCACCACGTTCCGGTTCGCGTACACGTCATCCCGCACGCGGTACGTGAACCACAGGTGCGTGATGAGCCCCGGCCCCTCCACATCGCAGATCGTCGCCTTCTCGCCCGCCTTCAGCCCGATGAAGTCCCAGTTGCTGTTCGGGTCAGGATTGACGCTCGACACGCGCCGCGTATGACGGTCATCCCTGACCCGCCACGCCTCATCAAGACTCGCAACTGCAGCCGCGTTCAGACCCAGCAGAAGACCGGTTCCGGGGAGCAGAAGCATTGGGGTGACACCTCCGAGGGCAGGGGGTTCGACGGAGGGGAAGGAGGGTCCTGTGTGGTGGCGGCCGTTCCTGTTCCTGGGAGCGCGGGACGTCCTCGTCCGCTGGACTGGCCCGTGGTTTGCTCCGAGGTGGAGGTCGTACGGCCTGCTCTGCGTGCCAGAGGGAGAGGCGCCCAGAGAGAGATAAACCCCACAGTCCAGGCCGTTAGGCCGGGAGTGTGGGGCTAATGGTTGCGGCGAGTATACCCGGTCCTGAGCGGCTGTCAAGGGTCTTCTTGCGCGCGCCAATCGAACAAATGTTTCACGTGAAACACTGACCGCGCGGGAGGCCTTGCGCCTTGGCGGCGTGGGCCTTGACACCTGTCCGCTGGCGAGGGATAATCGGCAGCATACGGCCATCAACGTATAGGAGCGTCCAGAATGGTTGCCGAGGTCCTGACCACAACCCAGGCGGCGGAGTTCCTGCAGCTCAGCGTACAGAGCGTCAAGGCTCGCGCTCGCGCCGGCACGCTTCCGGCGGCCCGGATAGGGCGGGAGTGGCGGTTCTCGCGAAGACAGCTGCTGGACTGGATCGAGGCGGGGGGGGATCGCTACGAGGACCTCGTGGAGCAAGGGCTTGCCCTCGCGACCGAGGAGGCAATGCCCGATCCTGACAACCAACAAGGGGTTCCGTGGGAGCAAGCCAAGCGAGGGCTGGGCCTGTGAGCTGTCGCCGCAATCCGGTTCCCCGCGTTCGCCGCAGGGATGAGTTCGTCGTGCTGGCAAGTTGATTGCAGCGCGTCGAGTGCGCGCGGAATCAGGGCGCTTGCCGGTGGCACACCGGCGGAGGATGAGAGATGCCGACAACCTTGTGGGGACTTCTCGTGTGGATAGCCGTACTACTGGTGTGGGGTGCCTTCAGGGCCTTTGCGCACCAGCGGGCACCGCGACGCGTTGCTGCCGGGCCCCTGCCGTCCGAAGAACAAGCAGGACCGACCGTGAAGGAATCAGTGGAGGCCTACAGAGCTGTACTGCGGGACAACATTGGTTGGCTCGTTACACTGCGGACGGAACTGGATGCTCTCGTATGGGCCCGGTTCCAGTACTTCCTGACGGTAGAAGCTGGCCTGTTCGGGTTGGTGGTGCTGACGCAGTCTGGACGCGACATCGCGCCGGCAGCCACTATCGCCACGGCCTTCATTGGGGCGCTCATCTCTGCCATCTGGGTTGAGTTCACCGACCGCGGTGATCGCTCGTTCTGCCTGTGGCGTGATGACCTCCGGATCCACCATGAGGAGTACCTCAGCGCACAAGGCATCGAGGCCGACGCCCGCCCCTGGTTGCGGATTGGCCAGGCTCAGTCCCCGAAGTACGACGCGGACGAAAGGGGTCCCCTTAGCGACCCAAGGCTGTGCAAATGGGTTTTCCGGCGATGGCAACCCAGGTTGCCCATGCTGGTCGAAATCGTCGCTGAGGTGTGTGCCATTGCGTGGATCGTCTGGGCGCTTGTGACTGCGGTGCCGGGCTAAGGCAAGCGCGGCGCATTGTGGACCTGGGCGCCGTGCGGCGCCCTACTGGGACGCTCCCCGGCGCGCCGTGTCAGCGCACCCATCCCTCACGGCCACCGCACCAAGTCCGCCCCAACCCTCCTCGCATCCCTTGGCTTCCACACGCGCGTCACTCCCTCTGGCAGCGGGCCGGCGACGTCGAGGCCGGTCTTCGTGAGGAGGCGGAAGCCCGTGGCGGTGCGCTCGTAGTCGATGGGCATCTGGATTGAGTGCTTGTCCTGGTCGTAGCGCGACTGCCAGTCGGCGAGGGGGTTGTTGTCGTTCCAGTTGTGGCGCATGAAGGGGGTCCAGGAGTTGTTCGCGTAGACGTTGTAGTCGGCTTGGCTGCCCATGTCCGCGCGCCAGGCGGGGTCGGTGGACATCTCGAGGGTCAGGTCTGAGCCGCGCGTGCGCGTCTGGCCGGCGTTGTAGTTGAAGATCAGCAGGTTGTTGAGGACGAAGTTGTTCTTC
>Ga0194110_10004510_pt1 | contig 16831 bp, 18 predicted proteins | sample TA2Kig1200mmetaG_FD_146192 | JGI IMG/M metagenome (GOLD analysis project Ga0194110, IMG submission 146192) | Freshwater microbial communities from Lake Tanganyika, Tanzania - TA2015032 Kigoma Deep Cast 1200m | ecosystem: Environmental > Aquatic > Freshwater > Lake | place: Tanzania: Lake... | reverse complement strand
CTGCGTCTTTCCTGTTCCAGGCCCTGCCTCAAGAAGATAGGGAAATCCATCGTGTTCTGCGGCAGCTCTCTGTTCGTTATTGAGGGGGCGCTCGATGATAGGCTCCGAGGGGGCTGAACTGGGTTCAGGAAGGAGAAGCGCGTCAAGCATCTGCTGTGCTACCACTGATGGCGGAGCGCCGAGCCGCTCCGCAACAGTGATGGCTGTCATTCCCTCAACCAAGTGAAGACGACGGACTGTTGATCGCGGTAACAGGAACTCACGTGCAAACAGGTCCATTTGGACTTCTCTGCGCTGCCGCCTACTGTAATCCTCGACACGCTCAGCGCCAACGGGAGGCATTTCCGCGGATCGCGACGGGTCTATTGCATGGACTTCATCCCGTCGAGTGCCGTCGCCGAGCTCGACATGTCCTAGTTCGTGGGCAACCAGGAAGGCGTTTTCAAAAGGATTGCCTGTATCCTCATGCATGATGAGAGACAGCGAAGGGTCGTAGAGCGCACGGGCTCCGTTAAGAACAACGCTTCCCTTTGCTACGCATTCAATCTCAATCCCTCTCCGCTCAGCCTCGAAGAGGCACAGTGCGTAAGGATCCCAAGGATCTACACCACCCAGCAGCGCGGCCGCGTTAAGTTCAAGTGCCTGCCGCCGCGCAAACTCGATGGCGTCCATTGTCACTCGCTGTGCAGAATAATGCTGATCTCTTCCGGCGTGTGACCGCACTCCCTCAGCAGTTGCTCCAACGGGATCTTCGAAGATGCCTCTGGTCTTCCATCCGCCTTGAAGCTTGCGCCAAGTGGTAAGTGCGATGGCCCGGATAGGTAATCCAGAACCGCGTCCGTTGGGCTTTTAAGGGCTTTGGAAAGCCGCGCTAAAAATCCGGTCGGCAATGAGTCTGGCTGTACCTTCCTGTCACGTAGGCCAGCGATCGCCGAGCTCTTGATACCTAGAGCTTTAGCGACCTGCATGTTGAACTGCTCGGTCTTCAGAATAGATTTGGCCGTGGCCGGATTTGAGAATAAGGCCCAAGCGGCGTCCACGGCCGCACTGCTGGTTGTTACCGGCTCGTCTTCGGCGCCGATGTCCGCCAGCTCCAGTTCAAGAGCAAGATCCAGTAGTTCGTCGGTCAGCTCAGGATGGTTTCTCAGGTAGCTGTCGAGAATTGCTTTGTCATGCAGTGGCTCTATGGCAAAAGCGGCCAGAGTGTCTTCTGCGTTGTTTTTGCTTGCTTCAGACATCTATCTCTTCCTCCAAGAGAGCAACCCTGAGCTTGGCAAAGGCCCTGTCACGCCGGTTTCTGACAGTCTTTTCGACGCAGCCGAGAGTTGTGCAGATATCAGGTTTGTCGGGGTCATTCGATTCAATCGGGTATTCCTTGAGCAGGAGCACAACTACCTGGCGCTCCTTAACGGGTAATTTCATGATCGCACGCACAAGTCGTGACCGGTAACTTCCGTCATTGAATCTTGTACGGTCGAATGGATTGAAAGACCCTGCGGCCCTTTCGACCTCGGCCGAAACCGCTTCGTCATCATTGGTCGATAATGGCTGAAGCTTTTCGGCCTCGGCAGCTGACGTACGTTTCGCAGTAGCTCTCAGGCTGGCCACTGCGTGGGCAAAATTTACCTCATAGTAGTCCAAGCCATCATCGTAACCGTTGCGGTCATTTATCAGGCGTTTCAGGAAGCGATCCATGACATAGTCGCGGACATCGGTGGCATACTTCGAGAATCCGCTCCTGCCGTCCGGCAGATAGTGCTGACCGTTTTTGAGGGTGGCAGCGTGCTCCACCCTGGCCAACAGTGCTTTGAACAGAGTTTCGAACAGCCGATCTGTGTTGTCACGCTTGGAGCGCCTGACAAAACGCAAGAGGCATTCGCTAGGAATATAATCCAGATCGGACCTTGACCGGATTTGTGCCCGCCTGATCAGTTCGTTGTGTGGCAGTGTTTCCAGATCGCGCAGAAGGGTCGTTATCTCTGCACGGCGCTCATACAGGCGACCATCAGGCCGACGCTTCCTTAATGGTTCGATCACAACGAAATTCTCTAGCTACATCAATCATTAACAAGATATTCTACTTAACTTTGGCAACAAGCCAAGTACATCGTTGTGCATTTGACGAATAATCTGCCAGCCGTTGCTTGCAGACGAGATACTTAGGGGAACACCCTGTATGATGCGCTAGCTCGCAGGGAGAGCGAGTGATTTTCGCTTTTCGCTTCGGCCTCTCTTAGCAGAGGATGCACTCATTCTCGTGAGGAGGCATGTCAAGGGATCCCCGAGCTGTTCCATAAAACCCGTAGGTGCCGAAGCGGCGGCCGAGGATGCGCTGCCCGCGAGAACAGTGTCAAGCACGGCCATGGAAAATGTCTTGCTGACCCTTGTGCTCAGATTTCCGCCGGTAAGGCTGACTCAACGGACGCCTTCAGATGTGCAAGCGTCTCGTTCCGGCGGGCCAGTGTTTCATGCCATTCCTGCGCTTCGCGGTCCTTGAAGAAGGATGCGGAGGGCGCCAGCCGTGCGACGGCGTCTTCGACCTCATCCAGGCTGACCCGGAAGAACTCCTTGCGAAAGTTCGTCGTGTTGATCCTGCGATCCGCGAACTCCCGATGCAGAGCAGCCTCAAGGGCAGGGGCCTGATCCGAGTAGATCATGGCATGGGTATCGAAGCTGAAGGGGACTGACGCGTCTCCAAGTTCACGGACCCGATCATCCGGATCAAGGCGCCTTGTCAGCCCGATCTTCACGACGTCTTCGCCAAAGGAGCCAATGTTCGAGATGATGTAGACATAGCCGCATTTCGTCATCTCGGCCATCGCCCGGGCCCGCTCGGTTGCCGCATGCGCCTCGGCCAGCTGAGCTTCAAGTTCGGCGATCTTTGACTGATCGGCTCCCACTTCTGACCGGGCTTTGTCGAGGAGCTTCTGGTATTCGTGCTCGCGCTTTTCGGCCGCCTCGGCCTCGGCCAAGAGCTTTTTCTCCTCGCGCTCGGCCCGCGCCAATTCAGCACGTTCCTCTTTCTCGGCCTTCTGCTTTTCGCGGTATTCGTGTGTCAGGCGAAGCTCTTTGATTTTCAGTTCGACGTAGCCATGGCTCAGGCGCAAATCCAAAGACGTATTCGCGCTGTTGATCTGGTCTGCAGCCGTCCGGATCCTCTTTTCCATAGCGTTCATATTGTTCCTGCGGACATTTGCGATCGCTGCTTCGCATTCGCTGTTGAAGGCTGTCAGTGTCAGCTTGGTTTGGCGGTTCAGCATGGTTTGGCCCTTGGCCTTGCTGCCACTGACCTCCCAACCCGTTGAGCAGATTGTCGCGCCTTTGGCCGAGATCATGGTTTTCTGATCAGCACGCACCGCCTTGATCGCGTCCTTGAATTCCTCACTGTCGCTGAAGTCGAAATGGGGCTCGTAGACACCCAATTCGGCAAAGGACAGGCGCTCATCATAGACCGCCACCTGCTGTTCAAGTTGATCGAGCATCTTGCGCTTTTCGGCATAGGACGATCGAACCTCGTTTGTTGCCCGGCGTGTGCTATCGGCCTCGTCGCGAAGACGTTCGATTTCGACTTCAATGGAAAGGATTGGAGAGAAACGATCTTTCAGCGCCGAGGCGTCGGCTGCAGCGGCATCCTTTTCTTTTGCGAGCCGTCGTGCCTGTCCGCGTGCTCGCAGCCAAAGAACGAGCAAGACGACAGGGAGGAGCATCCAGATCAATGCGATGGCGATAATCGGGTCCATGAAATCACTCAAACGATGTGTCAGCGGAACTTTGCCGGTTTCTCGGCAGGCTGGCAATCAGTTGCTCCTCCCATTTCTGGGTAGGTCCGTTCAGCAATCCAGAGGAAGGCAAGGATCTACAGCGTCGTTTTGCAGCGCATTGCTTGGCTGCACCAGCAGCGGACTGCTTCTCGATTGCCCGTATAGACGACTGGGCTAGACCAAATGCCTGGTGGCATTTCGATCGGTGGGATTAATCGCAGGGAAAAGCGCCCAATTCCGCGTGAGAAAGGAAGTGCCAAAGGGAGGCTTTCCAAAGGGAACTCTCCTCTGTATCGAAGGGCAGCAATTCAGGAGCACGCGATGGACATCAACTACAATGAGCTGACGCTTGAGCAGCTGAAAGAGATCAACAAGAAATCGGCAGCTGCCATTGCCGATTTCGAGAACCGTCGCAAGAAAGAGGCCGTCCAGAAAGCCACCGAGATCGCCAAAGCGGCAGGCTTTTCTTCCTTGGAGGAGATGTTGACCGCTCAGCCCGCGAAACGCCAGCAGGCCGAGCCGAAATATCGCCACCCTGAAAATCCCGAGCTGACCTGGACGGGCCGCGGCCGTAAGCCAGGCTGGATCGCCGAGGCTCTGGAGGCCGGAAAGTCACTGGACGAGTTCGCGATCTGATCGCTTGCGCTTGCTTTGGAGGCATGCGCCCAAGGAAGTGCGCATCCGTCAACCCGATCATTCGGCCGGGATGATAACGGTTAAGCATCTTCCGCTGCGATCTGCCTCAGCTTTCAACAATCTTTTTCCGAAAGGGTCCATCATGGCCACAGGTACCGTCAAATGGTTCAACTCCACCAAAGGGTTTGGCTTCATTCAGCCCGACGATGGCGGGCAGGATGTCTTCGTGCATATCTCGGCCGTCCAGCGTTCGGGTTTGGCCGAGTTGGTCGATGGCCAGAAGGTGTCCTATGACCTGGAGCGCGACAAACGGTCGGGCAAGATGTCGGCCAGCAATCTGCAAGCAGGCTAAGGCGAAGGTGACGTCCTTGTTCACCATCGCACTGCTATGGGTGAGGACGCACCACAAGGCGAGGTCAGGCATATTGCCTGACCTTTTTTCATGATCGCTCGCCCGGCAAGCCATTTGGGGGAGACCAGGAATGACCGAGAACCGCAGTGACGCCCGCGCGCGTGCAGAGCTTGTCTTCAGCAAGCTTCAGTCGCCTGCGTCGGCGCATGATCGCGCCTTTGACGAGATCAACGCCATCCGAGCGGCCGAGGCGGAGAAGACCCAAAAGCTTCGTGAAATGCGCCTGGCCAAGGAACTGCAGGAAAAAGAGGCCTTGAAGAGCGGTTCGACGATTGGCCGCCCGGAAGCGCCCTGAGCCTACCCGCGCAGGGTTCAAGCCTGCTGGCGGCGATAAGCCGTGTCCTCTCTGTGCGACAAGGCGGCAGCGGAGGACATCTGTTCACGCCTACGCAGCCGAGCCGAAACCCTGAGCTAACGTTGTGTGCCGTTCAGCCGGGCGTTCAGCATGGTGATCTTGCGGTATTCTTCTCGACCGGTGACTTCGATGCCCACCCATGATGGACGGTCGAATTCGGTGTCCTCCGCCGGAAGTTCAATCTCGGCGATGACAACGCCGGACAGGATGCCGGAGTAGACGTCCACTTCCCAGACAAGATCGCCACAAGGGACAAAGAACCGGGTCTTTTCCAGCACGGCTCCGGCGCAGTGGCGATCGAGAAGAGCAACAGCATCCTCGAAAGGGATCTCGTACTCGTATTCTTCACGGGATAGTCCGGTGCGGGCACCCTTGATGGCCAGCGTGGCCCTGTCGTCGGTGATGCGCACACGCACCTTGCCTCGGTCTGAAGAGGCAATCAGCCCATCCCGGAGCCGGACGGACCGAACAACACCCGTTTGCCAATCGCCAGACGCCACGAGGAACTTGCGCTCAATCTCAACGGCCATGCAGCCCCGCTTCAACGTCAACACGGGCGCGACTAGCGGGGCAGGGGCGCTAAGGCAATAACAAACACGGGGAGAGGGCTTCTCTCACTTCCCTAAGGGCAGCTTCGCCCAAGGACCATGTCCGGTCTCTCTTTAAGGAATTGCCGCGAGCAAAGGCAGCGGGCCATGATCATCAAGCACTTGCCATAATTGATGGCATAATGGTGCGGGGAAGGCAGGGACCGCCTGTTTATGCAACATTGCATAGGCACCAATGGCAGGATGCCGTCACATCGGCACCATGCATCTGCAGCCCAAAGCAGGTGAGTTGAGCGTCCAGCATGCATTTGCTGCATAGCAGCAATTTGCAATCGTTGATTGTGCAGGCGCAGCAATAGAGCGATCTTGGAGTTGTTCGAAGCGTGACCCCATCCGGGCGGGCGCAGACGGACACGGAACATAGCCGCCCCATTTGCGGCACCTTGATACGACGGACCTCTCCTCCTCCCTGAGGTCCGGACGTTGGCGGCAACGGCCTCTCCTCCTCCCACGGCCTTGCCGCACCTTTACGCGGCCCTCCCTCCTCCCTGGGCCAGCGTTTGCGGCGGCGCCCCTCCTCCTCCCTGGGCGTCGCCGCCTTCATTTCAGCGAGAAAAGACCCTGTTCAACGTCAGGACTTATTCACAATCTCTGTGGATCGTTTTGCCGCAGGATCGAGATCCATTTGCGCTCGCGCCCAAGCGAGGCCGAGCTTTCTTCGATGCCAAGGATACCAGGACAAGAAAAAACCCCTCTGCATCTGCATTGGGGGTTCGTTCGTCTAACCGGGATGGCTTTGGCTTAGAAGCCGCGCGCGATCCGCTCGATGTCGCCTCGGCACACACCGATATCGTTCAGTTCGCGATCCGACAGGCGGCTCAGTTCGCGACGAGTCACGCGGGCATCGTTCCACGCGGACAACATCGAGAAGAAGTTCGCGACGACATTGCCAACGCCCTCAACAGCAACACTGCGGTTCAGTTCGATCGTCGACATGCTCATCACCCGTTTAGAAATGCCCGACCTTCGGGCAGTTGCTTCATAAATATGGATATAGATTGTGCATCTGCAGAAATGTAGCGTTCAGTTTGACAAGGCTGCTATGCACACTTTGCAAGTTAAGAGTTTGTAACAGCGCGAGGATTTTCGGTTCGGCTTACAAGAGCCGCATCGCAGCATCTGCTCTGTAGCAGCAACCTCTGCGACGATCATTTCGAGACTCTAATCCTCTGGGGACCTCAGGACGACGGGATGCCTGAGGCCGTGGTACAGCCTACCAAAGCACAGGGAAGGTTTGCGGCACAGCTTCCTTACGCAATCTGAATTCTTCCATCTATCCCATCCGTTCACTTGCAAAGCTGCCGGGTGAGGCGGGAAAGACGACGGTCTTGTTGCCGTTCAGGAACGCCCGTCGGTGGATATGGGCGTGAATGGCGCGGGCCAGCACCTGTGCCTCGACGTCGCGGCCCAGGGACACATAGTCCTCGGGTGACTGGGCGTGGGTTACACGAATGGTGTCCTGTTCGATGATCGGGCCCTCGTCCAAATCTGCAGTGACGTAGTGGCTGGTTGCACCGATCAGCTTCACTCCGCGCTCAAAGGCCTGCCTGTAGGGATTGGCACCCTTGAAGGAAGGCAGGAATGAATGATGAATGTTGATGATCCGCCCTGACATGGCCTGGCACATCTGGTCCGACAGGATCTGCATGTAGCGTGCCAGCACGATCAACTCGGCCCCGGTTTCCTCGACCACCGCCATGATCCGCGCCTCTGCCTCGGGCTTGTTCTCCTTGGTGACGCGGATCATGTGGAAAGGGATGTCGTGGTTCACCACGACCTTCTGATAGTCCATGTGGTTTGAGATCACCGCCACAATGTCGATGGGCAGCGCGCCAATCCGCCATCGATACAATAGGTCGTTCAGGCAATGCCCGAACCGGCTGACCATGATCACAACCTTCATCTTTTCAGATTCATCGTGAATCGCGTAGGTCATGTCAAAGCCTTGGGCCACCTTGGCAAAGCCGTCGCGCAAGGCCTCAAGGCTGGTTCCCGTCTCGGGCACAAAGCTGACGCGCATGAAAAAGCGCCCGGTCTCGGCATCATCGAACTGGCTGGAATCAGTGATGTTACAACCCTGTCCCGCCAGATAGGCCGAGATTGCCGCAACGATCCCTCGGGTCGACTGGCAGGTGACGGTCAAGCAGTAGTTGGTCATCGAAGACATTCCATGATGGCAGGCAGCAAAGCCTGCTTTTCGTTGCAAAAGGTTGTTTGGGACGGCAGCCGCGGCACACTGCCTCGCCGGATGCCATTCCGTCAGGCGGTCAGGCCCTCGGGCTCGGGCAGGCCGTGTGCGCGGCAGCAGGCGGTCAGCGTATTAGCCAGAAGGCAGGCAATGGTCATCGGACCTACGCCACCCGGAACCGGAGTTATGGCGCCCGCCGCCTTGATCGCATTGGCAAAGTCCACATCACCCACCAGTAGGGCCTTGCCGTCCTGCTCAACGCGGTTGATGCCGACATCGATCACGGTTGCTCCTGGCTTGATCCAGTCGCCCTTGACCAGTCTGGGGCGGCCAACGGCGGCAACCACGATGTCAGCCCGGCGGCAGATGTCGGCGATGTCACGCGTGCGCGAATGGGCGATGGTTACGGTGCAACTTTCGGCCAGCAACAGATGTGCCATGGGCTTGCCAACAATGTTGCTGCGGCCGATCACGACGGCATTCAAACCTGTGAGATCGCCCAGCCTGTCGCGTAGCAGCATGAGGCAGCCCAAGGGCGTGCAGGGCACCATAGCCCGCTGGCCCGTGGCAAGCCGTCCGGCGCTGAGGATGTGAAAGCCGTCGACATCCTTGGCCGGATCAATGGCATTGATGACGGCGTCGGCATCCATGTGTCCCGGCAGTGGTAGTTGCACCAGGATACCGTGGACAGCCGGATCAGCATTGAGCCTGTCAATCAGCGCCAGCAGTTCGGCTTGCGAGGTGGTGTCGGGTAGCTTGTGCTCAAGGGAGTTCATCCCCGCATCGCGGGTCTGGATGCCCTTGTTGCGGATATAAACCTGGCTTGCCGGATCCTCGCCCACTAGAACCACAGCAAGGCCTGGCACGAGACCCCGATCCGCAAGACCGGCGACATGCGCGGCCACTCTGGCTCTGATCCTGGCGGCAAAGGCTTTGCCGTCGAGAAGCACCGTTTCAGGCATCGCATTCATGCCGTAACCTCCAAGCGTCCGGCAGTTTCGGTTAGCGCGTGCCAGATCGTGCCGGCGGCCGAGCGCATGCCCAGAACGGCCAGCCGGTCGTCGGCCCGGCGGATGACAAAGACGCTCATATGGTGGAAACCGGTGCGGGTCGCTTGGCCCGCCGTGAAGCAATGTGCCTCCACGTTCACCAGCTTTTCCAGCAGCGCGCGGATCGGTTCGGCCCCGGCATCTGAGGTGATCTCGAAGGCCGCGAAGCCATCGGTCTGTTCCGTGACCGAACATCCGAGGGCGCGATGAGCGATAGCGTGGGCAAAGTCGTCAGCTGCACGTCCGTGTCCTTCGACCATCCACTGATCCGGACCGATCCAGAAGACGGCGATATCCTCCGCTTCGATCCATTCGCCTGGCCCAGGCAATGGCAGGTCGGGGGCGCCAGCGTCGCGGCGCAGGGCCACCGAGGCAAGGGCCAGGTTGGCGTTCTCGGTCACGGTCAGGACGCCGAACCGCGCGGTTTTCGGCTTGGGCGCGCCAAGCGCGCAGGTGGGTTGCAGGTCAGGCACGCAGACGCACTCCTTCCGGGTCGACGAAATGGGCAGATACGACGCGCAGCATCACGCTTTGCTTCTGCAGCGGATTGGCCGCGGTGATCACCTCGCCCATCCGTTCGGCGCCGTTTTCAAGATAGCCGAGGCCAATGGCGGAACCGACGTGGGGCGAGAAGCAGGCCGAGGTGATCCAGCCCTGGTCGTTTGCCGTGTCCTGCACAGCTCCTTTAGTGAACAGGTGCGAACCTGCGACGACCGGGTCGGTGGGATCAACCGGTTGCAGGCCGACCAAAACGCGGCGCTCCGCGACCATCCCGTCGCGGCGTGACATGACCGCACCGATCGAGTCCTTCTTGGTCGAAACCATGCGCCCCATGCCCAGCATCTGTGCCGTGGTTTGCCCGTTGAGCTCGTTGCCCGCGGCATGGCCCTTTTCGATCCTCATCACGCCAAGCGCCTCGGTGCCATAGGGCGTTGCACCAAGATCGGCACCCTTTTCGATCAACCGCGCCATCAGCGCATTGCCATAGCGGGCCGGGACCGCGATCTCGTAGGCCAGTTCGCCCGAGAAGCTGATGCGGAACAGCCGTGCGCGCAGTCCGCCGCAGATCGTCAGGTTGGCGCAGGCCATGAAGGGGAAGGTCTCGTTTGAGAGATCGAAGCCGTCAACGACGCGTTCCAGCAGCTTGCGCGCGTTGGGACCGGCCACGGAAAGCTGCGCCCAGGCATCGGTGGTCGAAATCAACTGCACGTCCAGCTCCGGCCACAGGCATTGGCGGCAGAATTCCATGTGCCGGTAGATGGTCCCAGCATTGGCAGTGGTAGTGGTGACGACATAATGCGTCTCGGCGAGCCGGGCGCAGGTGCCGTCGTCCCAGGCAAAGCCATCCTCTCGCAGCATCAGGCCATAACGGACCATGCCGACCTTCAGACTTTTCATTGCGTTGGCATAGACGCGGTCCAGGAACTCGCCAGCGTCGCCGCCCTGTACATCGATCTTGCCCAGTGTTGTCACGTCGCAGATGCCGACGCCCTTGCGGGTTGACAGAACCTCGCGGTCGACGGTCTGGCGCCAATGGGTTTCGCCGACCCGCGGAAAGTACTGCGCCCGCATCCACTGGCCCACCTCGACAAAGATCGCCCCCTGCGAGGTCGCCCAGTCATGCGTGGGCGTCAGGCGCCGAGGACGGAAATGCGGTCCTGTATCGCCGCCTCCCAGCACTGAGAGAGATACTGGCGTATAGGGAGGGCGAAAGATGGTCGTGCCGGTCTGGTTGATGGACTGGCCGGTCAATTCCGCCATCACCGCAAGCGCGGTGACATTCGACGTCTTGCCCTGGTCCGTCGCCATCCCCAGCGTGGTCCAACGTTTCAGGTGCTCGACGGGACGCATGTTTTCCTGATGCGCCAGCTTGATGTCCTTGACCGTCACATCGTTCTGGAAATCGACCCAGGCACGATCCTGACCAGGCACGTGCCACAGCGGGTACTGGTTGAGGCTTGCGTCCTCGGCCTGGGGCAGGTCGGGCAGACCTGCCGTGATGCCCAGAGCCTCCAGTGCAGCCCGCGCGGCCTCTGCCCCCGAGGCCAGAGCCCGGGCAGTGGAGCCTTGGCCTGCCGCCGCACCTGCGATGGTCAGGCCAGGCACAAATCCCTCTTGGGCAAGGAACGCCTGCGCGGCTTCGTTCCATTGTGGACGGCCCCGGTGGTGCGATGCGAGGTGCAGGTTCGGGTTCCAGCCGCCGGCGATGCCAAGCGCACCGCAGTCCAGCCATTCAGACGTGCCGCCCTGCGTCACCTGGATCCGGCGCAGACCAAGACGGCCCCTGCTGCCTGTGACCTGCGCGCCCGCAATCGTGCGGTAGCTGCCTTGGGACAGGATGTCCGTGCGCGCATCGATCACTGCGGCGATCTCGACACCCTTGGCAGCAAGGTCCAGCGCCGTGCGGTGGCCGTCATCGTTGCTGGTGAAGATCGCCACGCGCTGCGCCGGGCTCACAGCCCAGCGGTTGGCATAGGCCCGCAGAGCCCCCGCCAGCATGATGCCGGGGCGATCGTTGTTGGCGAAGGGAATATGCCGCTCGGTCGCACCCGAGGCGAGGATCGCGCGCCTTGCCGTGATCCGCCACAGCGTCTGGCGCACGCGCTTGCCCGGCTCGGCCAAGTGGTCCGAGACACGCTCGACCGCGCCATAGATTCCGTGGTCGAAGGCGCCCCAGACGGTCGTGCGGCGCATCACGCGCAGGTTCGGCAGAGACGCGAACTCGGCCTCGATCCCAGCGATCCATTCTGGTGCGGGCATCTCCAGCGGATTGCTTTCCGCCAGCAGGCGGCCTCCGAGGCGGAAATCCTCGTCTGCAAGGATCACGCGCGCGCCGGTCCGCGCCGCCGTCAAGGCCGCCGCAAGGCCCGCGGCACCGCCACCGATCACCAGAAGGTCGCAATGCAGATATCCTGCATCATAGCCGTCGGGATCGGGCCGATGGGTCAGGCTTCCCAGGCCCGCCGCGCGCCGGATCGCCGGTTCGTAGAGCTTTTCCCAGAAGGCGCGGGGCCACATGAAGGTCTTGTAATAGAAGCCTGCCGTCAGGAAGGGCGAGAACAGGTCGTTCACCGCCATCAAGTCAAAGGACAGCGACCCGATCCGGTTCTGGCTTCGCGCATCAAGGCCGTCGAAAAGCTCGGCCACGGTGGCGCGGGTGTTCGGCTCCTGCCGGGCGCCGCTGCGCAACTCGACAAGAGCGTTCGGCTCCTCGGACCCGGCCGAGAAAACCCCACGCGGGCGATGGTACTTGAAGCTGCGACCCATCAGCCGCACGCCATTTGCAAGCAGGGCCGAGGCGAGCGTGTCACCGGCATGACCGGTGTAGCTCTTGCCGTCGAAGGTGAAGCTGAGGCTGCGCGATCGGTCGATCAGCCCTCCGGACAGACGTGTCATGCCGCACCGCCCTTTCGCGCATCGCGCGCCAGTTCCGCTCCCAGAATCTCGTGGGTCACGGTGTTGCGGGTGACAACCAGCCAGGACCGGTCACCTTGTTCGTGAAACCACAATTCGCGATGGATGCCAGCGGGATTGTCGCGCAGGTGAACATAGTCGTGAAACCGTTCTGCGGCGTCCGGCGCCATGCCGTCGGGACGGTCCATGAGCGAGGCATCGCCCAGGTAGCTGAATTCCGAAGAATCGCGGGGGCCAAGAAGGGGGTGGGGGATCAGCATGTCGGTAATCGGTCCAGAAAGGCCTCAGTGCAGGTTGGGCGTTGCGCCCATGCCTTTTTCATCGATGGGATAGCCGCGCGCGAACCGGTCCAGGCGATAGGCCCGGGCGGACTCAAGCGGGGTATCGGTGGCCAGCAGATGGGCGAAGGCATAGCCCGAGGCGGGCGTCGCCTTAAAGCCGCCGTAGCACCAGCCGGCATTCAGAAAGAGGCCCTCGATACGCGTCCGGTCGATGATCGGGCTGCCATCCATCGACATGTCCATGATCCCGCCCCAGATGCGCAGCAGGCGCGCACGCCCGATCATCGGCATCAAGGCCATGCCGCCCTGCGCCACATCCTCGACCACCCCAAGGTTGCCGCGTTGGGCATAAGAGTTGTAGCCGTCGATATCGCCGCCAAAGACAAGGCCGCCCTTGTCGGACTGGCTGACATAAAAATGCCCTGCTCCGAAGGTGATGACGCCGTCGATCACAGGCTTCAGCCCTTCCGATACGAAGGCCTGCAGGACGTGGCTTTCGATGGGCAGCCGCATTCCGGCCATGGCCATCACGCGGCCGCTTGAACCAGCAACGGCGACACCGACCTTGCCTGCGGCAATATAACCACGCGAAGTTTCGACGCCGCAGATGCGCCCGTTTTCGATCCGCATGCCAGTGACTTCGCAGTTCTGGATCAGGTCCACGCCCGCACGGTCCGCCCCGCGGGCATAGCCCCAGGCCACGCCGTCATGGCGCGCGGTCCCTGCCCGGCGTTGCAGCAGGCCCCCTTTGATCGGAAAGCGGGCATTGTCGAAGTTGAGCCAGGGATACATGGCACGCACGCCGTCCCTGTCCAGCAGTTCCGCATCGGCACCGGCAAGGATCATGGCGTTGCCGCGCCGCCGATAGGCATCGCGCTGCGCATCGGTATGCAGCAGGTTCAGGATGCCCCGCTGGCTGACCATGGCATTGAAGTTGAACTCCTGCTCCAGCCCTTCCCAGAGCTTCATGGAGAACTCGTAGAACGGCTCGTTGCCCGGCAGCAGGTAGTTCGACCGGATAATGGTCGTGTTCCGCCCGATGTTGCCTGACCCCAGCCAGCTCTTTTCCAGAACGGCAATACGCGACTTTTTGAAGGTGTTGGCCAGGTAATAGGCCGTCGCCAGCCCATGCCCGCCACCACCAATAATCACATAGTCGTAGGAAGGCTGAGGGTCGGGGTTGCGCCACATCGGCTTCCATCCCCAATGGCCAGTCAGCGCTTCCCTGATGACCTTGAACCCCGAGTATCGCACGGTTGCTGTCTTCCTGCTGTTCTATTGTCAGGTTGCAGAGTAACCGTCACGCCGATGCCACACTTGCCTAACAAGGACGGAGTGTTGCCTGTGGCGGACAGCGAGTTATATTTTTGCGACAAGGAGATGCGCGATGACCAGCCCCACCCCCTTGCCGCTGCGCGTCGGCTTTATCCTCACTCCGGATTACTCGCTGATGTCGCTGACATCGGCGGTTGAGCCGCTGCGGGCGGCAAATCATCTGGCGGGCCGGGAGTTTTACCAGCCGGTTTTCTACTCAACCGACGGCGGCTTTGCGGCCTCCACGTCCGGTGGCGGCTTCAACACTCTGCTCTTGTCAAAGGCGATCCCCGTCGACCTCGCCTTTGTGGTCGCGGGCGGCAATCCGCTGCGCTACGAAGACGCGGCCCTGTCGCGTGGGCTGAGGGCTCTGCAAGCTGGCAGGATCCCATTGGGTGGCATTTCCGGCGGGGCCGCCATCCTTGCCCGCCTCGGGCTCATGGAGGGTCGGCGCTTCACGCTCCATTGGGCGCATGTCGATGCGTTGACCGAGGAGATGCCGGACCTGTTGATCGAACGCGCGCTTTATGTCGTTGACCGCGACCGCTACAGTTGCGCGGGAGGCGTGGCGGCATTGGACATGATGTGTGCGATCATTGCCCGCGATCATGGCGCGGAGTTCGCCCGGTCCGTGGCGGAATGGTTCATTCACCCTCGCGCTCGGCGCGCGGATGAACCACAGCGCTCGCCCACGGCCGAACGCCTTGAGTTGCGCCATCCGATGCTGGCCTCGGCAGTCGAGTTGATGTTCAGCCATCTTGCCGACCCCTTGTCCCCCGACCAGCTTGCCGCACAAGCCGGATGCAGCGCGCGCCAGTTGCAGCGCCTCTTCAACGACCGGTTCGGTTGTTCGATGATGCAGTTTTACCGTGAGATGCGGCTGGAGAAGGCGGACGAACTGATCCAACAGACCGCGCTTTCCATCCTCGATGTCGCGCTGATGACCGGGTTTGCCAGTGCCGCCCACTTCTCGCGCAGCTTCGTTGAGCATTACGGCGTCAGCCCCAGCCAGCGAAGGCGGAAGGCGCTCCCTGGGCGGGGAATGGCGCATGAACAGGTATCCTAAAGAATCTCAGTCGTGAAACACCGGCCCGGAACGCCTGCCTTCGCATTTTTAGCCTATGACATCTGAGATGTTGTCTAGCCTCCATTGCAACTGAGGCGCACTATCAATGGGCCTTCCTCACTCTCCAAAGAGAATAGCTGCATGCATGTCGTGCCTGTAGATTGCTCAAACAGAGCAAATTTCTCAGATCTCGGTGGACAAATGCTGAAGGACGTGCCAAGCTGTGTGCAGCTGTGGTAGTGGTTCGGTAGACGGGCTTCTGCTAGGCCCCTCCTGCACGGCACCGCGTTGCTAGGGTCCAGACTCATTGAATTTCACAGCCAGAACAAGACGGTTGCGGCGAGCGTGATCGCGGAGAAGAAGGTTTCTGGGCAGCGGTCGTATCGGGTGGCGACGCGCCGCCAATCCTTCAGACGGCCGAACATGATCTCGATGCGGTTGCGCCGTTTGTAGCGCCGCTTGTCGTATTTGACGGCCTTCCTGCGGGACTTTCGACCGGGGATGCAGACCTTTATCCCCTTGTCTTTCAACGCTTCTCTGAACCAATCAGCGTCGTAGCCCCTGTCAGCCAGCAGCCAACCCGCCTTCGGCAGACTGCCCAGAAGAGCCGCGGCGCCTGTGTAGTCGCTGACCTGGCCGGCCGACATGAAGAACCCGATCGGCCGCCCCGTGGCATCGGCAACGGCGTGCAGTTTGGTGTTCATGCCGCCTTTTGTCCGCCCGATCTGGCGTGCGCGCCCCCCTTTTTCACGCACAGGCTCGACGCCGTGCGGTGTGCCTTGAGATAGGTCGCATCGATCATGATCGTCTTGTGCTCGGCGCTCTCAGCGGCCAGGCCGACCATGATCCGGGCGAAGACCCCGTTGTCGCTCCAGCGCTTCCAACGGTTGTAGAGGGTCTTGGCGGGCCCGTATTCCTTCGGCGCATCACACCACCGCAACCCATTGCGGTTGATGAAGATTATGCCGCTGAGAACGCGGCGATCATCGACGCGGGGCTTGCCATGACTCTTGGGAAAGAACGGCTTCAGGCGTTCCATCTGGGCATCGCTCAGCCAGTAAAGATTGCTCATCGATCAGGTCTCCTTGCGGAGCCTGAATCATGCCAAACGCCTGAAATCAATGGGTCTGGAGCCTAGGACGACTGTCTGCAAGATACCTTCCTGTTGATCACCCCGGTAGAGATCCGGGCAGGGTCAGTGTCGATCCAGATGCTGCCGGACACGGCGCATTGCCACTAAAGTTCGCGAACCTCGGCCTTGGTCAAGCCCGTGGCCTCCTCCACGCAGTCTGGCACGTCAGCCAGCTTTGTGCGCAGATTGCGGCCAGAGCTGGTCAGCGCAGTGCGCATAAGGCGCTCATCGGCGTCGTCGCAGGCGCGGGTGACCAGAGATGATGCAGCAAGGCGCTTCAGGACCGGTGTCAGGGTGATCGCAAGGGTTTCTGGGACAGTCTCAGCGACTTCTTCTTTCCCGACGAGGACCGCTGCACCTATGCCGAAAGGCTTTCGCGCGGCTACTTGGTGATCGTGAGTGGGGTGACCGGCGGCGAATATGAGACCGCCCTGGACATCCTGGATGACGAGGGCAGCGTGAATCTCGACGAACGTGCCGAAAGCTGGTGTTCCTGTAAATGCTGGATCAACTTTCCTCAGAAGCGCTGGCGCAAAATTCCCCACCCTTCGGGTTCGGCGATCAGCCGTTCAGTTGATGGGCGCCTCCGTTTTTCAGCGGCCGACCGCGGCGCTT
>Ga0194110_10004506_pt1 | contig 16834 bp, 9 predicted proteins | sample TA2Kig1200mmetaG_FD_146192 | JGI IMG/M metagenome (GOLD analysis project Ga0194110, IMG submission 146192) | Freshwater microbial communities from Lake Tanganyika, Tanzania - TA2015032 Kigoma Deep Cast 1200m | ecosystem: Environmental > Aquatic > Freshwater > Lake | place: Tanzania: Lake... | reverse complement strand
GGCCATCGGGATGGGCGCGGCGACGACGTGGGGGCTGTTTGCGCTGCGGCGGAGATTCGTCTGGTGGCCGCTGCACCCGCTGGGGTTCGTGACGTGGCTCAGCTGGCCGATCGAGCGCTACTGGAGCTCCATCTTCATCGGATGGGTCATCAAGGCCATCATCGTGCGCCTGGGGGGCTACGGCACGTTCCGGCGTCTACGCCCGGTCGCGTTCGGGCTGATCCTGGGCATGAACGTCATCTTCATCGTCTGGCTCACCATCCACATGATCTGGCCGGGGCCGCCGGGGATACTGATTGACTGAGGTAGCCCAGGAGGCCACGGCGAACAAGGGACAGTCCTCGTTTCCTACCCTGAACGGGCAGGAAACGGGACAGTCCCGACTCAGCCGCCGACGGACCAGAGGCCGACCTTCTTCTGCGAGGCGATGAAGCCCACGTTCTCCAGATAGACGCGCTCGCGGCTGTTGCCCTCGAAGTTCCCGAGCTTGCTCAGGCCGCCGCCGATGATCTTCGCGTTCACGAACTGGCTCGCGTTGCTTGGGTCGCGGCCCACGTAGACGTACGCCAGGCGACGGCCCGCGGCGTCCTGGGTCACCACGTCGCTGATCAGGGTGACGGTCTGGCCCACCACCATCGCGCGGTGCGCCTCGAGGGCCTGCGCGTAGTACGGGTGGTCTGCCGGGAGGCCGGCGACGCCGATGTAGTAGACCTCCTCCTCCTGCGTGCCGAGCTTGACCTTCACCCCCTGAGTGCCGATCACGTCGGTGACGACGCCTTCGGTGGGCCGGCTGACCGCGCCCGTGATCGCGGCGAGGACCGGCACGGGGTAGTAGCCACTCTCGGGCACGGTGAGGAAGTCGAGGTCGCGGATAACCTTGTCGGGGTGCGGGTTCGTCCACTCGTAGCCGGGGAGGATCACGCCCTGGTGCATGGGGTTGTCGCCCTGCCAGGCGACGAAGAGGCCGTGGCGCGACATCGCGTCGGCGAAGCGGACGGGATCGCTCCACCAGTCAACGACCTGCTGGCCGTTCACGATCTCGATGTCCACGGAGGAGCCGTCGTCGTAGTTGACGCGGTACTTGAAGGGCTTGTCGGCGCTCCAGGCCATGGTGTGCAGGAGGAAGAGCACGTCGGCCTTGCGCCCGATCTTGATGCCCGTGACTTCCTTCGGCAGCTCGAGGTTATTGGCTGAGACGGAGTGCAGGACGATGGCCGCCTTGGGTGAGGCGATGAAGAAGGGGATTCCCGCGAAGGTCTGGCGGCCGGTCGGCAGGGCGCGCATGTCGTTCTCGCCCTGATTCGTCCAGCCCACGATTCCGGCGGCGGCGTCATCGGCGAGGCCGCGGTTGGCGTACGGCGAGAGGTCAACGGTGAAGAACTCGTACTGGCGCAGTCGCCGCTGGCGGGCCGCGATGGCGCCGCCCTCGCTGCGGATAGTGCAGCCGAGGTTGGTCAGCAGGAGATTGCGGAACCGGCTAGCGGTGACGGCGGCATCGGCGACCGGCTGGTCCCAGCGGAGCTGGTTGAGGAGGAAGTAGCCCTCGCCCGCCGGCACCTGCAGGAGCCCGCCCGGCCGCGTGAGGCGCACCGCGCGGTCGAGCACGTCATCGCCGGGCGAGCAGAAGTAGTCGGCGATGAAGGTCTCAGGCTTGCAGTCGTAGCCCGACCACCAGCCGCCGTTGTGGCGGATGTCGGCGAGGAGCGCGTTGTCGGGCCAGAAGAACTCGTGGTTCGAGATGCCGGCCATCAGCCCGGCGTTCCCGCGACGGAAGACGTGGTAGCGGATGTCCCACGGCTCGTCGGGCACGGAGAAGAAGCGCAGCCGCAGGCCCAGGAGCGCCTCAAGCTGGGCCTGTTGAGCCGGCGTGGCCCGGTGCAAGAGCACACGGCCGCCGGCGGTCGCGAAGGCCCTCAGCGCGGCGGCGGTCGGCTCGTCCAGGCCGGGGGCGAGGTCCACGATGGCGGCCTGGAAGCGGTCAACGGTCAGGTCGGCGGGCTTGCCGGTGAGGTCCTCGTAGACGAGGCGGCTGTCATCGAGGGCCTTGCGCAGCGGGGAATCGGGTTGCGCGAACACGGCGGTTGCGCCGAGGGAGCGGTAGCAGGTCGGGCTGGCGAGGTAGTCGAGCAGGTTCTGCAGCAGCGCGCAGGCGGGAGGCGCCGCGAGGGCCTTTTCGGTGACGAGGAGCTGGCAGAGGATGAAGCTGCCCTGGCCCTCGTACTCCTCCAGGAGCGGCGTCTCCACGGGGCCGTCCATCGTGCCGGCATCGGCCAGCGGGAGGTAGTTGCCGCGGATCGGCTTGCGGTAGTTGCCGAAGCTGACGTAGTGCTCGCGCTCAGGATGGGAGGGATCGGCGGCCCAATAGCGGAGGTCGGCGTCGGTCAGCCCGGCGAGGATCGGGTGGTCCGTCGCGCGGATGCAGGCGAGCGTCGCGCCTCGGCCCTGGGCCTGCGTGAGCGGGGTCGGCAGGAAGTCCGGCGTCTCGCTCTGCTCCAGGATCAGCACCTTGCCGCCGCTGCGCACGAAGCCGGTAAGCGCCTCGCGCCACGGCCCCTCGGGCGGCGGCTTGAGGGCGTCGCGGCCGACGATCAGCGCGCCAGCCGCCGGGGCGGCGAGCTGCGAGAGCGGCGTGAATGGCACCTTCAGCGCGGTCAGCATGGCGGCGGTCTGCCCGCCGGGGTCGAACACCGAGAGCTGCAGCCCCGCCGGAACGCGGACGGAGGGGGAGGGCTCGATCCGCCAGTCCTGGGTCTGCACATCGACCGGCACGCCCTTCTCGATGAGTTCCGTACGCAGCGTCGCGTTCGTCGCCTGCTTCACCGCCGGCAGGGCGATGTCGAGGCTGACTCGCTTCAGCTCGGCGGGCGCGAGCTTCAGCTTCTGCTCACCGGCGGCAGGCGTGGGCTTCAGGCTCCAGCGCAGCGTGAACTCCGCGGAGCGGCGGATATCGTTGTGCACGTTGAGGTCGCGCGACAGGCGGCGGCCGCCGAAGAAGCCGCGGACCTCCTGCTTGAGGACGACTGTCTGCGGCTTCTGCATCGCGAGCGGGGTGTAGGTGTCTACGAGCGCGAACTCGGCGTCGCGGAACCCGTTGATGAAGAAGCGCGCGGCCTCGATCCACCCGCGCCACCAGTACTGGCCGCCGAGGTACGTATCATCACCGAGCAGCACCGACTGGCCGCAGGGGTAGTTGAGGACGCCCGGCTCGAAGGCCTCGCCCACGGTGAGCGGCTTCTGGCCGAGGGTCACGGGGTAGGCGTGGTAGGGCACGACCGTCTTCCCGTCGAGAGGCCCCCACCAGGCGCCGTTGGGCACGTCGGGGAACTGGCTCAGCTCGCGCGGGTAGTGGAAGGCATGGTGCTCCCACTCACCGTCGAGGTCGCCGTCGGACTCCCACTCGATGGGGCGGGCCATCGGGTCGGCGGCGCGCATGGCGTGGCAGATCTTCATCTGCCAGCGATGGCCGAGGGTCGTGGCCGCCTCGCCCTGGTAGATCCAGTTCCAGAGGTTGTCCTCGTTCCCGGCGCTCCACATCATCACCGAGGCGTGGTTGCGGTAGGCCTCCACCATCCCCACTTCGTGCTTCAGGGCGGCGTTCCAGTAGGCCTGGTCGAAGGTGAAGTTGACCTGCGCCGTGTCGGCCTCTTCGATCTTCAGCATCAGGCCGGTCTCGTCGGCAATCTCGCAGGTTTCCTGGACGCCGTTCACGTTGTGGGTGCGGGTGAGCTGCGTGGCGGCGTCCTGAACGGCGCGGGTCTGGCAGTCCCAGATGGTCTCCAGTCGCTTGTCGGGCTCCCAGCGTTCGAAGGCCTGCCAGATGCCGCTGGCCGAGCTGGCCCACTGGCTGCGAATCTTGATCGGCGTGCCGTTCAGGACGAAGTCGACCCCATCGATCCACAGCTCCCGGAAGCCGAAGCGCTGGAGGTGGCGGTCGGCGACGCCGGTGGTCGGCTGGAGGTCGGTTTGCAGGACGTACAGGTGCGGGTCCTCGGGCCACCACAGCTTCGCATCGGCCCAGGGAACTGTGACCTCGACTGTTGTGCTTGCACCGGCCGGGACCTTGGCTTGCGTCTTGGGCAGGGCCTTCGCGACCTCGCCGGCGTCGAGGACCTGGGGGGTCAGCGTGACGGTCTGGTCGGTCGGGCTGGTGTTGATCAGCCGGTAGTTAAGCGTGAGCGTGTGCTTGCGCACGCTGGTCGCAACGGACACGTCATCGACCGACACGGCCGGTCGGCCCTCGAGGGTCACGGTCCCGCCGATCCCCAGGGAGGCGGCGCCGGGGTAGCCGGCCACGTCGATCATGTTGTCCTTGAAGATCGGGGCCTCGCCGCGCGCAACGCGCTCGCGGTTCTTCGGGGAGTAGGCCAGCCAGTCGCGGACGGCCACGAGCAGCTCGTTCGACTCGCCGGGCTTGAACGCCGGGGTCAGGTCGACCTCGAAGGGCAGCGATCCGTGCAGGACGTGACCCACCGACTTGCCGTTGAGGGTGAACCAGCCCTCGCTGAGCAGCACTCCGCACCTCAGGATGACCCGCTCGCCCTTCAGGTGCGCGGGAGCCGTGAAGGTCTTCCGGTACCAGAGGCAATGGGTCTTGTCGGTGGACTGAAAGGCGGGAACGTTGGTCTTCGTCCAGGCCGCGTCGGCGGGCGGCGCCTCGCCCGGCTCCGCGCCGGGTACGAAGCACATCTCCCACTCGCCCTCGAGCCGCGCGGTCGGGCGCGGGCCCTGTGTCGCGTCGTTCAGGTAGAACCTCACCAGCCGAAACGGCGGCGAGAACCCCTCAGCGGTCGCCGTAACCGTCAGGCGCGCGCGGCGGGTGTCGCCGGGCTTGAACTCGAAGGCGGGGGTGATCTTCTCACCCGGCCCGATCGTCATCTCCTCCTGCGTCGAGAGAAGCGTCCGCATGAGGTAGTCCTGGGCAAGCACCTTCAGTGTCACGGTATGCGGCAGCGCGCCGGGGTTGTGCAGCAGACAGCGCTGGCGGATCACATCCCCGACCCGCTCTGTGTCCTCCCACTTCCCGATGAGCCACACGGAGGGGCGCGGGCCGTACTCGGGCCGGTCCACGCGGACGATGCCGCCCTCCGGCGGCCCGTCGTACAGCCGCACTGGGCCGACCGTTGCCGACCCGCCGTCCTGGATGTACACCAACCGCAGCACGTCGCCAGGCTTCACGTGCACCGGCCCCTCGCAGCGCAACTCGGCCTGGTAGAGGTTCTTCTCGGCGGCGTCCTCGGGTCGCTGGGGCTCCGTGTGGGTGGTGATGATGAGGCGGGTGTCGTTCAGGTAGACCTGGAGCCAGTTGGCGAGGTGCTCCCCGAAGCCGACATAGCCGTCCCACTGCTGACGCATCGCCAGGAAGCCGACGTGGTAGTCGCCCCCGGCAACGCCATCGCACGGGAAGCGAAGCTCCGTCCTGAACAGCGGCGTGCCGATCAGGTCCACGCTGTCCAGGCCCGGACCGAAGCGGTCGGGGGAGGGCGCGAGTTCCGCCGGCTCGCCGTTGCGGACCAGCGTGGCGGAGTCGAGCGTCAGCTCGGCGACCGGCGTGGTCGCGGCGAGCGCGGCGACGGAACACGCAATCGCCAGAGCGGTCATCAGCAGACAGGGCCTCATGTCAGCCTCCATGATGCACAGTGGGAGGGGCCGCATACAGCGCCTGCTGCCGTCTGCAGGCGATGTATCCGGCCCGCCGTTCTACAGCTGTTCGAAGTAGCGGATGCGTTCCCAGTCGGTGACCGCGGAGCGGAAAGCCGTCGCCTCGATCCGGCCGGTATGGAGGTAGAACTCCACTACGGCGTCACCGAACGCCTCGCGGGCCAGGGAGCTGCCTGCGAAGAGGTCCAGCGCGTGCTCCAGGCTTTCCGGCACGCGAGGGAGTTCGTCCCCCAGGTACGCGTCGCCGCGGAAGGGGTCGCCGCAGTCGAGGTCCTCCTCGATCCCGCGCAGCCCTGCCGCGATCGTGGCGGCGAAGGCGAGGTACGGATTGGTGTCGGCGCCCGGGATTCGGTTCTCGATGCGGAAGCCCTGCCCGTGGCCGACGACGCGGAAGGCGCACGTGCGGTTGTCGGGCGCCCAGACCATCCGCGTCGGCGCCCAGGAGGCCGGCTGGTAGCGCTTGTACGCGTTCACGGTCTGGGCCACGAAGTAGGTCAGCTCGCGACCGTAGCGCAGGAGCCCGCCGAGGAACTGGCGGAACAGCGGGCCGGGCCCGGGCGGGTCAGGCTCCCAGAAGAGATTGCGCTCGACCGCCGCGTCCCACAGGCTGCTGTGGAGGTGGCAGCTGCTGCCGGCCTCGTCGGCCGCCCACTTGGCCATGAAGGTGACGGAGCGGCCCTGCTGGTCCGCGATCTCCTTGGCGCCGAGCTTGTAGACCGTGTGGCGGTCAGCCATCTCCAGCGCCTCGGCGTAGGCGAGGTTCACCTCGTGCTGGCCTCTCCCCCACTCCCCCTTGCTGCACTCGACGGTGATCCCCGCCGCGCACATCTCATTGCGCAGCCGGCGCAGCACGTCCTCATCGCGGCCGGGCTGGAGGATGTGGTAGTCGATGAGGTAGTCGGAGGCCTGGCGGGCGTCGGCGAAGCGCCGCGCCGTGAGCGCCGAGAAGGTCTCGGCGAAGAGGTAGAACTCCAGCTCCGAACCCATGCACGCTACGACGCCCTTCTCCGCCAGCCGGGCGATCTGGCGCCGAAGCACCTGCCGAGGTGACTCCTCGACCGGCGAACCGTCCTCGTGGGTGAGGTCACAGAGGACGAGCGCCGAGCCCTCGTGCCACGGCAGCGGGCGCAGGCTGCGCAGGTCGATCCGGCCGTTGAAATCACCGTAGCCCTGCTCCCAGCTTGCCAGGGCATAGCCGGGCATCGGCTCCATCTCGAGATCGACCGTCAGCAGGTAGTTGCAGGAGTCCACGCCGGAGCGTACGGCGGATTGGGTGAAGTGATCGTAGGTCAGGCGCTTGCCAAGGAGACGGCCGTAAGCGTCGGGGAAGGCGACGATCACGGTGTCGAAGCACTCGGGGGTGAACCAGTCCGGGAACTGAGGGTCGCTCATCAGTGGCTCTCTCTGGGGAGGGAGATGAACACGTTCCGCACCTCCGTGTAGAGGCGCATGGCCTCCATGCCGAGGTCGCGGCCCATGCCGCTGCGCTTGAAGCCGCCGAAGGGCGCTTCGATGTGGACGCTGCTGTTCGTGTTCACGCTCAGTACGCCGGTCTCGATAGCGCGGGCCACGCGGAGCGCGCGGGTAACGTCATTCGTCCACAGCGACCCGGAGAGGCCGTACTGCGTATCGTTCGCAAGGGCGATCGCCTCGGGTTCGCTCTCGAAGGGCATCACGCAGGCGACCGGGCCGAAGATCTCCTCTTGGCAGACGGGAGAGCCCGAGGGCAGGCCATCGATGACCGCGGGCGTGAGGTAGTAGCCGGGCCTTCGCAGTCGTTCACCCCCGCAGAGCACGCGGCCGCCCCCTTCGCGCGCGAGGGCGATGTAGCGCTCGGCGCGCTCCCGTTGCGCGGCCGACACGAGCGGCCCGATCTGCGTGGCGTCGTCGAGGGGATCGCCGATCACGATGGCCTGCGTCGCCGCGACATAGGCCTCCAGGAAGCGGTCGTAGACGGAGGCCTCGACGATCACGCGGCTGCGGGCGCAGCAGTCCTGGCCGGTGTTGGCGAAGACCGACATCGGGCCGGCCTTCGCGGCGGCCTCGACGTCGGCGTCGGCGAAGATGACGTAGGGGCTCTTGCCGCCCAGCTCCAGCGAAACGCGCTTGATGTCGGGAGCGGCGACCTGCAGCAAGTGCGCGCCCGTGGCGGTCTCGCCGGTGAAGGCGATCTTGCGGACGAGCGGATGGCCGACCAGGGCGTCGCCGACCTCGCTCCCGCGACCGGGCACCACCTGTAGGATGCCCGGCGGCACGCCCGCCTCCATCGCGAGCTTCCCGAGGGCGAGCGCCGTCAGCGGCGTCAGGCTGGCGGGCTTGAGGATGACCGCGTTGCCGGTCGCGAGGGCCGGGCCGACCTTCCAGCAGGCCATCAGGAAGGGGAAGTTCCACGGCACAATCGCTGCGACCACGCCGACCGGCACGCGCAGTGTGAAGTCGAAGCCCGCGCCGGCCACGGGGATCGTCTCGCCGCCGAACCGCGAGATGCCGCCCGCGTAGAACTCCATGCAGGTCGCGCCGGCCAGCACCTCGTCGCGCGAGTCGGCGATGGGCTTGCCCACGTTGCGGCTCTCGATGACGGCGAGGTCCTCGACGTGCTCGCGGATCAGCGCGGCCAGCCGGAAGAGCACGTTTGCACGCTGGCGCGGCGAGGCACCGGCCCAGTCGGCTTCGCGGAAGGCGCGGCTCGCGGCGGCGACGGCTTCCTCGATCTCCGCCGGGCCGGCCGCCGGGACCCGATGCCATTCCTGCTCGGTCGCGGGCTCGATTAGGCGCAGCCAGCCGCCCGAGGCTTCTGTCCGCCACGTCCCATCGATCAACAGAGCTGTAGGCGTCTCAAGCATCACCAGACCTCCTCGTACAGGCGCAGCAGATCGCTCTCGGTGCACGGCCGGGGGTTCGTCAGGTGGCAGCCATCCTCCAGCGCCAGCGCCGCCAGTCGCGGAAGGGCGTCCTGTGGCACGCTGAGGTCGCGCAGGCGCCGTGGGACTCCGAGCGCGTCGTTGAACCGCTCGATGAAGTCGGCGACCGGTCCCGCCGGGTCGGGGCCCGGCGCCAGGTCGAGGGCCTGCGCGACGCGCGCGTACTGGGCGGTATCGGTCTCGCCGTTGAACCGAATCGTGGCGGGCAACACGACCGCGTTCGCGAGGCCGTGGTGCACGCCGAACTCGCTGGAGAGCGGGTGGGAGAGTGAGTGGGCGACGCCGAGGTCCTTTTGGAAGGCGACGGCGCCCATCGCCGCCGCGACCTGCATCATGCCGCGCGCTTCGAGGTCCGAGCCGTCGGCGTAGGCCCTCGGCAGGTAGAGCCGCACCAGCCGGATCGCTTCGAGAGCGACGCCGTCGCACATGGGGTGGAAGACGGGGCAGACGAAGGACTCGATCGCGTGGGTCATGGCGTCCATCCCGGTGGCCGCGGTCAGGCCGGGAGGAAGGCTGACGGTGAGTTCGGGATCGAGGATCGCGAGGTCGGCGAGGAGCGGCGGGCCGCCGATGACGGCCTTCCGACCGAGCGCGAGAATCGTGACGACGCTGCTGCGGCCGACCTCGCTGCCGGTTCCGGCTGTCGTCGGGATGGCGCAGAATGGGGCGAGCCGGCGCGGCCACGGGCGGCCCGGGATCTCCATGAGGCACAGGTCGGGGAAGGCGACCCTCAGGCGCGCCACCTTGGCGACATCCAGCGCGCTCCCGCCCCCGAGACCGACCACGCCATCGCACGCGCCGTCCGTGTAGGCGCGGAAGACGCCCTCGACGTCCTCTTCCAGTGGGTTTGGGCGGACCTCCGTGAAGCGGGCCCACTTGCCCGGCCAGACCTCATCCAGGGTCACGGCGGCCAAGGCGAAGGCCGGAGTATCGGGGAGGTCGGCGTCGGTCACGACCAGCGGGCGGGTCACCTCGCACAGTCGGGCGAACTCGGCCAGGGCAGACCGGGCACCGCCGCCGAAGCGAATCTGCGTGGGGAAGCTGAAGCTGATGATGTCTGACACGGAAGCCCCCTGGTTCGCGATGGTTACCTGGCCCCGATCACCACGGCGCACGGGTTGGGCTCCAGCTTGTCGGTGGCGGCGACGTCCACCGACTTCGTTCCCTCGTTCCGGAGCAGCTTGCCGTCGGGATCGACGCGCTGGGCGACGATGTCCGCGTCGCCCGCGTTTTCGCCTTCGACGAACTGGTAGGCATAGGCCACGATCACGCCGCCCGCTCCGTCATCACACGTGGTTCCTTCGCCATGCCCGCAGGGACACCTGCGCGGGCCGGGTCGCTAGACAGCAGTCCGCGATACCGAGCCTCGGGCGCGATGAAGATTGGGTTGACAAAGGCAGTGTCGGGATTCGAGCCCCGACCTACGAGACACGTGGGGCGTGTAGGAGGGGTGTGCGTCCTCGGCCGAGCCCTTTCTAGACGCAATCTCCATCGTGACCAACCGCACGGACCCGCCCCGGGGCGCGGTTCACTTGCGCAACGGGCGGGGTACCTGCGAGCAGTGGAACAAGGAAGGCGAGCACGCCCTGCAGTGGGTGCGGCTCTCCTGCCACGAGTCCGCGGTTCCAGAGGGACGTCTGCAGGTCTCCGGAGTTCGGCCGGCGAAGAACCGAAGCCAACGGCTGGCTTCTTGGCAACGAGCCGGGTATCCAGACTGATATAGGGAATCCCGGTCACCATGCCCAGGAAGAGCGCCTTGGCCGGGGCAGGACCGGTTGTTCTCACGCAGACCGTCAAGCGGGTCAAGGACCAGTAGCGGGCTGTTGGGGAAGTCGGGTCGCTAGAACAGGGATATGGGTTGGGGTCGGGAGTCCTCTGTTGGGAAGATGGCTGCCCGGACGGGGACATGCCCGCGGATGGCGCAGGAACCCGCGGGGAACGTGGCCCCATCGGCTGGGGAGGCAGAGCAGTGGGCGCACTCCTGAACGTCTCGGTCTGGGTGGCACTGGCCACGGTCGTGCCCGGGCTGGTGACCATGGCGACCATCTATGGTGCGTGTGTGGTCGCAGTGCCGGCCGCTGCGGACACGCAGGTGTCGCGGATCATCGGCATTGAGTGGGTCGGGGCGTCTGTGGCGGTCGCGATCATGGTGTTGACACAGGCCTTCGGGATCCTCCTCGAGGAACTCTTGACGTCCAGGCGGTGGCTTGGGCGAAAGCCGGTCAGAGTCAACGTCCCGGAGGGCCTCGACCCGACTGATCCACACCGGCGCATCGACATCGAGATCGATCCGTACGTGGAGTATCGCAGCGCCTACATCCTGCTGGCTGAGTTGCGCGGGGATGATGATGCCCACGGGCACCTGACCCGGATACTCGCGCAGTTCTTCCTCACCAACAACACGCTGGTTTCGTTCTTCATCGGCGTCGCCGTCGCGGTCGTCGCGATGATGTTGGGGGGCACCATCGGTGCCTCCGGGGTAGCCTATGTAGCGGGACTACTTGCATGCATTGCCGCCAGCTACGCTGTGGCGCGCATTCGCTTCAGAGTGATGGCGAAGGCGCTCTGGGCGGCCCGCCGCAGCCGTCAGTCGGTCCCCGCGAGCGGCGAGCCCGGCTAACTCACGAACTGGGAGGCTTTCCCGTGGCGAGAGAGGTCATGGATCACACCGAGTGGAGGTGAGTAGCTTCCCCACGACGGGTAACGTCGTACACGAGAGGTGCGAGACGAGGGAGTGCTACCGAACAGCGAGGACCTTGCCGCTGTACGTGCCGATGTAGATCGTGCCGTCCGGGCCGATCGCCGGCGAGGAGGCCATCCCGCCGTCCCCTAGAGACCTGGCCGAAAAGGCCGGCAGAGAACAGGGGTCTGTGGTTGGGTGTCGAGTCTTGAGGTGGGCGTCGTCGGGGAGAGGGGAGTCGGCCGATGATGGGGGAGCGCTCGCCGCAGGGGAGTCTGTTTGCGGCGGACACGCGGTATCTGGAGTTCGTGGGTCGGGAGAGCTTCTACGGGTTCCTGGGGTTGCGTGGTCGGGAGTTGTTCCGGGACGCGGATTTCGCGGGGTTCTACTGCACGGACAACGGCCGGCGGAGCGTTCCGCCGAGCCTGTTGGCGATGGCCTTGCTGCTGCAGACGTATGATGGAGTGTCGGATGCGGAGGCGAAGCAGCGGGCGGATTTCGATCTGCGGTGGAAGGTGGCGTTGGGGGTTGCGATCGAGGAGCGCCCGTTTGCGAAGAGCACGCGGCAGTTGTTTCGGGCGCAGTTGGTGATCCACGGGGAAGCGCAGTCGATCTTCCGGCAGAGCCTGCAGTACGCGCGGACGCAGGGCTATCTGGGGGGTCGGAAGATGCGCGTGGCGCTGGACACGACGGCGATCTTCGGCCGGGGGGCGGTGGAGGACACGTACAACCTGATCGGGCACGGGGTGCGGCATCTGTGTGAGGTGCTGGCGGAGAGGGCGGGCGAGGCGGCGGAGGCATGGGCCGCGACGCGGGGCCTGGAGCGGTACTTCGCCTCGAGCCTGAAGGCGACGGCGGAGGTTGACTGGGATGACGCGGCGTCGCGCGAGGCGTTTCTGACCGCGATCGTGCGGGATGGCGAGCGCGTGCTGGCGTTGGCGCGCGAGGCCCGCTCTTCGCTGGCCGCGGGGAGCGCCGAGGATCAGCGGATCGTGGCGGCGGCGGAGCTGCTGATGCCGTTGCTGTGGCCGGACGTCGAGCCGACGGAGGAGGGCTATCGGATCAAGCCAGGGACGGCGAAGGACCGCGTGCCGTCGGTGCATGATCCGGAGCAACGGCATGGTCGCAAGAGCCACGGGCAGACGTTCACCGGGCACAAGGGCGCTGTCGCAGTGGACACGACGACGCCGTTGGTCACGGCGGTGGAGGCGTTGCCGGGCACTGCGCCCGAGGGGGAGAGCGCCGCGGCGCTGGTGGCGGCGAGCGAGGCCAACACGGGCAGCGCCGTCGAGCAGGTGATCGGGGACACGGCGTATGGCAGCCTGGAGACGCGCGAGGCGCTGGGGGAGCGCGCGGTGATTGCGCCGACGGTGCATCCGCACCGCGGCCGCGCTCTCTCCAAGAGTGACTTCGACATCGACGTGCCGGGCGAGCGGGTCCGCTGTCCGGAAGGCCATGAGACGACGCGCTGGACCTGGGCCACCGTCAGGCCCGGCGCGGGCAAGCCGAAGGTGCGGGTGAAGCGGTTCCATTTCCCGCAGGACCTGTGCCGGGCCTGCCCTCGGTATGCCGACTGCGTCACCGACCAGCGAGGCCGCGGCCGAACCATCACGCTTCACCCAGACGAGGAACGCCTCCAGGCGGCGCGGGCCTTCGAACAGACCGACTACTTCCGCGAGCAGTATCGCCGGCGGGTGGTCGTGGAGCACCGGATCGCGCGCTTGGTGCAACGGGGGGTTCGGCAGAGCCGGTTCCGCGGGCGCACAATGACGGCCTTCGAACTCCTGATGGCGGCCACCGTGGCGAACCTGACGCTCGTAGCGGGCTGCGAGGCCGCCAAAGGTGTTTTCCGTCGCGTTCTGAGCGCCCTTCAGGGGCTGTCGCGCCGAATCCCGGCTCTGGGGCGTGCTACAGCCCTCTGGCGAACCGGTCCGATCGAGATCGCTGCCTGACGCGCTCCCGCGCCCGGCCGCTCTACGGGCCTCAGATCCGCCGAGTAACCCCGCTCAACAAGGAGTTCTCGGCCAGGTCTCTAGCGGACAGCCTCTTCGTGTCCCCAACCGTCAGCGTGAAGCAGGCCCAGGAGCGGCTGGGCTGCACGAACCGCACAGCTCGCCTGGCGATCCGGAGGCTTGTTGCGGAGGACGTCCTGCGGCCCACGTCAGATGCGAGGTGGAGTGCTCTGTTCGTGGCTGAGGAGGTGTGGGAGACGTTGGACCTACATCACGAGCGCGAAATGGTACTTTAGGGCGCGAAAGTACCATTTCTCTGGGTGCTTTGATACTTGGCTACCATAGTGACCCGTCCGGCCCAACCGGGCGGGTGTGGCGTGTTACGATCAGGAGGCCATCAGTGGCCGTAAAGGGCTCCAGTAGACCCAGCATCCTCTTCTTCTTCACCGATCAGCAACGTTGGGACACGTGTGGGTGCTACGGGCAGGCGCTGCCGGTGACGCCAAACCTGGACCGGATGGCGCAGGAGGGCGTGAGGTTCGAGTATGCCTTCACATGTCAGCCAGTGTGCGGGCCGGCGAGGGCGTGCCTGCAGACCGGGAGGTGGGCCACGGAGGTCGGTTGCTTCCGCAACGACATCGCGCTGCCGACGAATGAGCGGACCATCGCGCACTCGTTCAGCGAGGCGGGCTACGAGGTCGGCTACATCGGCAAGTGGCACCTGGCCTCGACGGGTGAGAACCACAACTTCCGCAAGCGGGCGGTGCCGCCCGAGCGGCGCGGGGGCTACCGGGACTGCTGGATCGCGTCGGACGTGCTGGAGTTCACCTCCCACGGTTACGACGGCTACATGTTCGACGCGGAGGGCAACCGGCGCGGCTGGAAGGGCTACCGCGTCGATGGCGTGACCGACTTCGCGCTCGAGTACCTGCGCACGCGCGATGGCGAGCGGCCCTTCTTCCTGTTCCTCTCCTACATCGAGCCACATCACCAGAACGACCACCGGTGCTACGAGGGCCCGCTCGGCTCGAAGGAGCGCTGGAAGGACTACGAGGTCCCGGGCGACCTGGTCGGCACCGAGGGCGACTGGCGCGAGAACTACCCGGACTACCTCGGCTGCTGCGCGAGCCTGGACCACAACCTCGGGCGGATCCGCGAGGAGCTGGCGCGCCTGGGCATGGCGGACGACACGCTGATCCTCTACACGAGCGACCACGGCTCGCACTTCTGCACGCGCAACAGCGAGTACAAGCGTTCGTGTCACGACGGCTGCCTGCGGGTGCCGATGGTCGCGTGCGGGCCGGGCTTCACCGGCGGCCAGGTGATCGGCGACCTCGTGAGCCTCATCGACGTCCCGCCGACGCTGCTCGCCGCCGGAGGCATCGAGACACCCTCGACCATGCGCGGGCGGCCGCTACAGGGCCTGATCGCACCGGCCGCAGGCAGGGATGCCTGCGCCACATGGCCGCAGGAGGTCTTCGCGCAGATCAGCGAGAGCCAGGTCGGCCGCTGTGTCCGCACGAAGCGCTGGAAGTACTCGGTCAGCGCCCCGGACAAGCGCGGCTGGCGCGACATGGACAGCGACACGTATGTCGAGGAGTACCTCTACGACCTCGAAGCCGACCCGCATGAGCGCGACAACCTTGTGAGCGACCCCGCACTGGCCCCAACGCGCGCGGAACTCGCCGAGACGCTCGTGCCGCGGATGGTGGAAGCCGGAGAGAAAGGGCCGACGATCATGCCCCGAGCGCGACCCTGACGGCCCCGCCATCCACGCGTCGGCGCTCCCGTTCGCGACTGCCGCCAAGGAGCGCGGTGTTAGAGCAGCCCTTGCTCCATCTTGGTGCGCTGTCGCTCCATGATCTCGGTCATCTTCGTGTCGAAGCGAGGCGCCAGGGTGGCGAGGCGGATAGCCTCTGTGTAGGCGCGGATTGCGTCCTGCTTGAGCGAGGGGTCGGCCTTGCCACTGGCCTTCCAGACGGCGTATCTGGCTTCCGCCAGCGCCCTCAAGGCGATCGGCGAGTTGCGTACCAGTTCGCTCTCCCCGGCCTTGCCGATGTAGCTCCTGATTCGCTGCAGCTCTGCCTCGTCAAACTGGTCCACCACCATCTCCTCATCGTCCTTCGTAGGCACTACGTGCGTTGCCCGCCAGAGGTAGCGATGTGCCGCACCTACGAGTTCCGGTCGCAGCTCAAGCGCCGTTCGGGCAAACTCGATGGCGTCCCTCCGCCACTGGTCGCGCTTGTGGCGGGACGTACGCCGCAACGCAAGGGCCCAGGAGGCATCCGATGCATAGAGAGCAGCACGGGGGTCGAGCTGTCCGCCCTGTGGCCCTGGGTCGAGGAGCTCTCTGCTCGCCTTGACGGCGGCTTCCCACTGATCCGGTCCCTGGCAGTACAGCATCAGGGGTCTAGCGACAGCAACCTCCTCCCTACCCTTGGCATCGGGGCTGTCCGTGGCTGCCCGGAGGAGCTGCGAGATCTCCCCCATGGTATGCTGCGGGTACGAGGGCTCCGGCGCCACGAAGCTGAGCCGGAGCTGGTAGAGTTGCGCCAGCAACAGGCGCGGTTCTGGGAACGCAGGGTCCGTCGCAATGGCGATCTCATACCATCGCCTCGCGTGCGCCTCATCGCCAGAGGCCTGGGCCACGATGGCAGCACAGACCGCGCCAACCGCTTGGCGTCGTTCGGACCGCATGCCAACCAGGGGGGCTGATGCCTGGCACTGTTCCGTCAGGCCGAGCAGACTGAGCGACAGGTTCTGGAGGTCCTCCACCTCCTGCCCGTGGGCGGCGACGATCCGGGACGGGTCCTGGAGCTTCAGATCGACCACGATGCTAGCGGCGGCGAGCGAGTAGGTCATGTTGGCGCTGGCGAGCGCCGCCTGATCCTCACTAAGCCGTCGCTCGAACGCGGTGGTGGCGGCCACCAAGGCTCTGTTCTGCATGGCCTCGTTCGTAGTCATCTCCTGCAAGGCAATCGTGGTCCTTGCCTCCGCCTCGCCCACGGCCTTCTGGGCTCTGGCCTCCGCGCCGCTGGTGAGCTGCTGGACCACGAGGGCAACCGACCCCAGCCCCACACTGAGCAGGATGACTACAGCGATGGACCAGGTGCGGAGGTTAGATAGGAGCTTGGTGAGGTAGTCCTGGAACCCTATCGTCTCTTCACTCATCTGCTTCCGAAGCTCCTCGAGGGCCCGGTGACGTTGACAGACGCCCTCCTTCCGTTCGCACTCCGCCTCCATCATCCATGCCTCAAGCCGCTCAACCCTCTCCCGTAGGGTGTGGTCTGGCGAATCATGAGTGGTCATTGCCAACCCTCCCAGTGCCGGTAACTGTCGCAGTTCGCACTCCGAGGCTAGGCCCCGCCAAGCGTGGCGCAACCATCAGCCGTGCACAAGCACACTTCGCCACTCGCCGTTCCGTTTCCTGCCATGTGAGCTAGTGTTCAGTCCCTCAATTGACTATTGAAATAATCTGGCTTTGGTGTTATGCTCAGGCACAGGAGGTGGAAGCGACCATGCGTCCCCCTGTGCCGGTGAATCTGACGGACGGTGACCGTGCGGCCTTGGAGGCTATCGTGAGCGCGCCCAGTTCGGAAGTCCGCATGGTGCTGCGGTCCCGG
>Ga0194110_10004502_pt1 | contig 16840 bp, 18 predicted proteins | sample TA2Kig1200mmetaG_FD_146192 | JGI IMG/M metagenome (GOLD analysis project Ga0194110, IMG submission 146192) | Freshwater microbial communities from Lake Tanganyika, Tanzania - TA2015032 Kigoma Deep Cast 1200m | ecosystem: Environmental > Aquatic > Freshwater > Lake | place: Tanzania: Lake... | reverse complement strand
GCGGATCGTCAGCGGCACGGTCCGGCGGGTGATGTCATCCAGCGTGGGTATTGCCTCGATGGTTTCTATGGCCGTGGTGATGCAGCACGCCGGCATGACCGAGACGCTGGCGCGTGGTCTGGCGGAAGGTGTGGGCGCAGCCTTCCCGGCTGTCTCCCCCTGGATCGGCGCGCTGGGCGCTTTCATGACTGGCAGCAACACCAACTCCAACGTGGTCTTCGCCGCCTTGCAGCAGCGCACCGCAGAATTGTTGGGCTACAGTGTGGCCTATATTCTGGCCGCCCAAACATCGGGCGGCGCGCTCGGCTCAGTGATCGCGCCAACGAAGATCGTGGTCGGCGCCAGCACTGGCGGTATGGCCGGGCGTGAGGGCGAGGTGATGCGAAAGATGTTGGTCTATATGGGATTGTTGATCGCTCTGATGAGCGCGATGGCGGCGATCGGGGCGCGAATTATGAAGTAGCCTCGTTGGACAGCCTCTCCCCCAAATATGCCAGCATTTCTTGAGCCAGTTCAATGACAGACTCTGGTTTCGTACTATCTTCGATGAAGAGCATGGTATCGTAGAGAACGCGGCTGCGCACTTCCAGTTCCCGGTTGAGCGCCCTGCCCCAGGCATCGGGTGCTTCGCCCGTGGTTACATATTCCTTCCCAAAGGAGCGTATAATACTACCATGCTTCGAGGGAATATCCACCCCGGGCTTAAGATATAGCAATGCTTTGGCCGCCAACTCCGCAGCCGTATACGCACCCACCAATGCCAAATGAAATGCCTGTTGCGAAAGCGCTTTTTTGGCTTCATCCAGATGAATCTCGGCTTTTCGGTAAATATTTTGCGCTTCTAGTCTCCGGATTTGTATCTCGTCCATACGATATAACACCTTTGCATGACGAATTGCGTCATAGATCAAGAAATTGCGCGCTTCCAGCAAATCGTTTATATTATAAGCCAATGGCGCAATGAACTCATCGGTTAACAAGGTTGTATCCCAGGCGATGTCTGCAATAGCGCCCACCTGTTCTGGATTAAGCTTGTTACCGAAAACAAGAATATCTATGTCGCTCTCCGGTTCATCCTGTTGATGAGCGACACTCCCAAAGAGTAATACACAGGCGATTTGTGGGCCTAGCTCACTTTCTATCAAGCGATTTGTGAACAACTGCGAGGCTCGACGTCTGCCTGCAGTGGCTCTCGGCGGCATTATCAGGACACTTGACATATTGTCATCATACCACAACGCAGTCTCTTGCCGCAATACAGGAAAAGTAACTGCTCAGGCAACAACAAGGAAAATATGATTCATGGACACTTCCAATGACTACATAATCATGCGCCGTAAGGAACGCGGCAAAGATGATGAATGGATCAAAGCATTTCTGGCGCGCGCCGGGTTCGGCGTGATGGCAACCGCCCTGGGAGATCAGCCATTTCTGGTCACGCGCAATTTCGCCTATGACGAAGGCAGGCACGCCATCTATATGCACGGCGCCAAGAAAGGCCGCACCATCGAAAATGTCCAGGCCAACCCCCGGGTCTGTTTCAGCGTCAGCGAGATGGGGAGGCTGCTGCCCGACACAAGAGCGATGGAATTCGGCGTCGAGTTCGCCGGGGTGGTCGCGTTTGGGAACATCTCCATCGTCACCGACCCGCAAGAAGCCCGGCATGGTTTACAATTGCTGTGTGACAAATACTTCCCTCACATGAAACCCAATATGGATTACGAACCCGCCAGTGATGCAGACTTGAAAATCACCGCCGTTTTCCGCATCGATATCGAAAGCTGGAGCGGCAAAGAGAAGAAAGTCGCCGATGATTTCCCCAGCGCGTTCTATTTCACTGATATTGTGGAGTGAATCCACGAAGGGCCACGAAGGAGCACGAAGTTTTTTTAGTGTTCTTCGTGAGCCTCGTGGATGAAAACGATGATGAACTGGATACGCAAACACGAATACGAAGCCCATCTGGCAGCTTTCTTGTTGATGGTGATCCCCTCGGCGGTTTTATATTTCACATCGCAGGGGGAGAACACAGCGATAATCTGGGCGTTGCTCAGTGTATTCATCATCGGGAATTTGCTGGCGATGGTCAACAAATAATCTACCAGCATTCAGCCCCCTGGAAGGCAAATGTAATCTGATGAATTAATCATGCCAATTTACCAATTTACCAACTTACCAATCACCAACCTATGCGCGAAGTTGCTATCTTAGGAGTCGGACAAACCCCCGTCTCGGAACATTGGGATAAATCCCTGCTGATATTGGCTGGGGAGGCGGTCTTCGCCGCCCTGGAAGACGCCGGAATGAAATCCACCCAGGCGCTGTATGTGGGGAATATGCTCTCAGGCCAGTTGGACAAACAAAATCACCTGGGCGCATGGATCGCCGACTGGGTAGGCATGCGCGGACAGGAAGCCTTCAAAATCGAGGCCGCCTGTGGTTCGGGGGCGGCGGCCTTTCGGATGGGATTGATTGCCGTGGCTTCCGGCGAAATCGCCAGCGCCGTGGTAGTCGGTGTGGAGAAGATGACCGATGCGCTGCCCGATGAAACCACCGCCGGCCTGGCCACCGCCGCCGACGCCGATTGGGAAGTCATCCACGGTCTATCCTTCATCAGCCTGAACGCCTTGATCATGCGCCGCTACATGCACGAGTACGGCTGGGAACATGCCGATTTTGCGCCCTTCTCGATCAACGCCCACGCCAACGCCATGCACAACCCCAACGCTCGTCTGCATCTCCCGCTCACCAAAGAGAAATATCTCAAAGCCCCCATGGTTTCCAACCCCATCAACTTGATGGATTCTTCGGCGATTGCCGATGGCGCCGCAGCCGCGGTCATCGTCCCTGCAGAAAGCCTGCATCGGTATGCCAGAGTCCCCCGGATTATCGTGGCCGGCTCCGGGGCGGCGACAGCATCCATCGCTGTGCATGACCGGCGTGACCCGTTGTGGTTGAGAGCCGCTGAGATCTCAGCCCAGCAAGCCTATCGCCAGGCCGGCGTCGGCCCCGAAGATATTGACCTCTTCGAATTACACGACGCCTTTTCGATCATGTCGGCGTTATCTCTGGAAGCTTCTGGATTCGCTGAACGCGGCCAGGGTCCCCGACTTGGCCTGGATGGAGAAATCAGCATCCATGGCCGAATTCCCATTACCACCCGCGGCGGATTGAAAGCGCGCGGCCATCCCGTCGGCGCTACGGGGATGTACCAGATCGTGGAAGTCGTCCAGCAACTACGAAGACAGGCCGGCGGCTCACAGGTCGAAGGAGCCAAAATCGGCATGGCGCAGAATATCGGCGGCAGCGGGGCGACGATTTTGAGTCATGTGTTGGTATCGAAACCCCCACGAACTTGACCCCAACCCTCACCTCTAACGCTCGTCTCACTTCCTCTGCCCCCGCCGCGTGGACCCTGGAGATTCCCCCCGGCCCCAAGGGACATTACCGGTTAGCCCAACTGGATGACTATTCTTCCTTATCTCGTAAAGAATTCCCCTGGCGACCTCCCCTGACATTAAGCCTGCAAGCCCGGGTTTCGGAGGCAGAGCTTCCCGGCACCTGGGGCTTTGGTTTCTGGAACGACCCCTTCAGCCTGTCGTTGGGCTTTGGCGGCGGCTCGCGTCGATTTCCCGCTCTACCCAACGCAGCCTGGTTCTTCTTCGCTTCCCCACAGAATTATCTATCGCTCCGCGATGATCTGCCCGCCAGGGGATTTCTGGCTGCCACCTTTCGCTCCCCAGCCTGCTCGCCGCCTGTTTTAGCGATTGGAATACTCGGGCTGCCTCTATTGATCTGGAAACCCACCGCACGGCTGCTCCGCCAACTGGCCAGCCGGATCATTCGACAAGACGCCGCTCTCGCCAATATCGAGGTTACTCGATGGCATCACTATAGTATGAATTGGCAAGCCGATTCGATCAGGTTTTTCGTTGATAATGAGATTCTTTTCGAGACATCCATCATCCCCCGGCCTCCTCTCGGCTTTGTCCTATGGCTCGATAACCAATACGCCGCCCTGCCTCCAAATGGATGCCTTGCTTATGGGACTTTGTCTTCGGAAAATGTCGTCTGGCTGCAAGTTAAAGATGTGGAAATAACCAATATGAATGTTTAACAGTAATCTTAGTAGAGCCTGGGGATATGTGGATGAATAGTTTTTGGCGAAAACAAGGCCTATATACAGGAGATGTTTCCTGTGAACTAGCCAGATATGGGGGGAACTGAATCCTTTTTTGTCCCCAACTGAGGTGGGGATGGAGATGAATGAAAATGTTCTTTTGGGGGATAAAGGCATATCTAGGGCGTATCAGGAGACGCCCCCCAAATATGGGGGGCGAGAGATCGAGATCAACAGAATTTATAGAACGAGTTTTCAACAATCCAAAGCGCTTTTCCACAGATTTCGGCGAGTTATCCACAGGATTCGAACGAATCAAATGTCAGATTACGTTCGTCATGCAGGACGAAGCCTTGCTCTGATCCTGAACAATGTGAAGAGGTAGCGGAGTGCTTCATACGTGGGATAACACCGCTCCTCAGACACACTTTTACATACAAGATGCTCTGAAATGGGCTTTCGATGTGCTCGAATAGAAAGATTTATATGGGGATCGCTTCGAAAACGGCGTTGGAGCGCCCGAATCAGCGACATTCCATCGCATCGAATTCCTTCTATGAGACTATTGAACAGGCGGATACGGGGAGATATTCTTGATTCGTTGTCCATCGCGTACATGTTTTGCTCACTCCTGGAAAGGTAGCATGGCATTCACGTTCGTGCGTTACATCGGTACCTCGGCATCTCGAGACTAGCGTCTGGGCGTGGTTGGCGTATCAGCCATCGAACGGATTAGCCCGAAAAAAGGGTGTGCGAAGGGGGCTACGCCCCCTTCGCACACCCTTTTTTCGGGAACTTCCCCGTTTGGCTGAGTAGTTACAAAAAATGTACCCAAAGTACTATTGAGTATTACGAAAATTTGTATATCCTGAATACACAAGCTAGCTTTACTTTACAAGGGCTCACAATTATGATTCACGAATCAATCGAGGAGGATCGTGATGAACGTTAAAAAATTCTATTTCGTATTGTTGATCGCTGGGGCTTTGTTGCTTGTTTCGACAACCACAGCATTTGCCCGGCCAATCCTGGCTGAATTCACGATTGATAACAAAAGCCCGTATACCGCGTATATTTACATGTATGGCCCAGGGGACGAATATTATTACCTGACCGTTTCAGCAGGCACGTCGAAGACATTCACTGTTGATCGGGTAGCGTACACATACGAATTGCTGACGTGCAATGGAGTATCCTCAGAAGACGCCATAGATCTTACGAATAGCGGCAAGCTGGTTATCCCAGCTACTTGTGAGATGCCCGCTCCTGTAGATCAGGTGCTATTCTCCCGACCAGAATTAGCAGAATTCAGGGTTGACAACCAAAGCGACGAGGCCGCTTATCTTTACATGTATGGGGCAGGCGGAGAGTACTATTACCTGACTGTCCCGGCAGCGACGTCGAAGACATTTACTGTCGAGCGGGAGCTCTACAGCTATGATTTAGTAACGTGCAATGGAGATCTCTCGACAGACAACGCGATAGACCTTACCAATAGCGGCAGCTTAACCCTCACCGGTACTTGCGTGGTGCTCGTTCCAATCACTTTCGTCAACTTTTCGGAGGAGGGCGAGACATTGTTCTTCACAATGACTGGACCGCAAACGGTGAGTTTCAATTTAGAGGCTGATGAGTTTCGCTCATTCACTGTATTGTCTGGACTGTATGATTTCTCGTATAGCGGCTGCGCGAATGGCGTTGTAGACGGTACCCTCTTGACTGTTTACAACTCGTGGTATTGGCTCACCTGTCCAGAATAGGTCAATCGGCAACCTACCTGAGTCGTAACTTTCAGCCATCGTGTCATTCTTCTGAGCCGCTGGCATTCCCATTCGCTCACAAAGGGCATGCTCCAGCGGCGAAGCCTGCCCTGAGCCAGGCCGAAGGGAGTCTCTCTGTTCGCTTCGTTCAGCGCTTGGTTTGACCTGAATCTGGCACGGGTATGGGCGTGCTTTACATGTGACAGTCATTCCTCCCGAATAACAATAGAGTGGAGCCTGGATGCTCAGGCTCCACTCTATCGTTTCTGTGTGCCGAAGGAGGGAATCGAACCCACACTCCCGAAGGAACACGATTTTGAGTCGTGCGCGTCTGCCAATTCCGCCACTTCGGCGTGATATGTAGTGTATTTTAACGAATGTTCGGCGATGGGTCAAGATTCGAACCAGGGAATCGAGTATAATTACCCCTCGTTTCATTGACATCCAACATAAGGAAAAATAACGCTATGAACAAATACACACTATCACCCTGGAGCCTTGCTGACTTGTTCCCATCTCCCAGGGGGCCGGAAATCGAAGCCGCATTCGAGAACCTGGAAGCGAAAGCCAGGGATTTCGAAGCCTTCCGTGAAAAACTGATTCCCGATATTGACTTCGAAGATTTCATCGAGGTCGTCAAGGCCTTGAAAGAAGCCACGATCTCAGCAAACGAGCTGTCTACCTATCCAAGTTTGTGGTTTGCAGCCGATACGCAGAATCAGGATGCGCAGGCGCTCTACGCTCGGGTGCAGCAGTTTATGGCCAAGATCCAGAACCAGACTTTGTTCTTCTCCCTGTGGTGGAAAGAACTCGAGGATGCCAAGGCCGAAGAATTGATGTCCCTCTCCTGCGACTATCGTTACTGGCTGGAAGAGATGCGCCACTTCAAACCTCACACGCTCACGGAGCCCGAGGAGAAGATCATCAGTATCAAAGATGTAACTGGTTCCCAGGCGCTGGTAACCTTGTATGATGCCATCACCAACCGATATGTGTTCAAACTCGAAGTGGATGGCGAGGTCAAAGAATTGACGCGCGGCGAATTGAGCGTCTATGTGCAGGGCGCCGATGCAGGCCTGCGCAAAGCGGCTTATAAGGAGTTGTACAGGATTTTTGGCAACGACGGCCCGATCTTGGGGCAAATGTATCAGACCCTGATCCGCGATTGGCAGGCTGAAAAAGTGGAATTACGCAATCATGCCATGCCGATCTCGGCTCGCAACCTGGTCAATGACCTTCCCGACGAGGTTGTCAGCACTTTGCTGGAGGTTTGCGAAAAGAACGCCGATATTTTCCAACGGTACTTCAAGCTCAAAGCCAGGTGGTTGGGCGTTGATAAGCTTCGCCGCTACGATATCTATGCTCCTGTCGCCCAGGCTGACAAAACCTATGCTTTCGACGAAGCCGTCGAAATCACGCTCAACGCCTTCGAAGATTTCGCCCCCCGCATCGCTGAGCTGGCTGCAAAAGTCATCCACGATGACCATATAGACAGTGAAGTACGCAAAGGGAAACAAGATGGCGCCTTCTGCGCTTCGGTAGTGCCAGGCCACACACCCTATGTGAAGATCAATTACCAGGGCAAAGCAAACGATGTGGCTACTCTGGCGCATGAACTGGGACACGCCATCCATGCTATGTTAGCTTTTCACCACAATGTCTTCACATTTCATTCGGCGCTGCCCATGGCCGAGAATGCTTCTACTTTTGCCGAGATGCTGCTAGTGGATCGCCTGCTCGAAATCGAGGAGGATCCCGCCGTGCGCCGCGACATCCTCTTCCGCCAGGTTGACGATGCCTACGCCACGATCATGCGCCAGGCTTTCTTCGCGATGTTCGAGGTCGCTGCGCATCGGATGGTTGCTGAGGGGGCTACCATTGACCAACTCTCTGCGGCACATATGGAGAATATCGAAAAACAGTTCGGGGATTCTGTAGAACTGAGTGAAGAATTCAAATGGGAATGGGTGTCCATCCCGCATTTCATGCATGTGCCATTCTACGTCTACGCCTATGCCTTTGGACAATTGTTGGTGCTCTCGCTCTACAAGCAATTCAAAGCCGAAGGCGATAGCTTCAAGCCGCGCTACATCAAGATCCTCGAAGCGGGCGGCTCGGCTTCTCCCGCGGACATCTGCGCTGTGGCTGGCCTGGACATCACCAAGGCCGAGTTCTGGCAGGGCGGTTTCGATGTGATCAAAGAGATGGTAGATCAACTAGAGGCGATTCCAGTCGAATTGAGAAAATCTGCCAACAGGCCATAGGCTGTGGTGTGCGGGCTGGGATCGGCTTGTTTTCTGAGCAGCAGTTCGGCTAAAGCTCTGCCGACGTTGCCGAAGCCGAGCAGGGCAAGTTTGCAATGGGACATGGGAACACTCTTCATAACGGCGGGAAAGGATACGCCCGTCTATCTTCGGGAGGGTAGGGGAAGGTTTGCAGCTCGAGCAGCCGTTCGGCGCGGGCGGCGAGGGCAGCAACCTCCTCTGGGGCAAGATGCTCCCCTAAAGCGGCAGCCAGCTCGGAAGGGGAGTCCAGAACAGCCTTGAATTTCCGTAGATCCTCCTGAAGATGCGGGGTGATCGGCTGACCGGCGAAATCCCAAATCACCGTGCGCAGTTTTTCTTGAACATGGAAGCACAGCCCGTGATCTATCAGCCAGAGTCCTCCTTCCGGCGCGAAGACCAGGTGGCTGCCTTTGCGGTCGGCGTTGTTGACCAGCAGGTCGAACAGCACCGCCGGAGGCAGGCGTTGGAAGTCTGCGGCGCGAAGGTTGAAGTAGTGATACTCGGGGTTGTGGGCGATGAAAAGTTGCAGCGATCCGGGGCCGAAGGGGCCATCGGCGCGAAAGACGGTCGGGGGTACGAGCTGCCAGCCCAAGACTTCACTGACCAGGAAGGCAGCCGTCTCTCGGTGTGCCAGGGTGCCTTCGGGGAAATCCCAAAGCGGTTGTTCGCCCTGCTGAGGTTTATACACCGCCCGGAACGTGACGCCCTGGTATGCGACTTGCGTCAGGAAGGTGTAGTTGTAGCCGTGGATGAATTCACCTTCAAGGGAGAGATCACCGTTTACGAGGGCGGTGAGGATGCTATCAGTTTCGGGGTTGGACATGGGGGTTGGGTGATTCAGCGATTCAACGATTCGCTGACTCGCTGATTCGCCGAATCTATTTCCGTGGGCGCCCGCCGTTCTTCTTGACGCAGAAATGCCCCTCTGGGTCCATCGGTTCTCCACATTGAGGGCAGAAGGGACGTCCTCGCGAGACGACCTCGAGGCCCCAGCGACTCAAGGCCAGCAATTGCGAGCGGGTGCACCAGAACCGCGCTACGCTTGGCGCTACCTGGGCTTCCTCATCGGTCTCTTCGGTCTCGTCGAAATCTTCTTCCTCGCCTTCATACTCGACGATCAATTCGTGGATGACCATCACGATCAGGTCTTCGTCTATGTTGAAGCCCAGTCCGATGTTGGCGATGCGGAAAAGCGGGTCCACCGGCGGATGGATGCGCATGACGTCCTCCCGGTAGTCCGACGAGGCAGGGGGCAGGTCGGGGTATTTTTGGGCGATCTCGGCCAGAAAGCGTTCGATGCCGATAGCCAGGGACTGCACCTGGAATTTCTCCGCCAGCACGGTAATGGTCTGGTGGCCCTTTTGGGCCTGGAGGTAGAAAATGCGTTTTCCGACTGGCCCGATCGCATCGGTAGTGATGTGGTCAACGGGTTTTAAGTTGAATTCTTCTTGTGGCATTTTGTACTCCTAACACTCTACTACCTGATGCTCTGCTCGAAGTATATCATTTTTGTAGTGATTGATATTGACAACCCGCGCCCAGCCTTCCCCGATGTGTAGAGTCGAGATCGAGGCTGGCGCAATCATCAATCGCTGAAAAAGGTCAATGGGCATCTCCAGGTAGTGGGCCAGAGCCAACTTGATGGGGTCGCCGTGAGAGACGCACACGATCAGCGCCTCGGGCCGGTGTTTGCCGCTCAGTCTTTCGATGACCTCCACGATGCGCCGCTGGGCGTCGGCGAAGCTCTCTCCTCCGGGGAAACACATCTGCGAGGGGCTGTTCTGGACGGTCTGCCATAGTTTGCGGCGGCGCAATTGTTCGAGGGTCTTTCCCTGCCACTCGCCGAAATCTACTTCCAGCAGCCCGGGCTCGGGGATGACTTCCAGCCCCAGGGCCCTGGCGATCGGTTGGGCGGTTTCCATCGTCCGCTCGAGTGGGCTGACGTAGACGGCTTCGACCGGCGCGTTCGACAGCGAATCAGCCAGGGCGTGCGCCTGCTCCCGCCCCTCTTCGTTCAGATGCACGCCCGGCAGGCGACCGGCCAGTCGGCCCTGGGAGAGGTATTCGTTTTCTGCGTGGCGGATGAGGAAGAGGGTGGGCATGGGGGGGGGAGGTTGGTAGTTGGTAGATTGGTGGTTGGGAAATTGGTAGAGGTGATGAGGGGATTCTGATGGAATTGGGGGGATTTGTCAATCACAACGGTGGGGAGAGCGGATGCGCGCAGAGCAAGATCGCAATCCTCCACCAGTTGTGGTACGCTTGCGAACTTTGAAAGCAGAACGCGCAAAAGCACAGACGCAAAGGCGGCATGTCCCAGGCATCTTTGTGATGAATGCCGACATGGGCATTGGGGAAACGATCGAAGAATTGTTGCTCATTTGGGGCGCGTCAGACGAAGAAGAATATCACGACAACATTTGGTTTCTGCCGTCATACGAGATTTAGAAATATCGGCTACGGATTGGCTCGAAGGCGCAGGGGGTTGAGCCGGAGACTCACCCAAATATGATCTACAGCCCCGTCCTCGGGGCGCCCGAGGACGGGCTTTTGATCGAGTTTGGGAGCTATACACCAGGGACGGGTGGCGACGAAGTCCGCCCATGAGCATTTGGGCGTGGAGTATGACGAGACGGCACAGCCAAAGTTGTTGTGACAGGCGATGACGGTGGTCGTTGATTTGATTGCGCGGCTGTCGAAAGAATAAGATTGACAACCCCATTTTTTGCCGTAAAATGGAATTATGTACACCAGATTATTGCAACCTGCCGCTAACAAGAGCTTCTTCTTATTCGGTCCGAGAGGCACCGGAAAAACAACCTGGGTGAAAGCGCGCTTCCCGGACGCGGTGTATCTCGACTTGCTGGAATCCGGGCTGTTTACGCGCCTGCTTGCGGACCCGGGCAGGGTGGAGCGGTATATTCCGAAAGACTATGCCGGTTTTGTTATCATTGACGAGGTCCAGCGCATTCCCGAATTGTTGAACGAAGTGCACCGCTTGATCGAAGGGCGCGGCTTGAAATTTGTCCTGACGGGCAGCAGCGCCAGGAAACTGCGTCGCGGCGGCTACAACCTGCTGGCTGGGCGCGCCTTGACCTATCGGATGCACCCGCTGACGGCGCTCGAATTGGGAAACGATTTCGACGCCCCGCAAGCGGTTGTGCGCGGCATGCTCCCTCTGGCGCAGTCAGCCGATCATGACGCGTACCTGGAAAGTTATGTGCAGACTTATCTGGAGCAGGAAATATTGCAGGAAGGGCTGACCCGCAACCTGGCGGCATTCGGCCGGTTCCTGGAGGCGGCCAGTTTTTCACAGGGACAGCAGCTTAATATCGCAAGCGTGGCCCGCGAGGCGGCCGTGGACCGAAAAGTGGTCGAAGGCTATTTTGGTATATTGGAGGATTTGCTGATTGCTTGCACCCTCCCATCGTTTACCAAACGAGCAAAGCGCCGCCTCGTGGCTCACCCGAAATTCTATTTTTTCGATCCGGGCCTATATCGAACCATCCGCCCGATGGGGCCGTATGACATGCCGCAGGAAATCGGCGGCATCAGCCTGGAAACGCTGGTTTGCCAGCAATTGATGGCGGTCAATGACCTGCTCCGTTTGGAGTACACGCCCTATTACTTCCGCACGGCGGACGGCGTCGAAGTGGATTTCGTGCTGTACGGGCCAGGAGGCATCAAAGCCATCGAAGTCAAGGCAACCGACCGCTTTCAGGAGAATATGCTGGCCAGTCTGAAAACGTTCCGCGCCGATTATCCCGAAGCGAAGCTGTTCCTCCTGTATGGCGGAGAGCGGAAGATGTATTTCGAGGATATAACCGTCTTGCCGATCCAGGAGGCCTGTCTCACGATGGACAAGTGGTTGGGTTGAGGAAACAAACCTGCTGGATATTTGTATTCTCAACTGAATTACGATTTCTACATGGCCTGTTTCACCGTGACCACCCAAAAAAAACCGGGGTTCTGAAATTTCAAAAAAAATCGCCCCCCTTCGGGGGGGAACGTTTCAGGATTCAGGAACCAGGGATTCGGGACAATTGGGAGCGCACACCACCCGGAAACCGACATCGTTGAAGAAGTAATCCGGGACGTACCTGCTCCGGAAAGCGCAGCGGGCGAGGCTCCGACCGTAGTACCACGAGCCGCCCCGCAGCACACGCATATCCCCTGTTTCGGGGCCGCGCGGGTCTTTCACGGGCCGGGGCAGTTCCAGCAACTGCTGGTACGTATCCGGCGCGTACCAATCCCAACACCACTCCCAGACGTTGCCGACCATATCCAGGGCGCCGTAGGGGCTGGCCCCGTGGGGATACACGCCCACCGGGGTGGGGAATTGGACGCGCCCTTCCAGCGAGTTGCAGTAGTCTTTGTCCCAGCGGTTGCCCCAGGGCCAGAGGCCCCCACCCCGATCCTCCCCCAACCTGGGGGAGGGAGAATTCCCCTCTCCCAGGATTGGGAGAGGGGTCAGGGGTGAGGGAGTGAAGCGCGCCGCCCTCTCCCATTCAGCTTCTGTGGGCAGGCGGATGATTTCGTCTTCGCCCAGTTTCCCGATCCGTCGCAAGGCTTCGGTCAGCCAGAGGGTGTAAGCCCGGGCCTCGTACCAGGTGACGCCGATCACCGGCTGGTTGGCATGGGTGTAATCGCGCTCCTCCCACAGCCAGGGCTGGCAGGCCTGGCCATGCTCGTCCCGTTTCTGCGCTTCCAGTTCTTCCCAGTTCTGGCGATAATCATCTTCCGGCATATCGAGCGCATGTAAAATCGCCTGAAGGTAAGCGGGACGCTCTAGCCCGGCTTTGACGCGTTTTTCGATTTGCGGCAGGGATTGGCGCAAGCCATCCAAAAGGTTGTGAAACAGCCAATACTGGTAGCTCTCCTCGAAGGCCATTTCACCGCGCAGCCAGCGCCGGGCGGGTTCATCCGGCCAGTAAGCTTCGTTTTCGTAGCCGCGCGCCTGCATAAAGCAGCGGTATTCGGCCACGGTGACCGGGTATCTGCTGATCGCATATTCACCGAGGGAAACGATCAGGTCTCGTTCGCCGGTTTTCTCGTGGTTTAAGATAAACTGTTCTTCAACACCAGCGGCCTTGAGTTTCTTCTCATCCTGGGCGTTGGTGCCCATGCGGAACGGCCCGGCGGGGATGGGGATGAGATCGGGGAGGATTATGCTTACCCCCTCCCCTGCCCCTCCCCCGATTTCGGGGGAGGGGTTGGGGGTGGGGGTAAAGCGCGGGTCGTCCAGGCTGGCCAGGGCCTTGCCCGCGGCAATGCGCAGGGAGAGGCGCTCCCGCGGGGAGTTCATCAGGGCCAGCAGGCGCTTTTGAATCAGCGCTTTGGTGTTCTCTGGCAGTTGCGCCTCCGATCCCAAGGCGCAGCGGGCCGCCAGGGGCGGGTTGTGGCGCAGCACAGCCTTCACGAAACGTTCCGCCTGGGCGGGGGTCAGCCTTCCCGCGGCAATCACGCTGGCCACTTCCCAATCCGTGGAGGGCGGGGCGGGCAGGGGGGCCCAGCGGCTGTAGACGAACTCCCATTTGCGCCAGGGGATACGCCAGAAACGCCCCTGCTTCAGCCACAGGCGGTGAGATTGGAAACGCCGGGCCAGCTCGATGGCGGCGAAATACTCCTGGAAGATCTGGTGGAAGAAGCGCGTGGTGTGGGCAGCGCCTTGGGGTTTCTCGATTTTCAATAATCCCGTGACAGCCCGTTCCAGGGTCGAGGCTTGTTTCGAGGGCCAGCCCAGAATGCGTCTCGCCTGGCGGTAGGTAAAGGTATAGTTCTGGCTGCGCAGCAAGCCGCGCCAGCCCAGGCGGGTGAGACTTTCCAGGCAGCCGGCACGCTGTTCGGGGGTCAGGTAGTGCCCCCCGGTGTGGTGCGGTTCATCCAGCCAACAGGCGACGAATTTTTCCAATAGTTTGGCGCGGTTGGGATCCAGGCCGTCGCCGCCGACGCGGGTCATCACCACCAGCCAGAAGGGAGTTTGCGCCAAACGATAAAGATCGCCGCGCCCCTGGCGGCGGTCTTTATCCAGTTTCTTCCAGATGTCGTCTGCCTGGTTTAGAATGCGCTTGTGCAGAAAGTTCTGGATGCGGGTTGCCTCCATTTCATAAATCACCAGGCGGGGCAGGTCGAGGCCTTCGCCGTAATCGTCGCTGCGGCAGGCGAAGATGGCACGGTTGCCCGCCTGGATGGAATTGCGGGCAAAAATCTTCCAGTGACTCATGCGCTCCTGGTAGCGCGGCATCTCGTTGAGGCCGTCGGCGAACAGCCAGAGGCGGCCATCCTGGAGGGCGGCATCGAGCGTGCCGCCGTCTTTCCATTGTTCCTGCCAGCGGCGGCGGAGGAAGACCAGCGGCCCCTCGCCGCGATAGGCGCTCAACGAAACGCGCAGCGGCTGCGGGCTGGCCGGGTCGAGGCGGTAGTCGCGCTCGACCTGCCGGTAGAGATGTTCCATCAGGGTAGTTTTGCCCGAACCGGGGATGCCCAGCAGAGCAAAGGCCGGGTAAGGCCGGTCGGTGGCCTTTTCCTTTTCTTGCATGGCCTCTGCCAGGCTGTGAAAGCGGTGAATTTCGTGGAAGCCGGGCGGCGTGTTGGGGTCTTCCCCGCTGCTGCGGACTTTCAGGCCGATCACCGGTTTCAACTCGGGGTCCGCGGCTCCCAGGCCCAGTTCGAGATCAACGAAGGCGTTCGGGTCATAAGGAGGCAATTCTGAGCCAGGGATTCCATCCGCTGGCGGAGGTTTTCGCAGGCGCTCCAGCAGGCTATCCCACTTTTCCAGGAGTTCAAGGGCGTTTTTCAGCAACCACCCGATTCCTACAATAACCAGGCCGATTCCCAGCACGATCCATACCCACCCGGCCGGCAATCTGGCGGACAGCCATCTTTGCCAGGCTTCGATCTGTTGAATGATCTCAGGGGGTTCGGGCGCGGCCGTCGGTGCGGGCGTCGCCGTCGGCGCGGGCGGCAGCCCGGTCTGCCAGGGCGCGGCGGCCAGCGAAAAGAACAGGCTGAGTAGCAGGATCAAAATCGAAATCCGTGGGCGCATGGTGGGTTTCCTCCTGTAACGTGTTAACCTTCGACCTTTGATCGTGCAATCGCTATCTGGGGGAGCGCGCCCAACGGCAAGGCAGTGATCCGTTCGTCCAACGCGTATTCGTGCTGCCCTGGATAGACGATCCAGAGGTGTTCGAGGCCGAGATCGCGCAGGGCAACCTGCATCGAGCGGCTCGTCCCCGGCGCGTCCGCGTATTTGATCTCGAACCCGTAGCGCCTGCCGCCGGTAAGTACCAACAAATCAAGCTCTGCGCCGCCGTGGGTTGACCAAAAGTAGGCGTCGCGCGTATCCAGCAAACGGATGATCTGTTCGATCGCGAACCCCTCCCACGAGGCGCCCAATTTGGGATGGGACTGCAATTCTGGCAGGTCGCCCATCTGCAACAGTCCGTGCAGGATGCCGCTATCGCGAATGTAGATCTTGGGCGATTTGACCTGACGCTTACCGATGTTCTCGAACCAGGGCGGCAGGACGCGCACCATGTACGCGCCGGCCAGAATATCCAGGTAGCGACGCGCGGTGACTTCGGATGCGCCTAACGAACGGGCGAACTCGGCTGCATTCCATACCTGCCCGTGATAATGCGCTGTCATCGTCCAGAAGCGCCGCAAGGTCTCGGCCGGGGTACTGATGCCCAGTTGGGGGATGTCCCGCTCCAAGAAGGCGCGGATGAATCCCTGTCGCCAGGTCATACTGGCCGAGTCATCGCCAGCGAGGAACGACCTGGGAAACCCGCCGCGCAGCCATAGCCTGTCACGCTGCGCAGCGCCCACTTCGGCCAGATCGAAGCCGGAGAGGTCAACGAAACCGATGCGACCGGCCAGGGATTCCGACACGCCGCGCACAAGCTGCGGGGATGCTGAGCCTAACAGCAGGAAATGGGCGGAGTTTTGCGGCCGGTCTACCAGCACGCGCAGCAGCTCAAACAACTCAGGCTGCCGCTGCACTTCGTCTAGGATGACCAGCCCCGGCAACGTTTCCAGCACAGTCAGGGGCGCGGAGAGCCGGCGCACATCCACCGGATTCTCCAGGTCGAAGTAGGTGGATGGCTGCTGCTCTGCGATCATCCTTGCCAGCGTGGTCTTGCCACATTGGCGCGGTCCCAACAGGGCAGCGACAGGATGAACGTCCAGAGCGCGAGCGATTTGTGCGAGAACAGCAGGTCGAGGGATGAACATGCCCCCATTATATCCTTGAAAATCGTTATGTCAACTTCGGATTTTCAAGTTTATTGCCCAAAAGTACCTTGCACCTAAAGTTGCCCGGCCCAGGGACGAACCCAGGGGCCGGGCGGGTTGTGTATTTGCCCGCGCCCTCACCCCAACCCTCTCCCACGGGGAGAGGGAGCACGCGAGCCGGGGTCAGGCCAGCCAATATTCGCCTCGACCGCTGCCCGTGAGCAGGCGGCACTGCTGGCCGGGAGGGAAAATTGTGAGCGCACACCACCCGGAAACCGACATTGTTGTTGAAGTTATCCGGGACGTTCCTGTTCCGGGAGGCGCAGCGGGCGTTGTTTCGATTGTTGTTCCACGAGCCGCCCCGCAGCACACGTGCGTTTTAGCCTGCCCCGTTTACATCTTTCTACAAGACCCGTAGCCGGGGTTTCCATGCCCCGTCATACGAG